>Ga0315533_1000110_pt1 | contig 76662 bp, 84 predicted proteins | sample SalMarSW160130MG_FD_203081 | JGI IMG/M metagenome (GOLD analysis project Ga0315533, IMG submission 203081) | Salt marsh sediment microbial communities from the Plum Island Ecosystem LTER, Massachusetts, United States - Salt Marsh Sediment SW1601-30 ...
GGGGACGAGTGGATGGCGACCCCGGTGGGATTTGAACCCACGATCTCCACCGTGACAGGGTGGCATGTTAGTCCGCTACACCACGGGGCCATTCTAGTTCACTTAGCTAAAGTTTATCAGGAGTAATATGTTGTGTCAATCTGAATAGTGTCGGATTATTAATCAACCCATTGCCTTTTAGCGGTAATGATGAGCTCAGGTATTAACCGGATATATATTGTGTGTGCTTCTGGTTGTGTGGTATAATATACCATAAATTTTTTGGGGGACAAATGGTATCGGGAAGGACATCTAAGCAAGCAGTAAAAGCGGAAGAGGTGGAGTTGCGTGACTACGAGCTGGTAGTAATTATTAGTCCCGAGGTGGAGGATGAGAAATTAGAGGCGATAATAGATAATATAAGCCAGCTTATTACGGAGCGGGGCGGTATCATTTCCGGTGTCGATAGATGGGGTAAAAGAAAATTAGCCTATCCGATAAAACATTTTATGGAGGGTAGTTATGTGTTAGCTCAGTTTAAATTGAAGCCGGCATCGAGCCAAGAGCTCGAAGCCAGGCTACGGATTTCTGAGGAGGTTCTGCGGCATCTGTTGGTAAAGTTGAGTAGCTAATGAGGAGGAACGTTTTTATTAGAGGTTGAGGAGGAGTGTTGAGACAATGGCAAGTCTAAATAAGATGATGATTATTGGTAATCTTGGGAGCGAACCTGAAATGCGCTTCACCCCAAATGGCAACCCGGTAACTTCATTTCGGGTGGCTACTAACTGGAGATATACTACCGGTCAGGGTGAGCGTAGAGAGGAGACGGAGTGGTTTAGTGTGGTCGCTTGGAATAGGCTGGCGGAACAGTGCAACCAGTTCCTGACTAAGGGTCGGCTTGTCTATGCCGAGGGTAGATTACGCACCCGCACCTGGGAGGGCCAGGACGGGCAAAGGTATTTTCGCAATGAAATAGTAGCCGACAAGGTAACATTCCTTGATAGGCAGGCACTAGCCCCGCTTCCTGAAGAGAAGGCTGAGGAAGCTGAGGTTGGTGCATTGGAGCCGGAGGTTGGTGCATTGGAGCCAGAGGACATTCCATTTGAAAGTGAAGGCTAGCTTTAGTAAGGAATCTATAACGAGTGGCTATTTCTAGACAACAATTTAGTGAATCGAAGCGTAGAAGCAGGGTAGGTATATCGCCAAGGCATAAGTTTTGTTCCTTCTGTGCTGATAAGACTGAGATTATAGATTATAAAGACCCCTTGAAATTGCGCCCCTACATATCAAATAGGGGGAAGATTGAGCCGCGTCGTAAAACAGGCACTTGTGCCAGGCATCAGCGGGCTTTAGCCGTGGCGATAAAGAGAGCGCGGCATTTAGCTCTATTACCGTATGTGCCGGCCCATATCCATAAGGCGGGGGGCGCTGGCGTACGCGGTTAGTTGGGTGGAGGCTATAACTATTTTGCGCCGATTGAGGGATTGGAGTGCCTAAAAGGACTTATCAACCAAAGAGGATTCCGAGGAAGCGCGAGCATGGTTTTCGGGCGAGAATGAGCACCCGGAGTGGGCAAGCTATCTTAAAAGCGAGGCGACTCAAGGGTCGTAAAAGATTGACCGTGGTATGAAGCAGTGGGCACTTGGTGAGGTTATTTATTAACCGCCTCTTTCTTTTTCCCCTCCCCTTATCAAGGGAAGGGGAAAAAAGTTTAGAGGGCGTTAGCCTCTAGAGGAATTTCCCTTGATAAATGGGCTGGTTACTGGTAAATTGGTTAGGAGTGAGGTTATGCGCCGGGAGCAGTGTCTTACCAAGCGGAGACAGTATGCATTGGTTTATAGTGAGGGCAGGGCGTGGGTGAATAGTTTAGTGGTGATGAAAGCTTTGTCTAATGGTTTTACTTTATCCAGGTATGGCTTCTCGGTTAGTCGGCAGGTAGGTAAGGCAGTGACCAGGAATAGAGTAAAGCGTCGGCTTCGTGAAATCTTGCGGCTAACACCACTTGAGCCGGGATGGGATATTGTATTTATTGCTCGCCCGGTGGCGGCGGCTGCCGATTATGCTAGTCTTAAGGAATCGGTTAGGGGGTTGTTATCCCGAGCTGGTTTATTGAAAACCGCCGAAAGCAATTTCAGGAGGGTCCAGAGCTAGGGGGTATGAAGAAGTTAGCTTTAGCGTTAATTAGACTTTATCAGTTGACCATCTCACAGGTTAAGCCGTCATCCTGCCGCTTTTTCCCAACCTGCTCTCAATATACCTATGAAGCTATTGAAAGGTTTGGTTTTTTTAGAGGGGTGTGGTTGGGGATAAAGCGACTAGCTCGTTGCCAGCCTCTGCATGTCGGTGGTTATGACCCGGTACCTGATAAATGACATTTTTAGGGAGTGAGTAAGTGTGGATTAAGCATAATAGAAGGTTGTTGGCTAAGGTCTTACTTCTGCTGGTTATCCTTGTTATCGGCGGGGTAACCGTTTCCGGGTGTTATGGTAGGTCTCAGCCCAAGGGCTGGTCGGGGGCGATAATAGCTGATGACACCCTATTTGTCGGTTCTATAGATGGTAGCCTGGTCGCTTTGAATAAGTCAGACGGTAATATCCTATGGACCTCAGAATCAGAAATAGAATCAGAAATGGTTATTTATGGCACCCCGGTGGTGGCCGGGGATTTGGTTTATGCTGGCGGTTATAATGGGAGGGTTTATGCTGTTACTTCTAGCACAGGCGCTTTGAGATGGGTGTATCCCCGCGAAGGTAATCTTGAGCCTATAGTTGGTGGGGTAGTGGTATCTCAAGGCATGGTCTATTTTGGCTGTTCTGATGGTAAGGTCTATGCCCTGAATGCGATTACTGGTGACAGGGTATGGCAGTCGTTTGAGACCGGGGACAAGATTTGGTCAACCCCGGTGATTGATGGCGAAACGATATATATTAGTTCCTTTGATAACAAGCTCTATGCCCTGGATGCTAATACTGGTAGTGAAAAGTGGGTGTTTGATGAAGCTGGTGGGGCTATTGCGGCGACACCACTGGTCTATAACAACACGGTTTATATCGGTTCCTTTGATAGGTATCTTTACGCCGTAGATACTACCAGTGGTAGCCTGAGGTGGCGGTCGGAGGTTGAAGCCGACAAGTGGTTCTGGGCTAAACCGGTAGTTTATAATAATGTTATCTATGCTCCGAACCTTGACGGTAGGGTCTATATCTTAGATGCTAACAGTGGTCGTGAGGTCGCCAGCGCTGTTGAACTGGACAGCCCGATTAGCTCAGACGCGGTAGTAGTTGATGGCAAGGTTATTATTGCTTCCCAGGAAGGTAAAATATATTCTCTGGATACCAGTAATAATCAGGTTGGTCTGCTGCGCAATGTAGGGGATGATGGGCAAGAGATATATGCCCCCCTTTGTGCCAGCGATGGGGCGGTATATATCCATGCTCAAAGCTCAAACCAAGATACCCTGTATGCACTGAATGCACAGACGGGGTTAGAAGTGTGGAGACCTGTTTCTTTAAGTAGTAAGTGAGGTAGATTTCATTGTTAGAACTGTGGAGCTCGGGTCCGGTAGCGCTGATGCTAAACACGCTCATTGCGCTATCTTCCTATCTATTTGGTAGCTTTGGGCTGACCATTATTGTGTTGACTATTATTATTCGGGGTGCTATGTATCCCCTGACGGTAAAACAGCTCCGGGCGACCAGAGCCATGCAAGCGCTTCAGCCCAAGATTGCTGAGCTTCAGAAGAAATATGCCAAGGATAAGCAGAGGCTGGCGCAGGAGCAGATGAAGCTGTATAAGGAGTCGGGGGTGAGCCCGGCTGGTTGTGCAGTGCCGATGATAATCCAAATGCCCATCTGGATAGCCCTTTACCAGTCAATTATTAGGGTTTTAGCTGTAACTCCTGAGGCTTTATTGGGTCTGTCCCGGTATCTTTGGTCCTGGCCGGTGGTATATTTTATGTTGCCTTTGGATAGCCATTTCCTTTGGTTTGATCTGGCTGCAACTTCTAATATGCCTTTAGCCATCCTGGTGGGAGCTACCATGTGGCTGACGCAGAAGATGGTAACCCCGACTACTACTGACCCTCAGCAACGCTCACAGAGCCAGCTAATGCTGTGGATGATGCCACTGATGTTTGGCTTTATCGCTATGATGGTTCCCAATGGTCTGGCTCTCTATTGGGCGGTGTCAAATGTTATCAGCATTGTTATCCAGTACTTTGTTCTCGGGGGGTGGGGTGGCTTGGCTAGGGCAGGAGCCGGGAAGTACGTGGTCCCGAGTAGTAAAGATGTAAAGGTTCGCGTCGCCGAAGCCGAGACAGCAACCAGCATTTCGGCTATGGAGGCTGATATTGTTGACACAGGTTCTACCGAGGAAGAAGAGTCAGGTTATGGAGGAGCTGGAGATAAGCGTCAACTCGGTGGAGGCGGCTATCCCGCCAGCCTTAGAGCGTTTAAGTCTCGGTCGAGAAGAAGTAAAGGTCACCGTCCTAAACGAAGGTAGGGGTGGTATCTTAGGCCGGGGGCTGAGGAGGCTAAGATTAGATGGAGCCCATAGCCAACAAGGATAGCGATATAACTGAGGTAACTGAGGTAGCTAAGGGTATCTTAGAGACAGTGGTTACTATGATGGGGGTAGTGGCTTCGGTGGAGCCTCAGGTTAAACCGGCGGCTGAGGGGGAAGAAACTACTCCTTCCGTTAACCTTGATATTAAGGGTGATGACCTGGGCATCTTGATTGGGCGGCGAGGGCAGACCCTGGCTTGTCTGCAATATATCGTTAGGCTTATTGTCGGTCATCAGACAGAGGTTTGGGTGCCGATAATTATTGATGTTGAGGGGTATAAGCAGCGTCGCTATGAAGCACTGCGGGCTTTAGCTTGGCGCTTGGCGGAGCAGGTGAAGGCGAGGGGAGTGCCATTTACGCTAGAGCCTATGTTGGCTTATGAAAGGCGCATTATCCATCTGGCTTTGGCTGACCACTCTGACGTTACCACTGAGAGCATAGGTGAGGGCGAGGCTCGTAGAGTGGTTATTCAGCCGAAGTAATAATAGCACTCTGATTTGTTTTTGAGATGTTCCATCCAGTAAGTAGTAAGGTGAATTTTCCCCAGGTTGAGGAGAGCATACTTAGCTTGTGGAAGAAACATAATGTCTTTGAGCGGAGTGTAAACGCTCGCGGTAGTGGCTCCCGGTTTGTATTCTATGAAGGGCCACCGACAGCTAATGGTAGCCCGGGTATTCATCACGTGCTGGCTCGTGTGTTCAAGGATGTTATCCCCCGCTATAGGGTAATGAAGGGCTATTATACCCCGCGTATTGCCGGCTGGGATACACACGGACTGCCGGTAGAGTTAGAGGTGGAACGGGAGCTGGGCTTTTCCAGTAAGGCAGATATTGAGGAATATGGCATTGACCGCTTTAACGCCCGCTGTCGGCAGAGCGTGTTCGGTTACCTTAAACAGTGGGAGGCAATGACCGAGCGCATTGGCTTCTGGGTTGACCTGGAACACCCCTATATCACCATGGACAATAAATACGTTGAGACCGTGTGGTGGGTAATAAAGCAGATGTGGGATAGGGGATTGGTTTATCAGGGCTACAAGGTAACCCCCCACTGCCCCCGGTGTGGTACCTCCTTGAGCTCCCATGAGGTTGCCCTGGGCTATCAGGACAATGTTGAAGACCCCTCAATTTATGTAAAATTCAAGGTTGATTTGTCATCACTGGTCGGCTCTAGGGCACACGAGAAGCTTCTAAATCTTTTCCAGACTTCAGGCAAGCCTGCCTACTTTCTAGCGTGGACAACTACCCCATGGACACTGCCGGGCAACACTGCCCTGGCCGTAGCCGCTGACGCTGAGTATGTGGTGGTAGAAGGAGATGACGAATATTTCATTCTGGCTTCAGCCTTGCTCAAGCAAGCGAAGCTGGAAGGTTGTGAAATAGTAGAAAGGATGAAGGGAAGCGATTTAGCGACGATAACCGGGGTAAATTATGAACCACTGTATAACCCCCATAAATATGGGGTAGAGAGAAGTCGCTTTGAGACAGTGAATGAAACGGGAGTATTGGGGGCTCGGAGATTAAAGCTGCAGAAGCCAAATGAAAAACTAACCTATAAAGTAATTGCTACCGATTTTGTATCCATGGAGGAGGGGACAGGAATTGTGCATGTGGCTCCTGCCTATGGTGAGGTTGACTATCAGGCGGGACAGGATAATGACCTTGATTTTGTCCATCCGGTGGATTTGCAAGGTATTATGACAGGCAACTATCCCTTCTCGGGTAAGTTTGTCAAGGAGGCTGACCCTCTTATTTTGGGTGACCTGAAGTCAAGGGGGCTACTGTTCCGTAGTGAGAAGATCAGGCATACCTATCCCTTCTGCTGGCGTTGTGAGGCGCCTCTCCTCTATTATGCCAAACAGACGTGGTATATCAGGACGACAGCCGTCAAGGAGGCTCTTGTTGCCGGGAATGACGAGATAAACTGGTATCCGGAGCATATCAAGTATGGTCGGTTTGGTGACTGGCTACAAAATAACGTAGACTGGGCATTTTCCCGGGAGAGATACTGGGGAACGCCGCTACCTATATGGCAGTGTGAAGCCTGTGGCAGCTACGATTGTGTTGGCGGTGTGGATGAATTAAAAGGTAAGGCAGGGTTATCGGGATTAAAAGAGCCCCTGGACTTGCATCGCCCCTTTGTTGATGAACTGACCTTTACCTGCCCTCAGTGTGGGGCGAAGATGAAGCGAGTGCCTGAGGTAATTGACTGCTGGTTTGATTCCGGAGCCATGCCCCTAGCCCAGTGGCACTACCCGTTTGAGAATGATACCTTGCTTGGGGATGGGCGGTTCCCTGCCGATTATATTTGTGAAGCTGTTGACCAGACCCGCGGCTGGTTTTACAGTCTGCATGCCATATCTACCTTGCTATTTAACCGTCCCTGTTTCAGGAATGTTATCTGTCTGGGGCACATCCTTGATGCCAAAGGAGAGAAGATGAGCAAGGCTAGAGGGAATGTGGTCGAGCCGATGGCAGTGATAGATAAGCATGGTGCCGATGCTGTACGCTGGTACTGTCTTACTGCCTCGCCGCCGGGTAATGTGCGTCGTTTCTCGGAGAGATTGGTCTCGGAGGTAACCCGCCGCTTTTTATTGATGCTGTGGAATGTCTATTCCTTCTTTGTCACCTATGCTAATATAGACCACTTTGTCCCTGGCTCGGGAGGTACTTTAGAGGAATCGGCACTTGATAAGTGGATTATCTCTGAGCTTAATCAGCTTATAGCTGATGTTGATGGGGCTCTGGAGGCTTATAACCCGGTGGAGGCGGGGAGGAAGATAGAAAGTTTTGTCAATGAGCTATCTAACTGGTATGTGCGTCGCAGCCGTCGGCGGTTCTGGAAGAGTGAGAACGATGCTGATAAACTGTCGGCATATAATACACTTTATCAGTGTCTGGTTACGCTGTCCAAGCTACTGGCTCCATTTACTCCGTTTCTGGCTGAGGAACTGTATCAAAACCTGGTTGGCTCGGCGTTTCCTGAGGCTCCAGATAGTGTGCACCTGACTGATTTTCCGGTGGCTGATGTAACTAAGATTGATAAGCAGTTAGCCGCTGATACCCAATTAGCCATGAAGATATCAAGTCTGGGACGGGCCGCCCGAAGCCAGGCAGGTATCAAGGTGCGCCAGCCTTTGGCTCAGGTTGTGGTCAGCCTAGCCAGTAACCAGGAACAGGAAATTTTAGAGCGGTTAAAGCCTCAAATTCTGGAAGAACTCAATGTAAAGGATGTGATAATTCGTCCGCCCACGGTTGACATCTCTGTTTCTGTCCCTGCTCCCGTGATTGTCACCGAGGGTGATTACTCGGTAGCTGTCCCGACTGAGCTTTCTCCAGAGCTCCGGGCTGAGGGACTAGCCCGGGAGATAGTGCATCGGCTGCAAACAATGCGCCGCTCGGCTGGCTTTGACATTGCTGACCGTATTGTTACCTATTATCAGGGCGAGGCTTACATCAAGCAGGTAATGGAAGATTTTGCCGACTATATTAAGCAGGAAACGCTATCCCGGGAGCTTGTTGACGGGGTTCCCCACGAGGGTGTATTTACCGAGAGCCATAGATTAGGTGACTATGATGTATTATTGGGAGTGAGGAGGCTGGAGTGAATTAGGGTGGCGGGCTTTCGGTAAGTGTGGCGTCGGTAGTATTCTCAGTATCACCCCGCCAGAAGACTATTTTTACCCTTTGTCCAATCTGGCGGGTGTGTATCCCTTTGATTAAGTCCTGGGCAGTGGATATTTCCTCATCATCCAGGCTGACGATAACATCCCCTTGGGTCAGGCCGGCTTCATCAGCAGGACTACCCGGCTCTACATAGGTAACCAAGGCTCCTGTATCTACAGCCAGGTTATACCACCAAGCCATGGTCGGGTTTACATCCGCAAGCTGGATACCCAGGTAGGGGCGAATTACATAGCCCCTTAGGATTAGTTGGTCGATAATAGGGATAGCAGTATTGATGCTTATGGCATAGCCCATACCCTCGACACCGACCATAGCAATTTTAGCGCTGGTAATGCCGATTACCTCTCCAGCCATATTGACTAAAGGTCCACCACTATTGCCTGGATTAATAGCGGCATCAGTTTCAATAAGGTCATCTAATGTCTGTCCTGCGGATACGGGTATAGAAACCCCGAGGCGGCTAATCCACCCCCCTTTCATACTTATCCCCAGCCCTAGCGAATTACCGATAGCGGCTACCTGCTCACCAACCCTCAATAGGGAGGAGTTGCCAATATCAGCTGTCGGTAGGTCTTGGGCGTCAATCTTGACTACTGCCAGGTCAGTAAGAGGGTCGGTACTTACTGCCTGGGCGGGAAAGGTGCTACCATCATCCAGGGTTATAGTGATAGTTTCGGCTCCGGCAACTACATGATTATTGGTTATGATAATTCCATCCTGGCGTATAATCCATCCTGAGCCAGCACTGGTATCAGTTTTGATAGCCACTACTGAAGGCTTAACCTTAGCTACGACGGTGATGTAATCGGGCAATTGTGGCGCATTATTTTCGGGGGATGGTGCTGTCCAGCCGGGGTCAATTGGGGTAGCGTTAGGAGGAGAGGTAGGCGGGGGCGAAGTATCTACAGGAGGTGGGGTCGCGGGAAGGGGTAGTAGGGCACAGCCACCGCCTAATGTAATAGATAGAATGAGTATCAGGGAAACAACCAGGTATTTTGTTTTTGCCCTCTTCATCGCTGTTTTTTATTGTAACACGCATATATAGTTATAACAATGAATGAGTGGCTAGGATTTTTGTCAACCCTAGCCACTATTTTTAGTAATCGTATCCCCTTTCTGGCTGATTCCCTAGAGGCAGGCTATTCCAGATGGAAGCTGTGAATTACCTCGTCCAAGACTGGCTCATCCTGTTCAAAACGGGCAGGCGTGCTGAAACCCATGATAAAGAAGGCTTTTGTTTCGTGAATTACAATCACATACTCGCCTTTGAGAGTGTAGCCCTCCATCGTGCCACTGAAAACGATTTCGTAGGCTGGGGTTCCGTCATCTAGTGATATTTCACCTTGGGAAACCAGCTCATAGTCCTCCCAGTATTGACCCAAGTCCTGGCTAAGCTGAGGTCCAAACTCGGCAAGGGTGGTTCCTTCGTCCACAGGCGATAGATTGATACTTACACTAGGGAGCCCCTCTGGGGATGCGAATGAGGTAATTTCACCGGGGCGACCTGTAGGGGCTTCCATCCATCCCGCAGGGTAGGTTATGGAAAAGCCATATTCAGCATTGGTGTAGGTGCCCCCCGGGCTGGGAGTTGGGGGAATAAAGGTATAAGTTGACAGGAGCTTGAAGCTATCCACTATGGCATCTATTATCTGTTCCTGCTGGTCAAATTCGGCAGGCTCTCCGCTGACTCCAACCCAGAAACCCTGCTTTTCTCCTGCCAAGGTGATAAACCTGAACTTCTCCACTTTTCCCGTCCCGAGGTCTCCTTTGCCCACTATCTCGTAGCCGAGGATATTACCTATGGTGGTGTTACCCTCCGAAATCAACTCATACTGGGGCATAGATTCCAGGTATGCTTTGGCTTCTGATACAAAGTCAGCTAGGATAATCTTTTCGGTCTTGTATTCCACGGACACACTTGCAGAGAGGTGTCCTTCAGGGTCTTTGAACTCGAAAGAGAAGTACATCCCTGCCCCCCGGGTACTCTCAGTCCATCCCTCTGGATATTCAATGGAGAAGCCGTGCTCGGTGTTCTCATAAAGCGTCATGGGTATAACTGGGGTTGGGGCTGGGGCTGTGGGTGGGGGTGTGGGTGGAGGTGTGGGTGCTCTAGCGCAGCTTGCGGTAAGAGATACCAACGCCACAATAATAACCAACAAGGTGTTCATTTTTACTCTTCTTGACATGACATATCCTCCCTTCCTTTGATTTAAGTCCTTGCCCGTTCAATTATAGCATACAGGCAAAATCGGAACAAAAAGGGATTATTTCCCCCTCCCTTTGTAAGGGAGGGGGAATCGGTTATGTAACAGAGGCAAAATTATTTATGCCCCGGGTACCTCGGGCAGAAAAGCCAGCGCCTCTTTTACCTTTTCCTCGGGGTATTCATAATCTTGTAGCCTGCCTGAGAGGTACTCATCATAGGCAGCCATGTCAAAGTGTCCGTGCCCGCTGTGAGCTATCAGGATGGTTTTTGACTCGCCGGTTTCCCTACAGCGAAGGGCTTCATCAATAGCTACCTTGATGCAATGGTTTGGCTCCGGGGCGCTGATAATGCCCTCAGTTCGGGCGAAGGTTACCCCGGCTTTAAAGGTAGCCAACTGATGCTCAGCCCTGGCCTCAACTAAGCCCAGTTTATGGAGGTGGCAGATGATGGGTGCCATTCCGTGGTAGCGTAGTCCTCCGGCGTGGATTGGTGGTGGAACAAAGGTATGACCCAGGGTATACATTAAGGCAATAGGGGCGAGCCCGGCGACATCCCCATAGTCCCAGGCATAGGGACCCTTGGTTATGCTGGGGGCGGCCGTAGGCTCAACACAGATGACGCGCATGTCTGGCTTGGCTCCGCTAATCTTGTCCCTTATCCAGGGCAGGAATTGCCCGGCGAAGTTGGAGCCGCCACCGATGCAGCCGACAATAATATCAGGATAGGCGTCTGCCATCTCCATTTGCTTTCGGCACTCCTCCCCGACGATGGTCTGGTGGAGCAGGACATGGTTGAGGACGCTGCCTAAGGAGTACTTGGTGTCATCACGTGTAAGCGCATCCTCTACAGCTTCGCTGATGGCGATTCCCAGGCTGCCAGTGCACTCGGGGTCTTCAGCCAGGATGCGGCGCCCTACCTCGGTGTCCTGACTGGGGCTGGGGACGCACTTGGCTCCCCAGGTCTCCATCAGGATACGGCGATAGGGCTTCTGGTTGTAACTAATCTTGACCATATAGACCTTGAGCTCAAGACCGAAGAACATACAGCCCATAGACAGGGCACTGCCCCACTGCCCGGCGCCGGTCTCGGTAGTCAGGCGTTTAACCCCTTCTTTCTTATTATAGTAAGCCTGGGCTACTGCGGTATTAGGCTTGTGGCTACCTGCCTGGCTTGTCCCTTCATACTTGTAGAAAATCTTGGCTGGTGTATCCAGGGCTTTCTCCAGCCGATACGCCCGATGCAACACTGTCGGTCTCCAGGTGCGGTATATTTCTTGCACCTCCTCAGGGATTTCAATCCAGCGCTCCTGGCTGAATTCCTGCTCATTGAGTGCCTCGGGGAACAGGGGAGGGGGCAGGCGCGTTGGTTCTTTGGTTCCCGGATGGCGCAGGGGTGGCAGGGGCTCGGGTAAATCTGCCTGGATGTTATACCAGTGAGTCGGCATGTCTTTGGGGTCAAGAAAGTACATTGTTCTCTCCATTTTGCCCTCCTTTATTTATAACTATTAGTTATTGATTATATCAAATTCAAAGCCTGTCGCAGGCTTAGAGCAAAAGATTTGAGGGAGGAGAAGGTGGCATCCTGTTCAATTAACTGGATGAGGCGACTGCCGACAATGACACCATCGGCTATCCTGGCGGCTCGCCTGGCTTGCTCCGGGTTAGCCACGCCAAAGCCGACGCACAGCGGTTGATGTGCCCTCTGTCTAACTCGCCTGACAAATTCCTCCAGCTCCGGGGGCAGACTCTGCCTGGCTCCGGTAACGCCAGTGAGGGAAACCAGGTAGATAAACCCTTGACTCTTTTCGGCGACCAGGGAGATGCGTTCCTCGGTGCTGGTGGGGGCTAGGAGATAGATCAGGTCGAGGTTGAGCTTCTTGGTGCTTGCTTCCAGTTCAGCTCCCTCTTCGGGAGGTAAATCAGGAATTATTAGACCATCAATTCCGGCTTTAACCGAAGCCTGACAGAAAGCCTCCAGCCCAAAACTGAGTATCGGGTTGTAATAGCTCATAAATACCAGGGGGACAGCTATCTTTCGGCGCAACTTTCGGGCTGCCTCCAGACAAACTTGCGGGGTAATACCTTGCTGGAGGGCCTGGTAGCTTGCCTTCTGGATAGTGGCACCATCAGCTAGCGGGTCGGAGAAGGGGATGCCCAGCTCAATGATATCACAGCCATTATTGGCCAGGATGGAGGCTACTTCATAGGTTGTTGCCAGGGTGGGGTAGCCTACGGTGAGATAGGCAATCAGTGCCTTATACCCCGGTCTAAAAACAGATGCAATACGGCTCATAACTCCATTCCTATGGCTTTAGCCACAATGTCCAGGTCCTTATCGCCTCGACCGGAAAGGTTGATAACGATAAGCTGGTTTTGGGGCAAACTGGCGGCCAGTTCGGCGGCATAATAGATAGCGTGGGCGGATTCCAGCGCCGGAATTATCCCCTCGGTGTCGCACAGGAGGCTGAAGCCCTCCAGGGCCTGGGCATCGGTAACTGCCACATAGGTAGCCCGACCGATAGCTTTATAGTAGCTGTGCTCAGGTCCTACCCCGGGATAATCCAGTCCGGGGGCAATACTGTGGGTTACCAGTATCTGACCGTCCCTGTCCTGCAACAGATGTGCCTTGGTCCCGTGTAATACACCAGTCCTCCCGGCTACCAGTGAGGCGGCATGGCGATTGGTCTCTAGACCTCGACCGGCGGCTTCAACACCGATGAATTTGACACTTTTATCGTGGAAAAAGGGATGAAACAGACCCATGGCGTTGCTCCCGCCGCCGATACAGGCGACTAAGCAGTCAGGTAGGTGGTGATAGGTAGCCATGACCTGCTCCTTTGTTTCCTGTCCAATTATTGATTGAAAGTCGCGGACAATCATGGGATAGGGGTGGGGACCGACCACTGAGCCCAGAAGGTAGTAGGTATTGTGGACGTTGGTTACCCAGTCCCGGATAGTCTCGTTGATGGCATCCTTTAGGGTGCGACTGCCTGAGGATACGGGACGTACCTCGGCACCTAGTAGCTTCATTCGGAAGACATTAGATGATTGGCGTTGGATATCCTCTTCACCCATATATATGATACATTCAACATTCAGCATGGCGCATACCGTAGCCGCGGCCACCCCGTGTTGCCCAGCCCCGGTCTCAGCAATGATTCGTGTTTTGCCCATACGTTTAGCCAGTAGCCCTTGACCCAGGGCGTTATTAATCTTATGAGCCCCGGTGTGAGCCAGGTCTTCACGCTTGAGTAGGATGGTAGCCCCGCCTATTTTTGCCGAGAGTTGTTGAGCCAGGTATAAGGGGGTAGGGCGACCGATATAGTCCCGGCATAGCTGGTGGAATTGCTGTTGGAAACTCGGGTCAGCCTGAGCCTCAAGGTAGGCTTGTTCTAGCTCGTAAAGGGCTGACATTAGTGTCTCGGGGACAAACTTGCCCCCAAACTGCCCGAAGTAACCGTAGGAATCGGGTAACTGCCTATCTTTTACTGTCATCTGCCCTCCTTACCGCTTCAATGAAAGCCCTGATTTTAACTATATCCTTGGCGCCGCCTACTTCCACGCCCGAGGAAACATCCACCCCCCACGGCGCCGCCATCTCAATTACCTGAGCTACATTATCCGGGTTAAGCCCCCCGGCGATAATCACCGGGAATTGCTCCGCCACCTGCCGAGCCAGGCCCCAGTCAAAGCTTATTCCGGTTCCACCATACCTGCCCTTAACCTGGGAGTCAAGCAGGTAGAGGTGCTTTTGGCTGGATAGTATCTGTTCCCCGGTAGCCAAATTGGCGCAGATTGGCTCCGGGCGTTGCCCCTGCCTTATCTGAACCGCCTTAATTAGCGGCTTGGTAATCTGGCGACAGTACTCCCAGGGCTCATCGCCACTTAGCTGAACCCAGTCCAGATGGCAGGAACTGGCAATCATATTTACCTCGGGGGCGGGTATATTGACAAAGACCCCAACCACGCCGGCAGCATTACTGCAACTCTTGACGGCGCTAACTATCTCACGAGCCTGCACCGGGGTCACCTGCCGCTGGCTGGGAGCAAAGACCAGCCCGATAAAGTCGCCCCCGGCTTCAATTACGGCCAGGGCGTGAGCCTTTTGTTTAATGCCACAAATCTTGACCCGGGTCATATTATTAGCTCCCTGACTTTGGTCACTACATCACCGGCAGTGACCAGAGCCTCTCCCACCAACACCGCATTAACCCCCCAACTCTTCAGCTTTTCCATGTCACTTCGGTTCCTGATGCCACTTTCACTGACTACAATCCTTCCCTGGGGGATGAGGGGCAGTAATCGGCGGGTGGTGTTAATGTCAGTCTTAAAGGTGGTGAGGTCCCGGTTATTGATGCCAATGATTTTGGCTTGGCTGGCGAGCGCCCTTTCTACCTCGCCCTGGCTGTGAACTTCAACCAGGCAGCTTAGCCCCAGGTTATGGCTCAGGGAAAGGAGTTCCTCGAGCTGTCCCTGGCTCAGTATGGCTACTATTAGTAACAGGGCATCGGCACCGTAAGCCCGGGACTCATACACCTGATATGGGTCAAAGATGAAATCTTTCCTCAGCAGGGGAAGACTTATTTCCTCTCTGATGGCTGCCAGATGGTCAAGGCTGCCGTCAAAGTAGTTGGTCTCGGTTAGTACTGAGATAGCCGCCGCCCCGCCGTGAGCATATTTTTGGGCTAGCTCAACCGGGTTAAAATCGGGGCGGAGGAGTCCTCGTGACGGGGAGGCTCGTTTTACCTCGGCAATCAACCGGGTGTGGGTATCCTTTAAGGCGAGAGTCAGATCAAGAGGTGCCTCCCGCCGGGCAATAAGCTCTTTCAGCCGGGATAGGGGCAGGCTCTTCTTCCTTTGCTCCACCTCTTCCCTTTTTTGAGCCACAATTCTATTTAGCATCTCTTTTCCCATAGTAAGTCTAACTCAGGCTCTGACTGAGCCTGACCAGGGCGTCAAGTTTTTCTAAGGCTCGTCCGCTGTCAATCGCTTCTTGGGCAAGACGAGCCCCCTCATTGAGGTCTGATGCCCGATTGGCGGCGACCAGTGCTGCCGCCGCATTCATCACGGCTATATCCCGCCTCGCTCCTCGGTCTCCGCTCAGGATGCCGCGCAGTATTCGGGCGTTATCTTTAGGCGTCCCGCCCTTAATTTCGGTCAGATTTGCTTCCTTGAAGCCAAAATACGGTGGCGAAACTTCATAGGCAGGCAATACCCCGCTCTCATTGACCTCCCACACCAGCGACCTGCCGGTAATTGAGATTTCATCCATACCGTCGGTGCCATGTACGACCAGGGCGTGTTTGATACCCAGGCGGTGGAGGACAGAGGCAATCTTTTCTCCCAGCTCCCTGGTGGCAACCCCGATAACCTGGAACTGAGCCCGGGCGGGGTTGGTCAGGGGTCCCAGGATATTAAATACGGTACGGATTCCAAGCTCACGGCGGGGGGCAGTAGCATACTTCATCGCCGGGTGGAAGATGGGGGCGAACATAAAGCCGATACCTATCGTCTCCAGGCACTTGGCTACTGATTCAGCCCCGAGGTCAATCTTTACCCCGGAGGCTTCAAGGACATCGGCACTGCCACAATGGCTGCTCATCGCCCGGTTGCCGTGTTTGGCTACCTTGAGTCCTGAGCCAGCGGCAATAAAGGCAGCGGCGGTGGAGATATTAAAGCTGGAGGAGTTATCACCGCCGGTGCCGCAGGTATCAACCACTGGCGGGGTTACCTTGACCGGGATTGACTTCGCCCGCATAACACTGGCCAGTCCGGCAATCTCATCTACCGTCTCCCCTTTGATTCTGAGCGCAGTAATAAAGGCGGCAATCTGAGATGAGGTTGCCTCACCACTCATTATCGCCTCCATTACCCCGGCGGCTTGGTCAAAGCTAAGCGAACCACCAGAAACGAGGGCTTCAATAGCTTCACGAATCATGCTGAGTTAGTTCCTCTCCCAGTCGTTTACCGTTAACCGTGAAGTATAGATCTCCTAAAAACGCTGTTTTAGCCTCTTCATCAATGTGGAATTCTTGCACCGTGGTAATCTTTCTTTCATAAATATCTTGATATTCAGCTTCTAATCGTGGGTGGTATGCCTTCGGTATGTCATACCATTGGCCAACCCACGTCTTCTCAATCTTAATTTCCTTCCGTCCCCCAATTTTTAAGAACGTCGACTCAGAAGGAGGAAAGTAGAGTACTTTACCAGGGTGACTGTCCAGAGGTGCAGACCAGAAGGAGAATCGTGAGTTAATAGCAACACCTTTACCTAGATTGTGCCATATAACTTCTATTCCTACTCCAGTTTGTAACGTTCGATACTCAACTTCGTTAGGTTCAGTCTTGGCAGTTATGCTCCCCCGAATTATATCGGGTACTAGAAGAGGCAAGGATTCAGCGTACCTTTGCTCTTTCGTTTCCTTAGCTATTTTCTGTGTTGACGAAGCATATACGGCTGTTATTGTTACCAATCCAATCATGAGCAATATTTGTGCCCAGTCTGCCCGCTTTATCTCACTTGCGCTGAATACTATATAGATGAAAAAGATGTAGCCCAAAATGATTAAGAGGTTAGCGAGCGGACTAACGGCGATACGCTGTCTTTTAAAAAGCCGTCTTTTAATAATTCTATGATTTTGTATTATTTCGATGATGAAATATATTAGTAATAATATACTGACCCCAAGGACAATCAGCACTGAATTTGTTTGAATCCAATCATTTATTATCATCTTTTCACCTCCGAGTTGTTGCCCCTAGTATAAGACAACCGCAGGAAATTTTTGAGTAAGTCCTTGCCTACCTCAGTCATGATAGATTCGGGGTGGAACTGGACTCCCTCTACCGGAAACTGACGGTGGCGCAGTCCCATAATTATGCCGTTTGACGTCCAGGCACTAACCTCAAGGCATTCGGGCAGGGTGTCACGCATCACGGCTAGCGAGTGGTAGCGGATGGCAGGGAAGGGGCTGGGGAGTCCGGTAAGAAGCCCCTTGCCATCGTGGTAGATAAGCGATGACTTGCCATGCTTGATTTCAGTGGCACGGTCAACCCTGGCCCCATAGCTATAGCCGATGCACTGGTGACCGAGGCAGACGCCGAGGATAGGCAGCCGATTGCCAAACTGGCGGATAACATCATTGGAGATGCCAGCCCGCTCCGGGGTACCCGGGCCGGGGGAGATAACAATACGCTGGGGTGACTTGGCTTCAATTTCATCCAGGCTTATCTGGTCGTTACGAACTACCCACACCTCCTCCCCCAGCTCGCTGAGGTACTGGAAGAGGTTATAGGCAAAGCTGTCATAATTATCTATTAGCAGGAGCATAATTAGCCTCCGTCTGCTCAATAGCCGTCAGCAGTGCCTGGGCTTTACTCAGACATTCCTGATATTCACGCTCAGGGATACTGTCGGCGACAATGCCAGCCCCGGCCTGGATATAGGCAATACCGTTGGTGATAACAATGGTGCGGATAGCGATAGCCGTATCCAGATTCCCCGAGAAGTCGAAGTAGCCCACTGCCCCGGCATAGGGTCCCCTCTTATCCGGCTCTAGCTCGGCGATAATTTCCATCGCCCGAATCTTGGGGGCGCCGGAAACGGTACCAGCGGGAAAGCCGGCACGCAGGGCATCAAAATGGGAAAGCCCTGGACTCAACTTGCCCTGAACATGGGATACCAGGTGCATAACATGGGAGTAGCGTTCTACATCCATAAGCTGGGTTACCTTAACTGTACCTGGCTCGCTGACCCGCCCGATATCATTACGTCCCAGGTCAACCAGCATAATGTGTTCGGCGCGCTCCTTCTCATCGTTTCTGAGTTCCTCTTCCAGAGCCGAATCCTGGGCAGCACTCTTGCCCCGGGGACGGGTGCCGGCAATGGGGTGGTTAGATACCATCCCGTCCTCCACTCGCACCAGAAGCTCGGGGGAGGTACCTATGATGTGGAAGTCGCCCAGGTGAAGATAGTACATATAGGGGGAGGGGTTGAGAGAGCGCAATGCCCGATATATGGCGAACGGACTGGCACTTGTCGGCTTGGCCAGCCGCAGGGATAAGACAACCTGGATGACATCGCCAGCATAGATATAATCTTTGGCTTGAGATACTCTGGACTCAAACTCTGCCTGAGAAAGGTTGGATGATACCGGAGACTGTGGGCTCGGAATCGCTGGTGAGGACTCGGACGGAACCGGTTGTCTCAGCCTCTGGACCAGACTGTCAATCTTGTGGGTTGCCTGACGATAGGCGGTGTCAATGTCATCATCAAGGTGGACATGAGAGACAATCTTAATTTTATGGGTGAGGTGGTCGAAGACAAGCAGGGTATCAGCCAGCATTAGCATGAATTCAGGAAGCCCCAGTGGGTCGTGGTCAGGGGAGGGTAACCTCTCAAAGTAGCCGGCAACCTCGTAACCCAGATAGCCGACCATTCCACCGTGGAACCGGGGCAAGCCAGCAGTCGGTACCAGCCGGAACTTGCTGAACTCCTTCTCTATCAGGAGTAAGGGGTCAGTGGGAGCCTCGTCCCCTGCCTTGAGGACAAGGGAGGGCTCGGTGCCAATGAAACTATAGCGGGCTATATGCTCTCCACCCTCAACGCTCTCTAAGAGAAAGGAGTGGTTACCACGGGCAATCTTGAGATAAGCCGATACCGGCGTTTCCAGGTCGGCCATAATCTCATGGTAAACTGGCACTAGATTGCCATGTTGCTTCAGCCGGCGAACCTCGTCTAGTGTTGGATAATACATTGTCATCTCCGTCATAAAGGGTAATAAAAAATCTCCCGTCCCTTAAAGGGGCGGGAGACTCACTTCCGCGGTGCCACCCTTCTTAGCCCAACTCCACGCATTAGAGTTAAAGGCTATCTCTGTCAGGTACAGAGATTATAACATTACCTCAATACCCTGGGATTTGATAACGCTTCCCTGGCGGCCAAGCCTACTGGCTAGCTAATTTAGCTGCTTTCGGTTGACGGCTCCCAAGTCCATTCAGCTTCGGCGCCAGCGTCGGCTCACACCTTACCCGACTCTCTGTGCCTCGCTTGAAGCCTACTAGTCTTGTTCCCAGCCTTTACTATATTCTATTGGTTAAAAATGTAACATAATATTAAATTTTTGTCAATAGCTGGTAAAAGGACGGACATTAGTAGGCTTGATGGTGTATAATTGATAGTGCTGAATTATTTGACTATAGGCTAGTAACTCGGTAGGCAGGAGGTGAATTCAATGACAGCCAAGGCGTTTGTTCTAATTGAAACCGCGGTGGGTAGAAATAAGGAGGTTGTTGCCGCCCTCGGTCAGCTAGAAGGAGTGAAATCGGTTGATGCTGTAACCGGACCCTATGATATTATTGCCGTAATAGAAGGCAAAGACTTGAGCAATGTTGGTGACTTAGTTACTGGTAAAATCCACCCTATAGCTGGCATTACCAGAACAGTAACCTGCCTAACCATAGCCGCTGCTTAACCCGGCCGCCTTTTGCTTTCAAGTTGGAATAATTTAAGGCTGACTTTGTCGTGGGGTTATATCGTGAAAGGGTAAGGGATGTCTCTCATTAGGTTACCTCAACTAGCCTGGTATGGGACCAAAGAACTTGAGCTTACTCTGCCTGATAGTTGGCAGGCAGAGGTCTATAATATGGCTGGCTTTGACCGTCCGGCTATGAAGCCGGACGAAATTAAGGTCGCCATAGCTAATCTAATCGGCTCACCCCCTATCAGGGAGCTTGCCCGGGGCAAGAATGAGGTAGTCATCATCTTTGATGACATGACCCGGGTTACCAGGGTGGCTGAGTTAGTGCCTTTTGTTCTGGAAGAGCTGGCTGAGGCTGGCATCCCCGATAATAGGATTCAGTTCATTTGTGCCACCGGCTCTCATATGGCATGGGACAGGTTGAGTTTTGTTAAAAAACTTGGTGAAGCCACCTTAGCCAGATTCCCCGTCTATAATCACAACCCCTTTGATAACAACACCTATGTTGGTACCACCAGCTATGGGACTGATATTTACCTCAATGCCGAGGTAATGAAGTGTGACCTCAAGATTGCTATCGGCTCGGTAGTGCCTCATCCCAATACCGGGTTTGGCGGTGGGGGTAAGATTATTCTGCCCGGGGTATGCTCTATGGAAACTATTGAGCATTTTCATCGCTTGGAGGCTGAATTCAAGCAGAAGTACCCGGGTAAGCTGATTACGGGAATGGGGGTCTTTGATGATAACCCCCTGCGACTTAATATTGAAGAAGCTACGGCTCTAGCTGGACTGGATGTAAAGATAGACGGCATAGTTAATGCCTGGGGGGAGACGGTAGCCATCTTCGCCGGCACCCCCGAACCAACCTGGGCGGCGGCGGTTGGTGAAGCCAGGGCTCATTATCTCACCCCTGAGGCCAAAGGGGAGGGGATTGTTATCGCCAACACCTTTACCAAAGCTAATGAAGCCATCATGATTGGCTTGAACACTGCCTTTAGTGCCGTAAGTGATAACGGTGGGGATATTGTCCTTATCGCTAATGCTCCTGATGGGCAGGTTACCCATTACTTGATGGGCAATTTCGGTAAAACGACTGGTGGCAAGCTGAAGTTGCAGGCAAAGATTCCTCAAAATATCAATCACGTGATTATTTACACCGAATATCCTGATGTGGCTGGTCGAGGGTATATTGAGGCGTCAGATAAAGTTTTGTTTGTCAGTAATTGGGGTGAGGCTATCCAGGCTCTTCAGCACTTTCACCGGGCTGGGACTAAGGTGGCAGTGCTTCCCAGCGCTGAGATTCAATACTTTCGGTCACAAATCAAAGCGAAGCGATGAACACGGGTTTATTTGGTCAATTTTTGGTCAGCAATGATAAGCTGCGAGTATATAGTGAGGATAGGCTAATCTTTACCTCAGGTAGAGATGGTTTATTGTCGCTGCTGGAATACATTGATAAGTTTTCCTCTTATGAGAGGGATGTCACCGTCTTTGACCGGGTGGTGGGCAATGCCGCGGCGTTACTGTTGAAAAGAATATTTTGTGGTGAGGTTTATAGTCCTTTAGCTAGCGAACTGGCGGTTAAGACGTTGCGCCGCTTTGGTATCGGCTATCACTTTACTGAAATCGTGCCCTATATACGAGGTCAGGGTCAGGAAGGTATGTGCCCGATGGAGAAGTTATCGTTAGGCAAGAGTCCCGAAGAATTTTATCAGGCATGCCTAACCTTAGATTTAGGTAATAGCTTCTAGCCTGGTTACTACCTCATTTATGGTTGGTTCAGCAGTAGATGCCCCGGCAGTTATACCTATATGGTGTTGACCCTGTAGCCAGGAGGGTTGGATTTCGTCGGCGGTTTCAACTAGATATGTTCTGGTAACCTTAGTACACAACCGGGCGAGACAATTAGTATTGGCACTGGTATGACTACCGACCACGAGCATCAAGTCCACTCTACCAGCCAGGTCAAGGGCTGCTGTCTGTCGTTGTCTAATATCATGACATATAGTATCAATAACTCGTAGCTCAGAGTCTTTAGTCAGGGCAGAATCAATGAGTTTCTTGACAAATTCGGTGAAATGGGCTGGTATTTGAGTTGTCTGGGATAGAATGCCCAGGCGGCGAGGCAGAGGGTCAAACTTGGCTATAAATCTGTTATCTAGCATAGCCTCTCCTTGACCATTAGCCCAGCCAAGAACACCCCTGACTTCGGGATGGTTAGCATCACCATATATGATGACAAAGAAGCCAGATTTGGCTAATTTCCGAGCTGCAACCTGGGCTCGGTGAACAAAAGGACAAGTAGTATTAATCACGTTAATATGTCGAGCCCGAATTTCCGTCTCTAATTGGGGGCTCACCCCATGAGTACCAATGGCTACGGTGTCACCCTGTATATCATCCAAACCTCTGATTACCCTGACCCCAATTTCAGCCAGTCTTTGTAGCACCTGTTGGTTATGGACTACCGCCCCCAATGTTTCCACACCATCGTGCTTGCGGGCAGCCTTTTCTAGGATATCAATGGCTCGTTTAACCCCAAAGCAAAGTCCTATTCCGGCCGCTTTCTCAATTCTTAGTGCCATCTAGTCCCTGTGTCTAGCATAGTGTCCTCGATATTCAGGGGGTAAGAGTTCGGCTATATGCTCCATTATATAATTAGCCAGCTTGGCCAGCTCTGCCTTGGTCAATTGACCTTTGACCGATGGCAGATAGAAAGGGCGGCCAATATTAATCATTGCCTTAGGGCGATGCAATAACATCCAGAATAGACCCTTCTTTACCTTTTCCATGCCAGTAATACCTACAGGAAGAATAGGGATATGGTTATGTAAGGCTATCACTGCTGAGCCTGGGAAAGCAGGTTGTAGTTGGGCATTCTTACTCCTCGTTCCCTCAGGGAACATAGCTAGGGCTTGACCACTGTCCAGAACCTGGTTTGCCTGTTGCAACGCCTCCCTATCCATTATCCCCCCTCTACGCACTGGAAAGGCACCAAAGGTGTGTGCCAGGTGTCTTATTAACTTGGAACGAAATATCTCCTCCTTGGCCATAAATACCACTTTGCGGTTGAGGCTAATAGCAAGCAAATATTGGTCAGCATAACTAAGATGATTAGATACGATTAACAAAGGTCCCTGCCTGGGAACATTCTCCTTTCCCTTAACTAGCCGACGGTTTAACAGGAAGAACATCATCCTGGAAAACAGGAGTATCAGCAACCGTCCTATTCTTTGGTGCCTTTTTTGATGAAGCTGGAACTGCATTATACCCCCTGGGGAGAATACCTTTAAATTATACCTTATTGCTAAGAGCGAAAACAAATAAGGTGTCAATTAAGTAGCGGGCTGAAATATTCTTCCCGGCTGGTAACTAAGAGAGGGGTAATCCCCTCTCTTCTCCTATCTCGGTGAGAGCTGAAGCATAAGCGCCAAAGGTTTGAGAATCAAACAGCACGAACACCGCTTCCCGGAGAGAGGTGGTACTCTGGCTAAGCAAGGTGATAACGGCGTTTATGGCTATCTTTGAAGCCTGGTTAACTGGATAGCCATAGGCGCCGGTGCTTATTGAGGGGAAGGCAATGCTGTTGAGGTTATTCTCGGCGGCTAGTTTCAGGCTTTCTTTATAAGCACTGGCTAGCAATTCGGGTTCTCCCTTGTTACCACCGTGCCAGATAGGACCAACGGTATGGATGACATATTTTGCCTTGAGATTGCCCCCGGTGGTTATTACTGCCTTACCGGTTGGCAGCCGCCCTTGTCGGGTGACAATTTGCTTACACTCGTCTAGAATGGCGGGACCTCCCCCCCGGTGGATAGCTCCATCCACTCCGCCACCACCCATAAGACTGGAGTTGGCAGCATTAACTATGGCATCGGTGCTCTGCCGGGTAATGTCCCCTTGAATTATGCGTAGCTTTACCTGGTTAATAGTAACTTCTGTAGCTTGGTTTGCCATAACTCAGCCCCCTCAAGTATTATTACCATTGAAGTTCTTTCAGGTTCTTATAGAGTTCAAGCGATTCCGGGTTAGCCAGGGTATCTATATTGGGAACGGGCTCGTGGTGAATCACATTCTTGACTGCCTTCTCCACCTTTTTGCCACTGATGGTATAGGGGATATCATCAACAGCTAGAATCTTGGCCGGGACATGGCGGGGGGTGGCGTTTTTCCTGATGGTGGTTTTGATTTTGTTAATCAGGTCTTCGGTTAGTTCTACCCCCTCGGCTAGCTTTAGAAACAGGATAACCCGAACATCGCCTTCCCAATCCTGCCCGACGACAATGCTATCTACAACCTCGTCCAGGGTCTCCACCTGACGGTAAATCTCAGCGGTACCAATCCTCACCCCTCCCGGTTTGAGGATGGTATCGGAGCGTCCGTAGATGATAATCCCGGTATCAGTAATTTCAATATAGTCGCCGTGAGTCCAAACATCAGGGTAGACATCAAAATAGGCGCTGTGGTATTTCTCTTTGTTCGGGTCATTCCAGAAGTAGAGGGGCATGGAGGGGTAAGGGGTAGTGACCACAAGCTCGCCCTTTTGGTTGACTACTGGTTTGCCCTGGGGGTCGAGGCATTGTACATTCACCCCCAGGCTTAGAGCCTGAAGTTCCCCGGCATAAACGGGGCCAATGGGGTTTCCGGTCATGAACAACCCATTGATGTCAGTGCCCCCCGAGATAGACGACAGGAGCACATCCGGCTTAATATCACGATAGACGAACTGGAAACTCTCCACCGAAAGAGGAGAGCCGGTGGAGGTAATTGTCTTTAAGCTGGTCAAATCATATTCCTTACCCGGCTTAACCCCACGCTTTTCCAGCTCGGCCAGATATCTGGCACTAGTCCCGAATATGGTTATCTTTTCATCCTGGGTTAGCTTCCACAGTGCCCCGGAATCAGGGTAGAAAACGGAACCATCATAGAGGACAACGGTGGCACCTAACGCCAAGCTGCTCACCAGCCAGGTCCACATCATCCAGCTGGTAGTAGTAAAGTAAACAATAACGTCTCCTGGTTTAACATCAATTTCAAGTTTAAGTTCTTTTAAGTGTACTGCAAGAATTCCGCCGACTCCCTGAACGATACATTTGGGCAATCCAGTGGTCCCTGAGGTGAACATGATATATACCGGGTGGTCAGAGGGGAGTTGCTCAAACTGGATTTCAAGCCCGGCTTCCTTGGCTAAGAAATCCTCATAGTGAACCGAATTGGGGACTGGGCTAATATCTGGCTTCTTTGCAACATAAGGGACAACCACTACCTGCTGAATAGAAGGGAGCTCGGCTAAGATGCCAGCCACTCGCTCTAAAGAATCAAAGGTCTTCCCATTGTAAAAATAGCCATCAGCGGTAAAGAGAACCTTGGGTTCTGTCTGCCCGAAGCGGTCAAGAGCACCTTTAATGCCAAAGTCAGGTGAGCAGGCTGACCAGGTAGCCCCGATACTAGTGCTAGCCAGCATAGCAATAACGGTTTCTATTATATTAGGCATGAATCCGGCTACTCGGTCGCCTGCCTTGAGCCCTAATTCCCGTAAAGATTTTGCCAGGCGGGCTACCTGCTGATAAAGCTCGGCATAGGTAATTCTTATTGCTTCTCGAGCTTCACTCTTGAAGATGAGGGCGGTTCGGTTATCACGGTAGCGAAGCAGATTCTCGGCAAAATTGAGGCGGGCACCCTGAAACCATTTAGTGCCCATCATCCGCCGGGCAGGGGTAATAACCGTATCATAGGTTTTTGAGGACTTAATCTCACAGAACTCCCACACCAGCGCCCAAAAATCAGCCAGGTTGCTTATCGACCACTGATGGAGTTCATTATAGGAGGTAAATTTTGTCCCGTATCGCTCATTAACCAGACTGATAAATCTGGTGATATTGGCGTTCCGTTTACGCTCCGCTGACGGTTCCCAAAGGGGTAGCTTCATGTATTCGTAGCTTCCTTGATAGTAGTGCCTGGCTCTGTTTTATAACTTTTGCATTATAGCATTCTTTTTCTGAAGGGTGCAACATTAACTAATCACCTGAACAGGGGCAAAAGCCTTGACAAATACTATATATTGTGGTAATATGGCTTTGTTATACTATATGATGTGGAGTGACTATGGATTGCCCTTATTGTGGTTATCCTGATTCCAAGGTTATAGATTCTCGGGATGTAAATGAAGGCATACGCCGTCGGCGTCAGTGCTTATCTTGCGGGGCTCGTTTCACTACTTATGAGCGGATGCAGCCCGCCAGCCTGTTCGTGGTTAAGAAAGACGGGAGGCGTGAGGAATTTAGTCGGGATAAGCTGCTAATCGGTATTCGCAGGGCTTGTGAAAAACGACCACTGCCTACCGGCACTGTTGATAAGGTGGTTGATGATATAGAAGCTGAGCTTTACCATCTGGGTAAGCCAGAGATACCCAGTGCTGTTATTGGTGATATGGTGATGGACAGGTTAAAGAGCCTGGACTACATTGCCTATATCCGTTTTGCCAGCGTTTACCGGGAGTTCACTGATATCACCGCCTTAAAACAGGAGGTAGATACCCTGCTCAGTGCTGAGGCATCTCAACCGGCTGGTCAATTACCCCTGCTTCCCGATGCCAGAACAAAGGAACTGGCTAAGAGCCGCCGAAGGAGTCGGAAATGAGCCCAGCTAATGATTCAGAAAACAAGCCATTACTTAATCGCACCCATATTGCTAGGGCTGTCTTTGCTGCTGCTGAGTCTATGGGTGTAGCCGATAGAACGCTAATTGAACAGCTCGCGGCACAAGTGATTAAACATCTGGAGAAATCGAAGCCGCTACCTGAAGCGGAACAGCCTCTGCCCGGCATGGAAGACCTGGTGCCCAAGTCCCGGCGAAGCCAGAAACAACTGCCCAGTGGGGCTGAAATCCAGGCTATAGTGGAAGAAATCTTGGCAAGTAAAGAAAAAGAATCAGTGGAGAAAGAGGAGGTTAAACCGAAGATGGAGGTTACCAGGGTTAAGTCCAAGGCCAAGCCGGCTGGCGTGGCCACTCTTACTGAAAATGCCCTTCGTGTTCTGGAGCGAAGGTATTTGAAGAAAGATGCCCGTGGCGAGGTTATTGAGACCCCCGAAGAGATGTTCCGTCGTGTCGCCCAGGCTATTGCCTCGGCTGAGCTCACCTATGACCCCCAGGCAGATGTCAAGGGCAGGGAAGAGGAATTCTACCGGTTGATGGCTAATCTGGAGTTCCTGCCTAATTCTCCGACCCTGATGAATGCTGGCCGAGAGTTAGGGCAACTGTCAGCCTGCTTTGTCCTGCCCGTCGAGGACTCAATGGAGTCCATATTTGATGCAGTAAGGTATACCGCCCTCATCCACAAAAGTGGTGGGGGGACTGGATTTTCCTTCTCCAGGCTAAGGCCGGAAAGTGATAGAGTTGGCTCTACCGGTGGCGTCGCCAGTGGTCCGGTTTCTTTTATGCGGGCTTTTGATGTTGCCACTGATGTTATTAAACAAGGGGGGATGCGCCGCGGGGCAAACATGGCTATTCTTAATGTTAACCACCCCGATATTAAGAAATTCATAGTGGCTAAAGACGACCCGACTGCTTTTACTAACTTTAACCTCTCAGTAGCCGTAACCAATGAATTTATGGAAGCAGTCAAGGCCGGCACTGACTATGAGCTAGTAAATCCACGCACTAAAGAGGTGGTGGGTAAGCTCAATGCCAAGGAGGTGTTTGACCAGATAGTGGCTATGGCCTGGAAGACCGGCGACCCGGGCGTCGTTTTCATTGACCGAATAAATCAAGATAACCCCACCCCCCATCTGGGCAATATTGAGAGTACCAACCCTTGTGGCGAACAGCCTTTGCTTCCCTATGAGTCGTGTAATCTGGGCTCTATCAATTTAGCCAGAATGCTACGGACCAAAAACGGAACTGCCGAGATTGATTATCCCAAGCTGGCGGAGACAGTAAAAATTACGGTCAGATTCCTGGATAATGTTATTGATGTCAATAAGTTCCCTCTAGATGAAATAGCTGAAATGACCAGGAAATCCAGGAAAATCGGGCTTGGGGTGATGGGTTTTGCCGATATGCTAATCAGGGTGGGCATTGCTTACGACTCGGAAGAGGCACTACAGGTTGCCACTGATATTATGCATTTTATCAATGAAGAGGCGGGTAAGGCCTCGGTAGAATTAGCTAAGGAGCGCGGTGGTTTTCCTGCCTTTAGTGACAGCATCTATGATGTCGCTGGCGGTCTCAAGCTAAGGAATGCCTCATGCACTACTATCGCCCCCACGGGCACCCTGAGCATAATAGCCGGCTGCTCCAGTGGCATTGAGCCCCTTTTTGCCCTGAGCTACACCCGCCATATTCTAGACGGTGCCCAACTATTGGAGGTAAACCCTTATTTTGAGGAGGTGGCTAAAGGCGAGGGCTTCTACTCTGAGGAGCTTATGCAACGGCTAGCCGACGGGGCTAAACTCCACGATATGGACGAAGTCCCTGATGGAATCAAACAGGTATTCGTTACCGCCCACGAAATACAGCCTGAATGGCATGTTAAGATGCAGGCAGCCTTCCAGAAGTCCACCCACAATGCTGTCTCCAAAACGGTCAACTTTCCCCAGGAGGCTACCCGGGAGGATATAGCCAAGGTGTATATGATGGCTTATGAAGAGGGGTTAAAGGGAATAACTATTTACCGGGATAGAAGTCGTGAAGCGCAGGTATTAACCACGGGCAAGGCGGAGAAGGCTGAGGGCGTGGGGCTTATCCCTAGGAAGCGGTCAAAGATAACCTCGGGGGTGACCGAGAGGGTAACCACCGGTTGTGGTTATATCTATGTGACCGTCAACTCCGACGAGCACGGAATATGTGAGGTCTTCTCCAGTCTGGGTAAAGCTGGGGGCTGTGCCTCGGCTCAGCTTGAAGCCACCTGCCGACTTATCTCGTTGGCTTTAAGGTCCGGGGTAGATGTCGCCTCAATAGTGAGGCAGCTCCGCGGCATCCGCTGCCCGTCCATTGCCTGGGAAGAGGGCAAGGCTATTCTCTCCTGTGCTGATGCCATTGCCAGCGTATTAGAAAAACATATGGGTGGTGAGACCGAGCCCAAGCTGCAGGACTATGGACTAGCCAAAAACCTGGCCGGGCAATGCCCTGACTGTGGCAACCTCCTCGTCTACCAGGAAGGCTGCTTCATCTGCCCCAGCTGCGGCTATACCAAGTGCTAGAATCTAAGAAATTGAAGGAGGAAGAATATGGCGGAACAACCAGCCAAAAAAGAAGTAAAGGTTTCATTTCCGGAAAGCCTCAGGGGCGGTGTGTATTCCAATAATATGATGGTTGCCCATACCAAGGAGGAGTTTATTCTGGACTTCATGATGATATCGCCCCCGGTTGGTTCGGTGACGGCACGGGTGGTTATTAGCCCGGGGCATATGAAGAGGATGGTTTCTGCACTTACGGAAAATCTGAAAAAATACGAGTCCAAGTTTGGCAAACTGACTGAAGCCGCCGAGCCCCCCAAATCAATGGGCTTCCACCCTACAGAATAGGAAAAGTGAAAAGTGGAATTTGATTTATCAGAGTGGGTAGGTATCGCTACGTCTGTAATTAAGCCCTTATTTGCTCACTGGCTAAAGGGCAGGCGTTTAAGGAAAACGCAATCCAAAAATGATTATTTTATCATAACTTGTTCGGGTGGTAATATCGAATTTGAGGGTCGCTTCAAGACAAGTATTTCCGCGGAGGAAATATTCGAGAAGTTACTTGAATCAACTAAGAATGAATCAAAGAGTGAAAATGGAATTTGATTTTCTATATCTCGACTAGGAAATAAACAAAATAACTCTTGACAAAATACACGGAAGCGTGTATAATAAGAGAGGGTAAATGAGTATAGGTAGCTTCTTTGACATTGGAATAGAGCCATATTATGAGAATAAAGAGCGTTCTATAAAGCTCTTTTACGGAGATTGTTTACAGCTCTTACCACAGTTTCCGCGTGACTCCGTTGATATGATCTTTGCTGACCCCCCCTATTTTTTATCTAACGGAGGCATAACTTGTCACGCTGGAAGAATGGTATCAGTAAATAAAGGGAAGTGGGATATATCTCAAGGAATAGAGGAAAACCATAAATTTAACCTAGCTTGGCTAAGCGAATGCCAACAAGTGTTGACAAAAAATGGTGTCATATGGGTATCGGGTACAGCTCACGTAATATTTTCTGTTGGCTTTGCTATGCAACAGCTAGGGTTTAAGATTCTAAATGACATTATCTGGTTCAAGCCCAATGCTTCCCCCAACCTTAGTTGCCGATATTTTACCCACTCAACAGAAACAATAATTTGGGCTGCAAAAAACCAGAAGAGTAAACATACCTTCAATTATGAATTAATGAAGGAGCTTGGTAACGGAAAGCAAATGCGTAACTTGTGGGAGCTCTCACCTCCACAACCAAAAGAGAAGGTTCATGGTAAGCATCCGACTCAAAAACCCTTGAAGTTATTAGAGAGAATCTTATTATCTTCAAGCAACGAAGGGGATGTTGTTCTTGACCCGTTTAGCGGTAGTGGTAGCACTGGCATAGCGGCTTTAAGATTGGGTAGAAAATATATCGGAATTGAAATCTCTGAGGAATATCTTGACCTCACTATAAAACGCTTAGAAGACGAACTTGCAACCCCCAGATTGCAGTTAATAAGACAAAGCAAGCCTTAGGCCTCTATTCAACTAAGATTCCATCTATCCCATTTTTAAACATCTGGCGACCTGAATAGTTCCAGTCTCTAATGTCTTGCTCTATTAAGAACCACTTGACAACCTTAAGTATAAGGTCAACTGGATGCCCCACATCAAATTTGATATCCGTGTATTCAGACAATATGTCCTCCGGGTCTTCACAATTATAGACCCGTTCTATCGCTTGATGTAATCTTCTGCACATAGCAGGATTCTCCTGCCTTTTTAGCCTTAAGTCATCAAAGATGTCATTGTGCTTAGGATATTCCTGTCCTGTCTGAAATACGGTTCCCTCTACATTTATGCGGAAGTCAAATCCTTTCTTTAAATAGGCTGGGCGTGTTAGATAAATTCTCCTGCCATCACTCAGGGTTTCTACATTATAGCGGTAATGTGATGCGTCATTGCCTCTACCTAAACCAGGCTCTTCTTTAAGGAACTGAGTTACCACTATCTTGCGCAACTCTACCCTTGAAGTGTAGTTGCGAACTGTAAAATCCATTTCGTGATACATAATATAGCTCTCCTCCCTAATTTATATTGTAACACACATCCCTATTCGCAATTTTGCCCCATAAGCTATATAATTGGGTCAGTGAAAATAATGCAAAATAGTCAGGGAGGGAGGTAATATATGGCGGATAGGACAGAGAGGGTAATGATATTTATTGATGGCAGTAATCTGTACCATTGTCTCAAGAATTTTTTCAGGAGAACTGATATAGACATTGGCAAGCTGTGTAATAGGCTTTTGGACAAGCGCCGGCTGGTAAGAATCTATTACTATAATGCCAAGGTAGGGCTTAAGGAAGAGCCACAGCGCTACCGGGACCAGCAGGCGTTTTTTGCCAGTGTGAATGCCATACCTTACAGCGAGTTGCGTTTGGGGCGCCTGGTTTACTACAACTGGCCTAATACCCCGCCTTACGAGAAGGGGGTTGATATCCAATTAGCCACCGACATGATAACTCACAGTTTTAAGAACAATTATGATGTGACGGTTCTGGTTGCCAGTGACACTGATTATGTGGGTGCCCTCCAGTCGGTTAAGGACAACGGGAAGCATGTAGAGGTTGCCTTGTTTGGGAAAGAGCGGACTTCTTATCAGTTACGGATGGTTGCTGATAGAGTAATAACTATCAACGCTCGGTTTCTCAAAGGCTGCTGGAAATAAACAAAAAGTTAGTCAATAGCCTTATGGGTTGGGATGAAATCAGAAAAGCCAGATGGCGGCTTTCCCGGGAACAGGGGACTATTATCAAGGATTGGGGAGGTAGAATCCCCATCGCTCTTATCTACCCCAACTCCTATTATGTTGGCATGTCCAATCTGGGAGTCCATGCCATCTACAGGCTTTTAAATAGCTACGGCGGGGTCGTTGGTGAAAGAGCCTTCTGGGGAAAAGACAGCAGCCTTCAGCAACTAATCCCTTTATGCCTGGAATCTCAGCGACCGCTTTCCGATTTCGCTGTCCTTGCCTTTTCGGTCACCTATGAGGTTGATTACTTCAATGTAGTCCAAATTCTTAAAGCCAGTGGCCTACCCCTCTATGCTGCTGACCGCGATGAAAGGCATCCGGTGGTTATGGCTGGTGGTCCCTGCATCACGGCTAATCCTATGCCCTTGTCCCCGTTCTTTGATTGCCTGTGTATTGGTGAGGCGGAGCCAATACTACCGGCTATGCTGTCCGTGCTGTCTGAGGGGATTAGGGGTAAGCGTGATGAACTGCTTAAAGCGCTAGCCTCACTACCTGGCATTTATGTGCCCCAATATTATTCGGGAACACCGGTGGTTCGCCAGTGGGCAAAGAATCTGGACGACTTTCCCACCACCTCCACCATAATTACTCCCGATACCGAGCTTGGTGGCTTATACCTCATTGAGGTGGGGCGGGGCTGTAACTGGGGCTGCCGCTTTTGTTTAGTGGGTAGCGTCTTTCACCCGATGCGCTTTCGCTCTCTAGACAGCCTGATCGCCCAGGCAGAGGAGGGTCTTAAATATAGAAGGCGGCTGGGGTTAGTCGGGCCGGCGGTTGCCGACCATCCCCAAATAGAGGAGCTACTGGCTAAGCTGCGTCAAATGGGGGCCGAACTCTCTATTAGCTCGCTACGAATAAGACCCCTGTCTCGCATAGTACTAAGAGCACTGGCTAAGGGAGAAGCCCGAACCATTTCCCTGGCTCCTGAAGCTGGTTCCCAGCGCCTACGGCAGGTCATTAAAAAGGGCATCTCCGAGGACGATATATTACAATCAATGGACAAGGTGGCTGAGCAGCAAATAAAACAGCTCAAGCTCTATTTCATGATTGGTCTGCCCTCAGAGACTGATGAGGATATAGAGGAAATCATAAACCTGACCCTTAAATATAAGAACATCCTTGATAGGCGGCAAAGTGGCACCCGCATTGTCCTCACCGTTGCTCCCTTTGTGCCCAAGGCGGGAACCCCCTTTCAATGGCTACCTATGGCGCAACTCTCCACCCTAAACCGTCGTTTGTCTCTACTCAAAAGAAACTTATCGCCCAGAGGGATTAGACTCAAATGTGAAAGCCCAGCCTGGAGTCAGGTTCAGGGGGTTCTAGCCCGGGGAGATGTTAAATTAGCTGAGGTGCTGGCTAATATTGAGGGGGTATCATTATCTGGCTGGCGCCAGGCTGTAGAAAAGTGCGGTTTAGATATTGATTTTTATGCTCATCAGCAGTGGGATATCAGTCAAAAGCTCCCGTGGGCAATAATTGATTCGGGTATTAAACCCGGTCGTTTGGAGCTTGAGCTAGATAGAGCCTTACATTAACAGGTTGCCAAAAAATATTATTAATATTTGTTGTCACCCTCACCCCCTTTAAGCACCCAGAAAAATCTACGATTTTCCTGGGAACCCGCTTTATCCCCCTCTCCATGATATGAATATGAATATCTTCCTATTATGAGGGGGAAGATTTATAAAGAGGGGCGGTAGCCCCTCTTAAACACCCTTACGCGTGCGGAATGTAGTTAACGCCCTTACACGTGCAGAATGTAGTTGTAACCTTGGGAAAGAATTGGTATAGGTTTATAAACCCTGGGCCCAGTTGACGGCGTTGAGGAAAATCTGAAAGCCGTCGCCGTGCTTCCTGGCGCCCTCTCTTGTCCATCGCGGGTGCTGGGTGCCCCGAATGTGACGCTCGGGGTGGGGCATTAGGGCAAAAATACGCCCTGAGGCATCACAAATGCCGGCAATATTGCCTACCGAACCGTTAGGGTTATAGGGGTAGCCGGCATTAATATTTCCCTGCTCGTCGGTGTAATATAGGACTATATTTAGCTCCGATAGAGCCTCGGCACTGGTGACAACCTTCCCCTCACCATGGGCCACCGGCAGATACATGGTGTCAATCCCCTTGGTAAACAGGCAGGGGCTGTTCTCATTTACCTTGAGATGTACCCATCGGCACTCAAATTTACCTGAATCATTAGCCGCCAGGGTTACCGGTGGTGCCCCGCCATTAACTGACCTGGGCAGAATGCCAGCTTTGACCAGTACCTGAAAACCATTGCAAACCCCCAGGATTAGCCCTCCGTTATCAATGAAATTGTGGACATCCTCACCCAGCTTTAACTTAAGCTCGTTGGCGAGCACCTTGCCGGCGCTTATATCATCGCCGTAGGTAAAGCCACCGGGAATGACGAATATCTGATAGTGAGCCAGCCGTTGCTCGCCACGGATTAGTTGGCTAATATGGGCTGAAGACACTATGGCTCCAGCCTGCTGAAAGGCAAAAGCAGTTTCAACATCGCAATTTGTCCCCGGGGCGCGCAGTATCAATGTTCTTACCTTAGCCATTTATTTCTACCACCTGATTGGCTTCTGCCAGGCTTCCTTGAGCTCGCCAAGCGGTTTGACCAGAACCCGCCGACCATCCACACCATGTATCTCTAGTACCTCAGAACTGGTAACCTGACCGATAGCGGCTAAGCTAATGCCCTGCATTACCTCTTCAAACTTATCTTTGCTTCCTGGGGCTACTTCAACCAGGAACCGACTGTTTGACTCCGAGAAAAGGATGAAATCGTCCCTGTCTATGGGCTCACCCAGCGGTACTGGCTTCAAATGGATGGTTGCCCCCAGTCCACCAGCAAACGCCATCTCAGCCACCGCCACCCCAATGCCACCCTCGCTACAGTCGTGGCAGGCTCTAACTAAGCCCTTCCCCGTAGCCATACTCAATCTATCCATCAGCTCTTTGCCTTGATGTGGATTCACCTTGGGCACACTATTGCCGACAAAGCCATAAATCCTAAAGTATTCCGACCCTCCCAGCTCATTCCAGGTGGTGCCGACAAGGTAAATTAGGTCGCCCGCCTGCTTGAAATCCATTGATATGGCTCGGTTGACATCGGCCATAACACTGATGGCTGAGATAAGCAGGGTATGGGGGATAGAAATGACCTTGCCCTTATGTTCAAACTCATTGTACAGGCTGTCCTTACCGGAGATAAATGGGGTCTCATAGACAGTAGCCATATCGTAGCAAGCCTGGGCTGCCCTGACCAGAGCACCGAGTATATCAGGCTGCCGGACATTACCCCAGCTAAAATTATCAAGCAAGGCTACCCGGGAAAGGTTACCGCCAACAGCGATTATCTGTCTCAGGGCTTCATCAATAGCCGAGGCGGCCATCCAGTAGGGGTCTATCTCTCCATATCTCGGGTTGATGCCGTTGGCGACGATTACGCCCATTTCCGAGTCTAAAACTGGTCTGATGATGGCGGCGTCGCCCGGCCCATCGTTATCCTTTCCCACCAGCGGCTTGAGGACACTGGCTCCCTGGACCTCATGGTCATATTGGCGTATCACCCATTCCTTACTGCACACATTCCACGAGCCGAGAATTTGAAGTAACGCCTGACCCAAGTCCCGGGGGCAGGTAAAATCAGGCTCAACATGGGGGGGTGGAGTCCAAACCGCTTCCCGCTTGACCTGAGGGCGGCCATTGTGCAGGAATTCCATATCAAGGTCACCTACCAGATTTCCCTGGTAGAAAAGCTTGAGCCGCCGGTCGCTGGTAAACTCGCCGATAACCACTGCCTCAACATCTTCACTGGCAAAAAGGTTTAGCAGTTCATCAACACGCTGGGGCGGGACCGCCAGTGCCATTCGCTCCTGAGATTCAGACAACCATATTTCGGTATAAGACAGCCCGGCATACTTTAGGGGCACTTTGTCTAGGTAGACCCTTACCCCGGTATTAGCCCCCATCTCACCCACCGCCGATGAAAGTCCTCCACCCCCACAGTCAGTTATCCTGGAGTAGAGCTGGCGGTCTCTGGCCTGAAGCAGGACATCAATAACCTTTTTCTCGACAATAGGATTGCCAATCTGGACGGCGCTATAGGCGGCGGTGGCTGACTCTTCAGTGAGTTGTTCCGAGGCAAAGGTGACACCGTGGATGCCATCACGCCCGGTTCTGCCTCCGACCAATACCACCAGGTCACCGGGCTGCTGCTGACCTCTCTGGGCAAGTTCCTTGGGTAGCAGTCCCAATGTGCCACAGTAGACCAGGGGGTTAGCCACATAGCGTTCATCAAAGATTATAGCGCCATTAAGGGTGGGTATCCCTAGGCGATTGGCATAATCGGCTACTCCAGCCCGAACCCCTTTAAATATACGGCGGGGGTGTAAAACCCCCTCGGGTAGCTTTTGGTACGGGAAATCGGGAGGGGCAAAACAGAACACATCGGTATTTAATATTGGCTTGGCGCCCAAGCCGGTGCCGAGAGGGTCGCGAACCACCCCACCGATACCGGTGGCGGCTCCGCCATAGGGCTCAATTGCCGACGGGTGGTTATGGGTCTCAACCTTAAAACATAAAGCCCAGCGACCATCAAAATCAATCACTCCAGCATTATCAATAAAAACGGAGAGGCACCATGGTTTCCCCAGTTCCTCGGTTACCTTCATAATCGTGTTCTTAATCAGGTTATCTATGGTTGTTTGGCCAAGCTTGATTTGGCTCTTAAATGTCTTATGGACGCAGTGCTCAGACCAGGTTTGGGCTAGTGTCTCAAGCTCGGCGTCAGTAGGGTTTCGTCCCTGCTTCTCAAAGTAGGCTGAAATAGCCTGAAGTTCATCTTCAGTAAAGCCAAACTGCTGTCCAACCTGTCTGATGTCTACCTCTTTCAAGGCAAATTTATACCGGGGGTTTTCCGGGAACCCCACCGGCTCCTGTTGGACTACATGTTGGATAATCGGGTTTACCAGCATTTTGCGGCATATGGCGTCTAACTGTGGCTTGTCTAATTGCCCTTCAATAAGGTATCGTTTGGCGGTTTTAACTGCCCTGACCTGTGTCACACCTAAATCCTTGAGCGCTTTGATAATAGTGCCTTCAACCGGGTCAGTAACCCCAGCGTTATAAGCTACCTCAACAGCATGCCATTGCTTATTAACCTCACCCCCTTTGTCCCCCTCTCCTTGAAAAGGAGAGGGGGAATGATTATTTTTGAAGGGGCGAGGCCCCTTCAAACTTCCCTTGATATCAGTTGAAGGGGTAAAACACTGGTATTCCTGAGTTACCGGGTCGGCGAGAAGGCGGCGGCAAACGAGGTCCAGCGTATCTGGTGTCAAATCGGCATCCAGCCAGTATATGTCGACCACACGGACATTAGACACCGAGGTTATTCCCAGGTCATGTATATCCCTGACCAGACCCAGCCCTCTGGCATCAGGCAGATGTCTTTTCAGGCACACTTCAACTCTATGCATTTACTTATTCCAGCTTAAAAAATCTAAGAGGGGCTATACTGTGCCCCTCTATTCAAAAGCAATATTATTTCTCTCCTTGAACTTACCACCGCTCATACTATGAACCCAGCAACTCGGTTACTATGGCATTTATCTCTCGCCCATCGGCTTTGCCTTTAAGTTGAGCGATAAGTTGGGGCATAACCTTCCCCTTATCGCCAGGTCCCTGCGCCCCAACCTCGGCAATAACCTGGCGAGCCGCGGCTATAATCTCTTCCCGGGTCATCTGCCGGGGTAAATACTCCTTTAGCACCGCCAGTTCGGCTTCTTCCTGAGCCACCAGGTCCTGGCGGTTGCCTTGTCTGAAGGCGTCAATGCTCTCCTGACGCTGCCTCGCCTCCTTGGCAATAATGCCAAGAATATCGGTATCATCTAGGGTGGCCTGACGGGCGATTTCAGCGTTTTTAATGGCTGCCATCGCCAATCGGATAACGGAACGTCTTACCTTATCCCCGTCCCTCATCGCCTGTTTAAGGTCATCAGTTAATTTTTGTTTCAAGTCCGCTTCCACTTTAGTTACAATCTTACTAAAATCTTACTAATATCTTCTCAGTGCTCTGGCAGTTTTGCGTCTTTTAGATGCCCTCTTCCGCTTACGCTTAACGCTGGGCTTCTCGTAGTATTCACGGCGACGCACTTCAGCCAGAATACGTTCCTGTTGCACTCTTTTGTTAAACCGTTTGAGCAAACTCTCAAAGCTCTCATTATCACCGGCTACTACATTAGCCACATAACATCATCCTCCCTCTACTTGCATTTATGAATGGATAGTTGGAGCAATCAATACATTTTAGTAGGCATAGATTACTCTGTCAAGAAATGGGAGACAAATTGTACCTTCCTCAGGGTCACCACATAGCTCGGTCTGGCCCCGAGAGTGCAAAAAAGCGGTATAAGCAGCTATAGCGGCATCGCACAGGTCGTGGTTAAACCCATCTATATAGGCAATAATACTGGGTAACAGTTGGCTAATGTGCTGTCTCAAAAATGCCAAGCCAGCCGGCGTTGTCTTTTGGGGGATGTTCTTGCCAAACAGGCGAAGCTTAGTGGCATAGGGATAGACCTCAATAACCTCATAACCCATAGCTTCAAGCTCAGTCTTAAGTCTAATGCCTCGGTAAACCATCGCCTTGATAATAGATTTTTTGGTAGTGAAGTAGCAGGGGATGCCTAACCTGGCTAGCTCCCGCTCACAATCCCTGCCCTTACCTTCAGCCGTTGGCTGGCAAGAACAGCTCTCTTCAAGGCAGCAAAGCCCTTTAGGGAGGCTGAGTGGGGCATCAATAGCTATCAACTCAAACGCATACCTGGTCACCAATTGCCGGATATCCGAATCCCCATTTAGGCAACCAGAGTATATAAGGTTTAGCTGGTTATCTAGCCCCAGACAGGCGCTGGGTTTGGTCTCGGCTGAGGTAAGGTCAATACCTAAAAAACCAGCCATAATTTTACCCAGAAAAATCTTTGATTTTTCTGGGAGCCCGGGTCCCCTGTCAAATCCCTGATTTGGCAGGGTGTAAGTGTCGGCTCCTCCTTAATATCTCGCGGGCTGCGACCACCCCCGAAGCTGATGCCTGGATTAAACCACGACTAACCCCAGCGCCGTCACCAGTAGCAAACATATTGCTAACCTCGGTCTCCAGGCAAGGGCTAAGTTGAAGCTGGCAGGAGTAGAATTTGACCTCAACCCCATAAAGTAAGGTATGGCTGGAAGCAACACCGGGAGCTAGTTTATCCATTGCCTGAAGCATCTCGATAAGCCCGGTAAGGTGACGATAGGGGAGGACAAAGCTAAGGTCACCGGGGGTAGCACTCTTCAGGGTGGGCTGAACCAAGCCCCGCTCAATGCGAACCGGGGTAGAACGGTGACCGTTCATCAGGTCACCCAGGCGTTGCACCAGCACCCCACCACTGAGAATATTAGCCAGTCTAGCCAGGTATTTACCATAGGCAATAGGCTCCCGAAATGGCTCGGTGAAAGTCGTGCTTACCAGCAAGGCAAAATTGGTGTTGTTACTCTTGCGATTGGCATAGCTATGCCCGTTAACCGTGATTACCGGGTCGCAACCACCGGTAGTCTCCATAGTGACTTCGCCAGCAGGACACATACAGAATGTTCTAATCCGGTCGTCAAAACTCTTGGACAGGAACTCCAATTTTGCCTCATACAGTACACTGACCAACTCCTCCATCACTGCCACTGGTACCTCTACCCTAATGCCAACATCAACAGGGTTATTATGTGTTGTTAGATTAAGTCGTTTAGCTTCCTTAGATAACCAATCCGCCCCCTCCCTGCCCGGAGCTAAAATTAGATAGTGGCAGTCAAACCTTTCCCCGGTCTCAGTTTCAATACCCCTAACCTCACCATTATCAACAATGACGGTGGTAGCCATTAGCTCAAGCTTAAATTCCAGGCGTGAATTAAGGTCAGTTCGCATAGCCTTGAGCACCGAGCGGCAACGCTCAGTGCCTAAGTGACGAATAGGCACTGGTGTCAGGCGTAATTCTATCAGAGAGGCTTGGTGACGTATGTCATCAACCTTGTCCCCTGTCCCGTAGAGCTTTTTAGGAGCGCCAAACTTGAGGTATATGTTGTCAACATACTTAATCAGGGCTTCGGTATCAGCTTCCCCGAGGTAATCTCGAAGCCGACCGCCTACTTGTGGAGTTAGTGTTAGCTTACCATCGCTGAAAGCACCAGCCCCGCCTAAACCACAAACCAGGCTACTGCGTTTATCAATATCCTTCCCTTTCTCGACAAGCAGAATATTAAGGTCGGCGGCTTGAGACAGCTCTAAAGCGGCGAAGATACCCGACGGACCGCCACCGACAATGATAACATCGTATTTCTTAGCCATTTTGCTTCAACCTGGGTGCCTAAATGTCATTGTATAACCCCGTGGCTTTAGCCGTCAAGGAATAGATATTTAACGAAATTTTAACACTTTTTTAATTGACATTTGCCATTTGGCGAATTATAATTCAACTATGGACACAAGTAGCAGGAATAATTTAGGCGAAGTAATCAGGCAGCAAAGGGTTATGACGTCGCTGACGCTGCAGGAGTTATCAGCTAAGGCAGGGGTATCGGCATCACATCTAGGTCGAATAGAGAGGGGGGAGCGTTTTCCCTCAGCCCGTATTCTGCGAAGGATCGCCCAGCCATTAGGCTTTGAAGAGAGTGAGCTATTTACTCTGGCTGGTTATCTTTCTGCCCATCCCCTTAGCGTAGGCGAGGAAAGTCCACCCTATATGGGTAGACGAGTAGACCCTTATGTCGCCACGGTGTTATCACGAGAGCCGGTTAGCGTCCAGCGGGCTATAGTTGGAATTCTCACCATCTTAAAGAGCATCGCTGAGAGCTCGGCTAAAGAATGAGCCGGGGATAACTACCGAGGGTAGGCAATTAAGGGGGCAGGATAGGTAGCGGGTGGAATTTATCAGCCTATCCCCCCGTGAGCTTAAGGCTTACCCTTACTGAATATAGACTGTGTTACCTATTTGGTGGCTCTATTCCCCTGAGCATCCACAAAAATCACGAATTGGTGAGAATGCCCCCTTGGTCAATTCTTTACGGAACCTTTATTAGATTTTTATCAAACTATTATCTTTTTTATGCCTGTGTTTATGGCTAGCTGATAGATTTAACTTTAGTAGCATCAGGGAGGTAGCTCAAGGCAGATAGGCAGTATCTAGGGCAGATTCGGTTAAGTCGGTTAATCAATGCCGGTGAGCTCACCCTGAAGAAGGTCGAATTAAAGTAGAGATTGAGTAAGGAGGTAGAAAGGGTAGCAGGGATGAAAAGAGTATGGCTTAAAATCGGTGTGGTGCTGATGGTGGTAGCCGGGGTGCTGGTGGCAAATGGATGCGACGGACTACCGTTGGGAGCAATCACACACCAGAAGATTGTGGCAGAGGTCATCCCGTCTCAGGCATATGCCCAGGCGGAATCCTCGGCAGGTGAGGCTAGTGAGGTTGAAGGGAGCTCTGGGCCTGCCCTGACACCACCGGTTACTGTTGAGGTATCGCCGCCCCAGCCTTTCTGGGGGATGGTGATGCCCGCCAGTATGGGACACGGGTGGCACCGGAAGCCGCCCGAGAAGAACTGGGAGCTTGAGTGGGTAGCCTTTAGCGTTAAAAGCTTCATTCCCGAGCCTGTCTGTCTGGACAAGGCAGTTGTTGAGATTGCTGGGGAAGTGGAGGAGGTTCCTCTAGATATGGAACTAAACTACCAGGAATACCAGGAACACACGTTGCAGTTACAGTCTATTCTGGGCATGCCTAGTGGCGAGTATGAACTCAAGGTTTCGCTGTGGAGTGGGGAGCAACTCTTATGCTTCAGGTCAGATACCGCCAGGGTGTATTGGCAGGAACCGTAAAAATCTAGGTCTCTTGGGCACTTTTACTTAAAATCCATCTATATAACATACACTTCAAGTTTCGCAAATTCGGCTACGAGGGCTTCAGCGTCAAGGAAACAAGGTACTATTGCCATTTGACACTGGACATTTGGCGAACTATAATTTAATTGATGGACAAAGGCGACAGGGATAATTTAGGCGAGGTAATCAGACGGCAGAGAGTTATGATGGCGCTGACACTGCACGAGTTGGCCGAGAAGTCAGGGGTATCGGCATCGCATCTGGGCCGCATAGAGAGAGGGGAGCGTTTTCCCTCAGCCCGTACTCTGCGAAGGATTGCCAAGCCCTTAGGCTTTGAGGAGACCCTGCCCGAGGGTGGTGGGCGATTGGACCCTTATGTCGCCACGGTGTTATCGCAAGAGCCGGTTAGTGTCCAGCATGCTGTGGTTGGAATTCTTACCATCTTAAAGAGCATTGCCGAGAGCACGACTAAACAATCAACCTCGGATAACTAGAGACAGAGTGGCTTATCCGGTGGCTTTATTCCCTCTCTAAGCATCCACAAAAATCACGAATTGGTGAGAATGCCCCTCTTGGTCAATTCTTTACGAAACCTTTATTAGATTTTTATCAAACTTTTATCTTTTTTATGCCTGTCTTTAGGGCTATGTGGTAGATTTAAGTTTGATATTATTTACCCCGGGAGGAGTAGCGTGGGCAATATCACTGTTTTTTTAGCCAATTGGCAAGTACTATTTAGAGAGGGAATCCACTTCAGCCTCTCTGGTGAAGAGGACATTGAGGTTATTGGTGAGACCACTGGTAACGAAGAGGCACTGGCTTTTATTGAGGCCCATTCACCCAGCGTAGCTATTTTGGATATAAACTGTGGCCAGGTTAGCGGTGTTGAGGTAGCCCGCCGCATTCAGCAGAACCTCCCCTCAGTAGGGGTGATTTTATTTATGGACAGTGACGATGAGGTGCAGCTTTTCTCAGCCATGAAGAGCGGGGCGAGAGCCTGCCTGACCAAAGGCAGTGACCCTGTTGACCTGGTCAACATTGTCAGGGAGGTAGCTCAAGGCAGATACCCCATCGGTGAAAGTCTGCTCAGACCAGGGATTGCTTCCCGGGTTCTGGGAGAATTTGAAGCCCTCTCATTATTAAGTGAACAGGTAGGTAATCTGTTGACTCCCCTTTCGCCCGCTGAGGCTGATATTTTGGGACGCATTGCTGAGGGAGACTCGTCTGAGCTGGTCGCCCAGGCGCTGAGTATCAGTGAAGAGGCTCTCAGGCATCGGCTTGACTTCATACGGGCTAAGCTGGTGGCTAATGAGCACGACCGAGTGGTGATTGAGGCAGTGCTAAACAAGACAAGAGATTTAGGGCAGGCTAAAGACTAGGTATAGACGGCGACCACTACTGCCTCTCGGGCATTATGCTCGTCAAAGAAAACAACGGCTAGCTTTCTACCCACTGCCATCTCGGCTGCGGGCAGGTTTCGAGCTACCGCAATACCCTCCAGGTAAACCTTGTGACTGCTGGATAGCTGGATAGTGGCCGTGTAGTCACCGGGGTTGAAACTCTTTAATATTGCTTTCCTCAGGCTCATTTCCTCTAAACCTCCTTTAGATATTCTTAATAACCCTATCCCCTTTATCCCCTTCCCCTTAGTAAGGGGAAGGGGAAGAAAATTTATTTAGAGGGGCTTCGCCCCTCTTAAACTCCCCTTGACTACTATTTTGAGTAAGGAGAGGGGGGGATTAATGTTATGTAAGAGAGGCGAAGCCTCTCTTAGACTCTCCTTTAGTATTTTCCCTCTTAATAAGGGGAAGTTTGAAGGGGCTTCCCCCTTCAAAACCTATACTTCCCCCTCATGATAGGAATATATATCCATATCATGGAGAGGGGGATAAAGGGGGTGAGGTAGATAAACGATTTCTATACTGCCCCCAGCCACAGCCGCTCCGTATATTCTCCGTGGCGAGGGTTATAAACTAGGGTTAGCCCGAGCACCCTCTTCTTCTCCTCACTGAGTCCAGCCCGGCTATCGGTTATGTCAATGACATCATATAGCTGCTGTCCGCAATTGGGGGGAATTTGAATAGCCCCGCTGGCTGATTCTATCTCAGCTTGTCTTAAATAGGCGTCTCCTCGCTGCTCGGCTTTAGACACGCTATCTATATTCCTGTCCTCAAGTTGGCTCAGCCTGTCATAGAGCCTGGTTATCTGAGTCCAGGAGAAGGAATCAACCACTACTGGCTCATCGTTTACCGGGTCGTAGCCCTCGACCTGGACACGGTTAAGCTCCCAGGCTCGCCGCCGGTATTCCCCCTCAAGTATGGGATGGGACGAACCATAGACATAAACTGAGTTGTCAGATGAGCCGGGATTCACCACATAGGCTTGGTTGCCTTCGATGAAGACTACATCAGGAATGAGGGAGAGTAGTTTTCCGATGACTATATCTCCCCTATTATTGGGGTGGATGGTGAAATCAGGGTAGTAGCTGGTTATCACCGATGACTGGGACTTAACCTCAAGCTTGAGCCCAACCCTAGCCAGGACGAAGGCGAGGAGAGCCTTAACACACATCTCATCGCTCCCCTTATTCCATCGGAACTGGTGCCTGGCTCGCCAATTTTTAATCAAGTTCCAGCCATCTGAGGCATATAGAATAAGACTGGCCTTACCGCCAGAGCTGGTATGCTCGTAGGCATCAATCCAGAAAGCAAGGCCTGAGCTAATCTCATTGCCTTGAGAAGTGGTATAGCCAGGGCTGACCTCTAGCTGACAACCTATCTCAAGGACCTCAAGCTCGCCTTCTCCCGGTGAGGCGTATTGCCCATTATTATTGTTTAGCTCGACTATTAACCTGCCTGCCTCTTTAGTCAGCTCCTGCCTTACACTCAGGACATCGGCGGTTAAATCAAGGCTCTCCTCGGTGAGCTTCGCCCTCCATACGCCACTAGGATTTGACAACCAGCAATAGTCGCCGTGATGGGCGATGGCTAATCCATACTCACTTGATAGGTTAAACGGTACTGGCTCGTGCCACAGATTATCAATGAAACTGGCGCTGGAGTGTGACCAGAAGGGGCGGTTATAGGCTTGGGTGCCGGTAAATCTCTCAATGAAGAAACAGCGATAGGCATTGGGCTTATCCATGAATGCCCGGTGGTATTCAAAGTTACCGTCTGATGGGGCTGAGGCAAACTGCTTCAGTTCTGACCAGGTGTCGGCGGCTACATCGTGGCCGTCGCCATAGATAAGTGACCACAGTTTAAAGTTGCCATCTGAGTCCTTCCCGGTAATAAAGAGGTTCCAGTCGCCATCATAGACAGCAGCCACCCCGGATAAATCGCCGCTGGTCTTGTCCCAGGCGACTTTATTCTGCCAGTTACCGCTTACATACTTCTTAACATAGAGGGTTGTCTGGTCGGCAAAGAATAGGGCAAGGTCACCGTTTGGCTTATAAGCAGCGGCTATGCCGTAGATAGCGGTGGTCGGGGAATAATCAATGAGCTCAGGACTGCCAAAGCTTGCCCCGTAGTCGGTACTTTTTAACTGGTAAATCGCCTGGTCGCTCTTTATCCAGAAGATACTGACCTCAGCCCCCAGGGAGCAGCAGGTGACAATAACGGCATTATACTGGTTACAGTATGTCCACTGGCTGAAGTCTGATTCTGGGCTGGGGTTAGCCACCCTTTGCCGATAGAGCTTCCTGGAGTCGGATGGAGGAGTAAGCCTGACCCTAATCAGAGAGCCATCACCGGGGAAGGTTAGGGCGTGGAAGTAATCAGCCTCAGAACCGGTGTATAGCCTTGTCCAGTTTAACCTGACAATGCCAGCAATTTTGTTCCTGGCTTCAACCTTAACATAGGGGACGTGGCTAGCTTCCTTCTGAGCAGTTAGTAGTGTTGACGATAAACTTCGCATTCAAGTTGTCTCCATACAGATACCAGACTAATTCCCTAGCTGCCCTGGGACCCAGGGCGTTCCCCAGAACAAATGCCCAAGCAGGATGCCGATACCGGTAGCTAGGGCAAGCCAGAGGAGCGGTTTGTTATGGTAGGAATCCCGGATAATATAGGTCCAGGGGCGCCCGCCTATTCTTGGCCACAGGGCGCGATAGAGGATGTACAGTAATCCCTTATTTTTCCTGTCCATTTATATTTTCCCTGTCATCTATACTAAAGCTGCCAGGGTATCGGGCAATGGCTTATTGGCTTTTCGGTAGTGGTTAGCTAGGTGCTTGGCCGCCGCCAGTATTTGCTCCGGGCTGGCATCAACCCTCTGCCCCCGGTAGCCTTTTGGTGATAGAGCGGCTACCGCCGCCGGCATCCGAGCCCAATCAACTGTTTTCTCAATAGCAAGCTTGCCCTGCAGGGCTCTAAAGATGCTCTTCTTATGGTGGGGTAGTTTCCAGGTTTCAGGGTCTTCCGGGTCGCCAATAATAGCGAATGCCTCCTTGGGCAAGCCCTCTTTGGTCTTTGGTAACGCTTCTTTTATCGTCATTATTTACTTCACCCCCTGTTAGACACCCTTGTTTAATCTATAAAGAGTTGCTGGGTTCTTATCCGCTGTCGCCTACCCAGCCGCCTTAGCCCATCCTTAAACGTTCTCAGCCGCTCATTACCCCAGGTTCGGTATTCCTTGGGCGTCATCGTTCCCCCGATATTGACCTTGTTTATGGAAAGGGCTGCCCAGCTAATAGCCGCATAACCGCAGGCGCCGGTGGCCACTAAGTCCTCATATTTGCTGGGGATGGTGGAACTATTGGCGTCAAGGGTGTGGAGTTTTCCGTAGTAGACATAGCAATAGGAGCCATTGGGCTCACCCCCGCTTATTATAGTCAAGGTATTCCCCCAGATGGAGAAGCGTTGATATTTGGCCGGGGACTCATCTACTGGATATTCTACGGCTTGAACCATAATCCTATCGGTGAGACTAGAGATATCTACTTCTCTGGAGCCGCTGACTGTGGGCAGGGTAGCCTTAGTTGGCAGTGGCACCCTTTCTGATAGCTCCTTTACCGCATGATTAATATGCCTGGTTAGTTCCTCATCTGACCACTGGTAAGGAGTGGCCTCATCATTAAGGTCACGCCTGACCAGTGTTATCATCTCGGATAGATTCATAAATTCACCCCCTTGGGTGGTATTTGTGTCTTGCCCATCTTGGTCGGCAGTTTCATATCAGAGGCACCGACTGAGGTCATAATTTGGGCTCTAAGTTGCTCTGAACCTGAACCTACCTCACTGGCGGTGATTAGAGCCAGCAAATTAGCCAGGGCTTCAAGTCCAACACCACTATCGGTGGAGATAAAAGGTTTATATAAAGTAGCTGCCTCCAGGCCTGAGCCGGTATCAGCAAGGGATATTCCCCTGCCCAGGAGCTTATCGGCACCTAAGCCAGTGTCACTACTAGCCGGGGCAGCAGTGGTCAAACCGATAAAGGCGTCTAACCCAGAACCGGTTTCGGCTCTGACTAAGGTAGCTAGCAGGGTTAAGCCGCTGTCGGCGCCAAGTCCGCTATCGGCGTGACGAAGTAACCGGGATAGTAAGGTTTCAGTTCCGGTTCCAGTTTCAGAGGTAGCCAGTAACCGGGTAAGAAGTGCTTCAACGCCTGAACCTGAGTCTGCGGAGCTAAACGCCTTTGAGGCAAACTCAGCACCTTCTCCTGTTTCTCCTGTCGCCACCAGCGCTGCCAGAAGTGTCCAGGCTTCGGCTCCGGAGCCTACTTCGGCAACCCCAAAGACTCTGGCTAGCAGAGTCTCAACCCCGCTACCACTATCAGCCTGGCTTAATGTAGCTGCCTCCGATGAGGCTTCGGCGCCAGAGCCGGTGTCGGATGATGACTTCTCGGTTATTGTTACCGCCGTTGAATACCCAACAACAAAGAAGTCAACATCAGTGCTTTCTATTTTGCCTTCTATAACTCGGTTAGTGTCACATTCAACTATTCCCCAAGGATGTCGTATAGCATCACAATATATATCTTCCGCAGAGCCGTCTTTACGCAAGCCATACATATCACTGCCTGGAGTGCAGACTTCTATGAAGCCCATATTGGCTCCAGAGGGCAATGCTGATAAATCTAGCCATTCTGCAGCAGTGCCAAGGCTGACATCAGTAGCATTGGTATTAAAGGTAGCCCCATCAGTTACATAACCTAGCAGGTAAAAGTGAGCCGCAGTATCTTCTCTATAGCCCTCACAGATTTGCGAGGCATCACAGCCAATGATAGCGCCAAAACTTGCGTGATAATATACACCATAATGCCTGTCGTCAGAACTGCCATTTTTGCGAAGCCCAACTTCTTTAAGACCAATGGAGTTAAATTCCCATATTAAACCGATAGCACTGGGAGCTTCTGTGGAGCAATCAATATCCCGCCAAGTGGCTATTTGGTCGGGGTTCTTCTCGGTAGCATTGGTCTTAAAGGTTACACCAGACATAGTGTAGCCCACGACATAGATATCTTCGTCTGTGGTGCTTTCAACATAGGCTTCAAATACTCGGTTTGCGTCCACACCTATTGCTGCCCACCAATGGCTGTTCCTATACATATCAGGATGTCTACCATCGGTGCTTCCGTTTTTTCGTAGACCCAAATAGCGAGAAGCAGCAGCGGTGTTCACAACGTGTAGAATTACACCAGTAGCCCCTGCTGGTACACTACCGCTAGCGTCCATATCCACCCAAGAGTTAGCACCACTAGCTGTAATCTCAGTTGGTGTTATGGGAAAGAAAGTTTGAGCCATTACATCACCCTTTTTCTTTGACTTCAAGCAGTGGCTTCTTTAGCTCAGCCCTGATAACATTTATCTCCTCAATCTGAGCATTAAGCCCATCCTCAACCTCAGCCAATTGCTGTTCTGGGGTAACCTCCTCATACAAGCCATTAGCCTTAGCCCAGTCTAAATAGTTATTCCAGAGTTGAGCTTTCTGGGTTTTATATTCAGCCTCTTCTTGTTCGGTTACCCCTGTAGTCCGTTTCTTCTGGTAAAAGCTAGTGCTCAGGTTTTGGACGGCAATCTCATACTCGCTGTCCTTTTGGAGCTTCTCTGCTCCCTGGCTATCAGTCAAATTCCTTGGTCGCTTAGGTCTCCAAACAGTTTCCACCATACTTGCCTCCTATTTAGATGGGGGGAGGGCGGCTAAGCCCTCCCCCCTCGCCCAAGCTGTTAGCTCAGGCTAATTTCTACCTCTAGCGCCCAGGTGCCTGTGCTCTTAGTGCCCAAACTCTCAACCTTTCTATTCAGGCAAATGCTACTGGTTGATTGCTTGATCACCCATTCCTCCCAGGCATAGTTAGCCTCGCTAGAGCCAAAGCTTGCCTTAAAGGTTGCCTTCTGGCTGGTAGAGGTAGGATAGCCCGACTCCATTCCCTTATAGGTCTTGTTGGTGGCTGCCTGCAGGTCGGTCTGGGTAGCATTGGCAGCCGTATTGGAATCACCCACGCCAATCTGGGCAGCAGCGTTATCAAAGATATGGCTAGCACCAGATACGGCACCAGTTACTAAGTCCCACATCTCGTCAATACCGGTGTTGAGCAGGCAGTTTCCCTCTCCCTCTATAACCTCGTAAGGCTGGAACAGCTGGTGAAACTCATCCTCTCGGCCTCGGTAGGGCTCAATATCCTGGTGATACTTGCTGAGCCTATATCGGCATAGCCAATTGGCTAGTTCCTGTTTTCTCATTTTCAACCTCCTATTCTGAGTTAGTTTAGTCTTGAACCCCAATTAGGGCGGCTGATTTAATGGTACTAAATAGAGCTAGGGAGACATACCACTTAATCCTGGTTCTTGAAGCGTCTTTGGTCTCCAGTGAGCCGATAGGCTCTACCTGAAGGTGACCGGGACTGGTCAAGCCGCAAAGACCTCCCTCCCCGAACTGGGTGGCATAGATGGTGGAGCAAGTGCCGCCTGTGGTCGCCGTTTCCACACCACCGGTAAGTACATGGGTATCCAGGATCCAGTCAGAAACACCGATTGGGATACCATCCCACAACTGGATGAAGTTGCCCCATTTATCCCGGTCAGTCTCCATCATTCCCCCGGCTGCCCTGACCAGGGCGTTAATCTTCCGTCTTGAGCGTCGGCTCATAAGCAGCATATCAGGCTTACCACCCCTTACCGTATCAATAAGCTCATCCAGCTTAGCCAGGGTTAGAGTAGCTCCAGTATCCCCCATGGCTATTATCTGGTCGCCGGCGGTAGTAGTATCAATGAGCTTCCTGAGACCGTCGAACTGCGTACCATTAGTCTCCGAATCGCCATAGACGAAGGTCTCTTCAAACTTACGCTTGAGCGCCTTGGTTTTAAGCTCAATAACGGCTGCCTCTAAGTCCTGAATATTACTTCGCGTCGCCTTGAGGAAATTATCGACATCGGCATCGCCGCCCATAATCTTCAGGTTGGCCGTTTTTTGCTCAAAGGTTGGGGTTGATTCCGCCCAGGTATCACCGACATCATAGAAATCAATAGTAGGCAAGGTCTTCTCCTGGTTGTAGGTTAGACCATTACCCACAATCTCTATGAAGGGGAGTTGCTGGAGAATGGGTGAGTCCTTAACGATGGTTTCCACCACCCCTTGAAGTAGGATATCGTTTGACAGCTTGGCTGCCTCAGCTAGTGTTAACGCCATTATTGTTTACCTCCTATTGCGTATTGAATCTTTTCCCGTGGGGATAGAACTGATAGGTCAGGCGGTGTCCTCGGCGGGGCGCCGGCAGGAATCTTAGCCCCTGAAATTTCAGTCTCTAACCCCTGCCTCACCCGACTAACCAGGGTTTCAGCTTTCTTCAGGGACTCATTGATAGACTCAATAGTATCACCGGTGATGAGCTCCTCAAGCACCTCGGGATTGGCCTCAACCACCATGGCTTTGTAGCCGGCTACAGCTTCAGTCAGAGAGTTTTTGATAGTGGTCAACGTTTCATCTGAACCAGCCACCGCCTGCTCAAGCTCGGTGATGCGGGTATTAGCTTTAGTTAACTCCTCATCCTTTTGAGCTACCAGGCCCTCAAGCTCGGTAATCGTAGGCGCTTGACCCTGTCCTGACTCTTCCCCTTCGGGATTTTGGTTTAATTCATCATCTGCCAACTTTCGTCCTCCTTTGGTTATTCCTCAATACCCTCCGCCGGGGATTGTATAGCTCTCCCTCTCGCTCCGCCCCGGGTGGATTTGGTATTAAGCCGGTTCTCCGAAGAATCTCTGGTTTTTCGGGGTGAATTAAGCTCTTTATTCATCCTGAGGATAGTTCCCCTTTCCTCAAGCCATCTATTAAACTCCGTCTCCGGGTCTTTGACTCCCACCTCATCCATAGCCCGTCGCCTGGAGTGGATACCATTCTGAATCAATATCTGTTCATTAGAAACTAGTCGGGTAAAGTCCCGGGGTAACACCGGGCTCCAGACTATCCGCAAACGGTTATTACCAAAGTTCTCATTCTGATACTGTTCTAGGAGCTTAAGAATCAGCCGGTTCCTTCGGTTATAGGCGTCGGTGCGGATAAGCCTCTTTCGCCTCACCTTCTGTAGTAACGGCTGAAGCTCAATCTCAAGGGCTACCCCAGACAGGTCCCGCTCAGTGCCACCAAAGGCAGCCCGGGGCGATTCAGCTATATCGTGCACGATTCTATACAACAGATTGATATAATCTATGTGGAGGCTGACGCCACCACCTTGAAGCAAATCCAATAGATAGGCTTTAGCGTCCTCAGGTATATTCCACACTGCCCCTGGCTTAACCGCAATATCCTCCGATTCTTCCACATTCTCCAGGACGGCGATAGGGTTACCCGATAGCTCCAGTATCTTGGATAGTTGGCTCATTGCCCGATTAAGCTCCTGCTGTGGCTCCATAATCTGGGGTAAATCAGATATACCCCAGAATTTCTTCGGCTCTCTCAGGTTGGGATAGATGATAAATGGGATAAAGCCATAGGGGTTAGGCTTCTTCTCCACCTGAGCATTATCCAGCCACAGCTCAAAGTCATGGGCTGTCCATAGTTCCACCACGTTAGCCGTTTTGCCCTTGGGTTTTACTTTATACAGGATTTCTGCTTCATCTGAGGTGAGGTTATACTTTGAGGCTACTTTCCATACCCTGGAGGTATCATCCCCCAGCCACCAGGCATAGATGCCTTGAGTATCGGGGGCGGTAATCCTGACCCTTTTCGTCTCGGTGTCCCAGATAACCTTAAAGCAAGCATCACCCAGAATGGCGCAGTCAATCTCGGTCTCAAAGTCGAGCTGCTCCAGGTTATTATCCTCATACACCTGGTACAGGGCTTGCTCGGCTCTCCGGGCTCTGGCTCTAGCCTCATCTGAGTCCTCAACCGCCTCGACAGTGAAGGTAATACCGGACATTAGGTATGAGGTAATTTTATCTATAACCACCTTGGTGTAGTTAAAGGTCAGGCGTTTCTCACCTCGCCTGGCGTAGCCTTCCCAGTGCCGACCGTGGTAGAAATCAAGGAGTTCTTTATAACCCTTGAGCCGGTTTATATCACGATTAATTAACTGTGAGGGGGTAAAGCCTTCATTCATTGGGGTAAAATTCCTTTTTAGTCTTCTTTAGTGCCCTCTGCACCGTTCGCTGGCTGAGACCAAAAATTAGTGCCAGCTCCTTTATTCCCTTCCCACCAGTAGTGAATAGCCTGGCTATCTCTTCGGCTCGCAACCTCTTGATATAGCACTGCCTGCCTCTAGGCTCGTCATAGATACATTTTTCAAACGGGCAGTTAAGACAGGAGTCGGCAAACTCACAGCCCTCGTCCCGATAGTGGCAATACTCAGGTGGCAAATCTAGCTGGTGGTTCGTGTTCCCGGCAAAGCCGTTGGTCTTCTCCGCTTCCATAACTTGCCTTTCCCAGCCAGAATAGCACATATGTTCTATTATAGTCAACAGTATTTTGTCATTTTTGCCCGGATTGAAGGATTTAGTTAGCTAAGGGGCTTGACAAGGCAATTCTTGACTAGTAAAATATAGTTAATACTTGTAAAATTTAAGGAAGGTTATTATGGAAAAGAAAAGCCTAGCCGTGGAGGTTCCAGAAAAGTTGAAGGCTGCGGTGGATGCACTCGCTACTAGCACGGCTAGAAAGAAAACCATACTTGTGGCAGCAAGTTTGCACCACTTCTTAACTGCTGGTAGCGGGCAGCAAGAAGATATGATTAGTAAATATTTGAATGCCTATGTTGACTAATGCTGCCTTATACTGGTTGGGTAAATGCCGATGAAATATGCTAAAGTCCTCCGAACACTGGCCATAGCCGTTATCTTGTTCCTAGTGCTCGTGCTTATACCAGCCATGCCAGCTTTGGCGGCACCTATGATTACCCTGTCTCCTACCTCTGGCTCACCAGGGACAAGGGTTACCGTGACCGGGACAAACTTTGAATCCTATCGGGGCGATAGCATCTCCGTCTTCTTTGATGACCGGGAAATTGATAGCTTGGTCGTTCCTGATAGTGGCATTCTCACCGTCCTTTTTGATGTTCCCGATGACGTCGTGCCGGGAAGATTTTATGTTAGCGTTAAGGATGAAAAAGGCAATCTATTGGGGAGCCGGAGACCCTTTATTGTCCACGAAGTTGAGATTGAGCTCTACCCCAGGGATGGTGCTGTCGGCACTCGGGTAACGGTTGAGGGCCAGGGTTTCTATGTTGGTGAGGTGGTAACTTTCTACTACAATGGGACCAGAGCTGATATCGGCACTGAGGTGGCCGGCTCGGCTGGCGAGTTTACCTACACCTTCGCTATCCCTGACAGCGTGGCTGGGAATCACGAGATTACCGCCGAGGACCTGCTGGGCAACTCGGATGAAGCTAACTTTAAGGTACTTTCCTCCATTACCCTTGACCAATCATCAGGAGCGCTAGGTGATAGGGTAACCGTCAGCGGCACCGGTTTCGGCTATAAAAGTGATGTCACTATTTACTTTGACCAGGCTGAGGTAGCTACTGATACCAGTGGTAAATTCGGTAGTTTTGAGGTTACCTTTAGTGTGCCCGTTATGCAGTCGGGCACTTACGATGTCAAGGCAGAGGATAGTGATGACAACACCGATAAGGCAGAGTTCACTGTAGGGGCTGGGGTTAGCCTCAGCCAATATGCGGGCAGTGTTGGCACCACACTGGCGGTTGGTGGTGTCGGGTTCACAGTTGATGGGATAGTAACTATCGAGTATGATGATATTCAGCTAGCTATAGCTACTGCTGGTGGTAACGGAACTTTTTCGGTCACCGTTGATGTCCCCGCCAGCGTTGGTGGCAATCATACCATAACGGCTAGTGATGGCACCCATATCGTGAAATGCATCTTCGTCATGGAGTCGGAGGCACCACCAATACCGGAGCTATTACTACCTGAAGAGGCGACTGAAGCCGAAGCCGAGACATACTTTGACTGGGAGGCGGTTACTGATGACAGCCTGCCCCTAACCTATATCCTTCAGATTGCCACTGATGATGATTTCACCGATGATTCTATAGTGTTGAACGAGGAGGATTTGACTGACTCAGACTACACCGTTACTGAAGAGGACAAGCTAGACCCGAGGAAGCAGGAAGAACCCTACTACTGGAGGGTGAAGGCTAAAGATAGTGCCTCCAATGAGAGCCAGTGGTCAGCCCCGGCGTCGTTCTATGTTGGCTCTCACTTTGTCATGCCCAGAGGAGCTATATATGCCTTAATCGCCGTCGGTGCTGGTTTGCTTGCCTTCTGGCTGGGGAGGAGAACTGCCTATCTTAAAGGCTAATTTTGAATTTTTTTAACATAGTTGGTAAAATATGCTAACTTCCGCTATAATTTAGCGTTATTAATATTGTATTAATAATTTAACGTTATTATATTAATCGATGTAAGGAATATAGGAGGTAAGTTTCGGTGAAGTTTACAAAAATTTTCAGAATTCTAACTCTAGCTGCGGTTGTTTCCCTGTTATTGCTAGTCATCCCCGCCACACCGGCTCTGGCGGCGTACGACTACGATATTGAGCTTGACCCTGAGGAGGGTGAAATCGGCGATACCATTGATATTGATGGCAACGATTGGCCGGAAAGTGATTATCCTCCCTACCCCGCTGAGCCAGATATAGAAGAGGTTGATATCTATTTCTCGATTCAGGAAGCTGAGGAGGGTGATGAGGTTGGTACCTCTACTAGTGATGAGGTTAGAACCTATCAGCGGGTAAAAACAGGCTATGACGTTGAGGAGGATGGTGACTTCAGCACCTCTTTCAAGGTGCCAACTAGGCTTTCCACTGGCACGGACGATGAGGATGTTCACGGCGGCACCTATTATGTCTATGTTACCATGGCCAATTCGGATGACATAAAAGCCGTTGCCGAATTCACTGTAATCGCCGGTGAGATTACACTGGACCCTAATGAGGATGTAGTCGGCACCGAGGTCGAGATTACCGGGGAGTATTTCTCTGACAAGGAAGATATTACTGTTGAATACGATATTGATGATATAGACATAGAAAGTGGTGATAATAGCAGCGATAGCGATGGTGAATTTACCTGCTCTATTCTCATCCCGGAAAGCACTGCCGGCAGCCACACCATAACCGTTACCGGTGACGAAGGCAGTGAAGCTGAGGCGACGTTTACCGTGGAGCCAGAAATAACCGTTGACCCAACCTCAGGGGTACCCGCTGACGTAATAAGCGTTACCGGTACTGGCTTTGGGGATGAGACGGATATTGACATCATCCTTGAGACCTATGTGGTGGGTAGCGGCGAAACTAACGAATATGGCAGCTTTGACGCTAGCTTTGAGGTGCCCGATATTGATGAAGGTAGCTATGATATTAGGGTTGAGGATTACGACGGCAATGAGGTTGAAGCGGTGTTCACTGTGAATATAGCTACCGAAGTCAACATCACCCCGGTTACCAGTCAGGCCTCGCCTGGTTATGTCGGCATGGATATTACTATTAGCGGTGTCGGCTTTGAACCCAACTACCCGATAACCATCACCTACGCTACCGCGCCGGTTACAGTGGCTACTACCACCAGTACTCCTGATGGGACTTTTATCGCTACCTTTGAGGTTCCTGAGAGCGAGGCTGGAGCGCATACGATAACTGCCAGTGACGGCACCAATTCCCTCCAGGTTCTCTTCTACATGGAATCAGAAGCACCGCCAATACCACAACCGCTACTGCCAGAAATGGATACCAAGGCACCAGCGCTGGCCGAGTTTAGTTGGGAGGATGTTACTGATGACAGCCTGCCCGTGACCTATACCCTTCAGGTTGCCACCGATGAGGATTTCACCGCTGGTTCTATAGTGTTGAACGAGGCGGGCTTGACCGACTTAGAGTACACCATTACTGAGGAGGACAAGCTAGACCCGAGGAAACAGGAAGACCCCTACTACTGGAGGGTACAGGCAATAGATGGTGCCTCCAATGAGAGCGGGTGGTCAGCCCCGGGCTCATTCTATATGGGCGGTATTACCTTGCCTAACTGGGGGGTACATTTATGGTGGGGGTTAGGTGTTGTGGGAGCTATCTTTCTTGGCTACTGGATAGGTAAGAGAAGAGCCGCCTATTTATATTAATAAGATGTGCTAACCTCGTCCCCTGTCCCCCTCTCCTTATCAAGGAGAGGGGGATTTTTTTTATAAAAGAGAGACGCGAGCCCTACTTAAACTCCCTTCGATTGATGAGGAGAGTTTACGTTTTGCAAGCTAGGAGACTAATGTATACATAGTATCCATCGTGCAACCAATGTCTGAATCATGCGGTTTTGAGCATACAACCAACTAGGATTTGAAGATGAGATTCCAATGGTATGGGGATATGTCTTCCTTGAATTGTTTTAGACAATTCTTAAGCAGGTTGAAACACTCGATTGTAAGTGAACTGGTGATCCTAATTTTACCAGAAATATCTCCCGCTAACAATTCTTCAGTAGATATTTCAAAAATCTGAGGCAGTTGAATATAGGTATCTACTTTGAAGCACTGCTCCCAACCCGTAGGCACAAAAAATACTTTTTTCTGTGGATTACATCCTTTATCCACACCTTGATAATGTTTTGACTGAGACGTTGTTTTGAGAGCAAGACATAGCGAGTCCGCATCTGTATCATTTAGGACAACAAGAAGCTTATCTTTCTTAGAGAGGTCTTCAAACTCAAAGTCCTTGTAGAAGAGAATTTGTCCGGGGTATGGCATGATATCTGCACCAGACTACTTGGTTGGCTCGATACCAAAGTTGCGTACAACCTCAAAGTGTTCTTTGAGTGTATCCTTAGCTTCATCTAAGCTGACTTCTGACTTTTCATCAATGGCGAGAAGGTAATCTATAGGATAATTCTCGCCCCATTTCTTGATTGTGATGTCCCAAGGTTCCTTTGGCAAATGAGAGACTTCTGAAATCTGCCAGGCCTTAGCATCTCTATAAACGTCAACTAGCCAATCTAGAATCTTCTTTTCTCGAGGGGTGAAAATAGACAAGTCTGGTTCTGATATGGCCCTAAACTCGTACCCTTTCTTAAAATCTGGGTCAAGTTCGTCTATTATTGGTATCATTATGAGCTTGCCTTCAAAGTCTTCAGGTATATTGCCATCCTTGACCTCTAACCAAAATTCCTTTGGCACAGGCCCCCACTTAAATGCATAATACTTAAGCCCAATAGAAGGATATCCAGTCTGCTTAAAGTGGTCAAAGTCTAGGAAATAAAGAAGTTTGCCTAGCTTGGTCGTATTTAAATGCTTGGTTTTCTTGCAAAAGAACAATACCGCATTGAGTAATTTTCTTCTATAGATGTTGACCTGCATTTCACACAATCCTATTATTATACTACCTTCTGTCAATACCTCTGTCAATTTGCCATTTGGTAACCATTTCGCAACAAGCTAAATTGAGGTGAGTTTCAGAGTTTCGCACATCCCTGACATCCCTATAAATTTTCTAAGATAGGCTCCCCTTCGCCCCCCTCGGCACATATTGGCTGGCGGCTTCAACCAGAAGTGCCAGGCTCATCAGGAAGTCGTCATGTCCCTGTGTCGGGTCGACGTAGAAGTTCATCGTCTGGTTGGGACGATACTGGCTCCTGGCTTTCTCTATCTCAGACCAGGACTCCTGATACTCGGGTGAGCCATCACCGGCATACATTTTCAATCGGCCTGAGTTGATTGCGGCGAGCAAGGCAAAGCCTAACCCTGATTTTGAGTGAGCGGTAAAGGTGAATGGAGAGATTCTTGAGCCTAACGACTGCCTGAGGAGTGAAGCCACCGGCTGACCAACCCCGGTAGCATCAACCACTACCTTGCGGCAGTGCCAGACATTTTTGAGAATATCAATTAACTGGGGATAGACCTCGGCGTGCTTCCTGCCTGTCCACCAGTAGTGCTCAACAACCTTAATCCGGGGTTGTTTAATAACCTGGCTACATATTGAGAAGTCCAGTTCACCAATAGTAACCACAGTAGAATCCTGGCGTGGTTTCAGGGCTCTTAGCCTGGCTCCTTCCTCTTCCTCAGCCTCTCCGGCGAGGTCAATACCGGCGATGTAGACCTTGCCCGGGTCGGGTTGGTGCTTTCTGGCGTGCTCCCCGTCTAGCTGAGCCATCTGCTGGTGGCTTAAGTAACCCCCACCGCTATGGATTGGTAACAGCCGGTACTGGGTTAAGAACAGGGGGTGGTTCTCCCCCAGGCGCTCCCTTTCGGTTTCAACATAGGTCAGGTAATCGGGATTATACTTGGCTACTTCCTGCCAATCGTAGCGGAAATGACGTTTGATGCCGTCTTTTCTCTCCAGTTCAAGATTGGTCTGCTTTACCTCCTCCAGCAGGGTAGAATCATCCCAGGTAGTGCCATAGTGAATGGTAGTAACATTGGTCGTCGCCCCCATCGGCTTGAACTCCTTGGTATACTTTCCCTGGTTGACATCCTGGGATTCATCTATTTCTAGGAGTATATGGGCGGTGTTACCTACCACGTTAGCTGACTCATCAGCCGACAGGAATATAGCCCTGGCATTCCCCAGCCGGATAATATAGCCTAGCTCAGCTACCCAGAGGGCATTAAAACCGGCATCATTTAGTCTGTCCTTCAGCCGTATCATAGAGATAACCGTTTGTGGCTTGAAGGTAGGAGCACACTTCACCAGGTTCTGTGGTTCAGCCATATAGAGGGTCAACAGTAGAAGCTCAAGCTGGGCTGACAGTTCATTCTTACCTCCCTGGCGGGCAATTTCGACCGAGAAGGTAAAACCCTTCCTGCCGAAAATGCTATTGAGTATAGCCAGCGCCACCTCCCGCTGGTATGGGTATAGTCTATTTATTTGCGGACTATCTATGAAACTCACCCGCTTTATCCCCCTCTCCAAGAATGGAGAGGGGGAAGAGGTTTTAGAGAGGGGCTTAGCCCCTCTTGAACATCCTTTTGGTAACTGATAGTAAAGGGGAAGCCCGAAGGGGCGTTAGCCCCTTCGGAAACCATAATTCCCCCTTCCCTTATTAAGGGAAGGGGGTCAGGGGGATAGGTCCCCAATTTACTATTTACCGATAGTGGCTCCGATGCCAATTCCGAGCGGGAGAGCGATATCCCTAAGGACATTGCCTATTGCCTCCTTCAGCCCCTTCTTCTGCTCTTTGGTGATTTTATATCTAGTCCTGACCAGCCTGGCCAGGGTATTGGTTGCCTGCATAATAAGCTTGATATTATCCGGGTCATGGGCAATGAGGGATTTTATCTTAACCCGTAGCAGGGCAATCTCATCATCAATGCCCTCAACGCCAGAAGCGAGCTCAAAGTCTAACTTTTCTGCCTCGTCAAGGACCTTGGAGTAGAAGCCATGCTTCCTAGCGTTCTGATTGCCCTTGGGCGCGCCTCTTTTTCTGTTTGCTTTCGCCGACATGTGGTTTATCTCCGCCGTTCAGAACCTTAGCCGTAGCCCAAATAATGGTGTGGGCGGCTAGGTCCCATCTCTGGTTTTCTATAGCTAACCTTAATAGCCTCATAACTTTCCCTTCGTTTCATGGGCTTTATCTATAGTAGCACATATGTTCTATTCACGCTATAGGATTTTGTCCTCTTTCTTGGTGAGGTTAATAAATGAACTAAGCTGTAATAAAGTTAAAAAATTATTTGGTGACCTATCCCCCTGTCCCCCTTCTTGGGGCGTAGAAGTCATTGCGAGGAGCGGAGCGACGAAGCAAACTAAAAGATAAGATTGCTTCGCCTTTGGCTCGCAATGACACAGTGGGTGCTTAAAGGGGATAGGGTTACCACTAAAAATCTAAAGGGGTTGAGGTTAATAGATAACCTTTAAATTGATATTACGGCATAGGCGTTATAAAATGGGCTGAGAAAATGGGTGTTGCCAAACAGCTCTACCAGTTGCAGGAGGTTGATTTGGAGCTTGAGTCCAATGAGCGGGCTCTCCAGCAAGTAACCAGTCAGCTTGGGGAAAGCCAGGAGGTGGTCAAGGTTCGGAATAAGCTGGCATCGGAGCGCCAGCGTCTGGAGGAATTGAGGCGGCAGCAGCAGTCCTTAGAGTGGGAAATAGATGACATCGCCACCAAGCTGACGGCTACTGAAGACAAGCTATATAGTGGCAGTATAGGCAGTCCCAAAGAACTGGCTAACCTTCAGCATGAGGTTGATGGACTCAAGACCAGGCGTAGTCAGCTGGAGGATAAGGCACTGGATATAATGGAACAGGTTGAGCTGGCTACCGCCAGCGTTGCTACTATAGATAGCCAGCTTAAAACAGTGGAAGCGGAGTGGCAGAGCCAGCAACAGCAGCTATCTGCTGACATGGAGCAGCTCAAAGCCGTACTATCCAATCTTCAGCATAAGCGGCAAACACTGGCAGCCGAGATTGACCCCAGGGCGGTTGAGCTTTACCAAGAACTCAAAAACCAGAAAGGGACAGCCGTGGCTAAGGTAGAGCAGGGGATATGCCGTGGTTGCCGCATATCGCTATCCGCCACCGAGTTGCAGCGGGCGAGAAGTGGTAGCTTGACCCAGTGCAGTAGTTGCGGACGCATCCTATTCCTGGCCTGAGGCAGATGAAAGTAAACAGGGTAATAATACACGCCGATGGTGCCTCACTGGGCAATCCAGGACCGGCAGCTATCGGCGCCACCATAAAGGATGAGCAGGGTCGACTTGTTGCCTCCATTTCGCAAAGGATTGGCACGGCGACTAATAATCAAGCCGAGTACCGGGCTCTCATCGCTGCTCTGGAGAAAGCCACCAAGTTGGGTACCAGCCAGGCTAATATATATTTAGACTCAGAGCTGGTGGTGAGGCAAATCAATGGTAAATACCGGGTGAAAAGAGCCACTCTTAAACCCTTATATCAACGAGTAAAGCAACTGCAAAGCCGACTGGCAGGCTTTACCATCACCCATATCCCGCGCCAGCAGAACACTGAGGCCCATAATCTAGCCGCTCTTGCTCTGAGATAATAATCAAGGGGGAGTTTTAGAGGGGCTGGGGTTCATAGTTTGACTTTATAATGCCTTCATATTACAGTATAAGTAGGTCAAGTAAACTGGGTGACCGCTCGCCTTAGGTGGGAGGAAAGTCCGAGCTCCGCCGGGCAGGGTGCTGGGTAACACCCAGGAGGGGCGACCCTACGGAAAGTGCCACAGAAACACACCGCCCTGATTTAGTCGGGGTAAGGGTGAAATGGTGAGGTAAGAGCTCACCAGCGGCTGGGTGACCAGCCGGCTGGGTAAACCCCACCCGGAGCAAGACCAAACAGAGGGACATAAGGACGCCCGGCCTGTCCCTGGGTAGGTCGCTTGACCCTGATGGTAACATCAGGGCTAGATAGATGGTCACCGCTCCGATTAGAGCACCCAGAAAAACCTACGATTTTCCTGGGAACCCGCTAGTCGGAGTACAGAACTCGGCTTATAGGTTTACTTGACCTCTTTTTTAAGGTAAAATCCCCACCACACGATGGTTAAAACACCAAACACGGAGAGGATTGCTGCGGGAAACGCTGCCCTTTCGCCAAGAAAGGTAAGCGCAATCACGCTGGCCAGACCGGTATTCTTCTTGGTGCCCATTACCATCCGGCTGATGCTGCTTGGTCGGTCTATGTGTAATTTCCTGGCGATGAAGTCTATGGCATGCCCTACCGCGAAACTAACAACGAAAGATATGATGGCAACCTTAAGCAAGATATCAGGTTGTTCCCAGAAAACCTGACGGTTTAAGCCGATGATGATGTAAATCGTAATGAAAAAAATCCAGTTTATCGCTGTATCCCGCCACTTAATTACGCTCTGAGATAAGCCGGTGTAGAGCAACAGGCGAGATACGCCTAGTGGAATCACTATTAACTGTACGAGTATAAGCAGCAGCCTGGCGGGATTGGCGAAATCAGCCCCGAGCCATAGTATCATTATGCCCGGTGTAATCCCCAGCGCCGCTAGATATAACCCGGTGGTGCCCATTAGTGAGAAAACGGTGTCACCTCCCAGCATGTAACTAAAGGGCGTCACTGAAATCGCCGGCGGCATAGCGGCCAGGGTTACAAATCCAGCCCATATTTCACTGTCATTTATCAGCCACCTTGCCATGAGCAGCATTATGCCTCCCATAACAACGTAGTTAAGTAGCAATGAAATAAGTACCGGGCGAGGCGAGCTTTTTATGGAGGCAAGGTCGCGGTTGGTTATGCTAACGGTGGATAGCGTCATTGTCACCGCCAGCGCTGGCAGTAATAGCGGCTTTATCCAAACAGCTCCCTGACCGACAGCCAGAGCCAGCCCCAGAGCCAGAATGAATATGAAATTCCGGTTTCTAAATAACCTGCTGACGATGGCAAATATTCCTTAAACCAGTTCCTCTATTTGTGCTCGTCTGATTGTAGCCGAATTGTGCCTGGCAGGCAAATAGTATCAATTTTTTTACACCCCAGCTTGGAGTTGAGGGAAAGAAGTAAAAACTTAGTAACTGAGGGTTATGAAGCATAATTAAGGTTAAAACTACAACACCAACAGCCGTCAGTGAGCTTGCCAGCCACGCCGATTAGGCATATATTAGATGCCGATGGAGACCCTTAACCCTGTAGCTCGCGACTTCATTCTTTTCTGTATTCGCCGCCAAGGGAAGGAGTGGCCAGCTCTCTACGATGAGATGTGTTGGGTAGCTGGGCACCGACTGTTCAGAGGGTTGGGCTATGCTGAGTTAAGAAAGCTTGGTCTATCCCTGGCTCTGACTAATATAGAAGATACTATTAGTATGGTAGATATCGTCACCTCTGAGGAGGAGAAGATTCATAGCGGTCAAGCTACAAATTCAACCTCCTAATCTGAATTAGACTGCCTGGCTCATATTTTCCTCAATAAACAATAAATTTCGTTACCAAACACTTTATGGGAGAGTAAGTCCAATGTTAAAAGCATTAAAAATTATGGTAATAGCGCTATTGGTGGTGAGCCTAGCCCTATCTTTTGGTGCTGGCTGTGCTCTAGGCACCAGGACTCCTCCCAGCTCAAGTCAGGGTCTGGGTATCGTTGAGGAGGCGTGGAACATCATTTTCCAGGACTATGTGGATAGGGACGAACTTGATGCTAGCCAACTGCGTCAGGCAGCCATCAGGGGTATGGTCGAGGCACTGGATGACCCCTATACCGTCTACCTTGATGCTGAGACCTACCAATTGAGCTTGAGCAGTCTGGAGGGGAAATTTGAGGGTATTGGTGCCGAAGTCGCAGTTAGGGACAGTCAGCTGGTGATTATTGCTCCGATTGCTGATTCGCCAGCAGATGAGGCAGGTATTAAGGCTGGTGATAGAATTTTAGCAATTGACGGTAAGACTACTTCGGAGATGAGCCTGGTTGAGGCTGTACTTCTTGTCCGTGGTCCCAAGGGAACATCGGTCAGGCTTCTTATCCTTCATCAGGGTGAGACTGAGCCTGAGGAAATTGACATAGTTAGAGCTGAAATTGAGTTAACCAGTGTCCGCTTTGAGATGAGGCAAGACATCGCCTACATTAATATTACCCATTTTGCTGAGGGCACTGGTGAAGAACTATCGCCAGTGCTGGATAGTATCACTGCTGAAGCGGCTACCGGTATCATCCTTGACCTGCGGAGTAATCCTGGTGGCGTACTAACGGCAGTAGTTGACGTCGCCAGCCACTTTTTGAAGGAGGGCGTAGTCGTCGATATCGTGGATAATCAAGGCAGCCATACCGTGATACCAGTTAATGATGAGAGAGCTACTACTGACTTACCTTTGGTTGTTCTAGTAGATAGCTACAGTGCTAGCGGTAGTGAAGTATTGGCTGGGGCGTTGCAGGATTATGGTCAAGCCACCATTGCTGGCACCAGGACCTTTGGCAAGGGCAGTGTCAACGTCCTGCACCAGCTTGAGGATGGCTCAGGGCTATATATTACTACGGCTCGCTGGCTCACCCCCAGCGGTCATCTCATAGAAGGCGAAGGGATAGCCCCCGACTATGAGCTTGAACTTGAGGGAGAAGATGCCATCCAATGGGCTATAGACTATCTGAAAAGTAATAAATGATGGGCCGGGTTAAAATTGGGGAGATTAGCTGTGGACAGGGAAAGGTTTAAGTGGCTGGTGGCAAGGGCGGTTGATAGTTTGCCCCGGGAGTTTCGAACCAAGCTGGAAAACATTGATGTCGTGGTTGAGGCTTGGCCGACTCAAGACCAACTGGCAAAGGTGGGGCTGAGGCGCGGTCAAACCCTTCTCGGTCTTTACCAGGGTGTGCCCCTAACCAGGCGAGGCAGGCGCTACGGGATGGTGCCACCGGATAAAATAACTATATTCCAGAAGCCGATTGAGGCTAAATGTAGATATGAGGCTGAGATTATGGCTGAGATACAGAAGGTAGTGCGGCATGAGATAGCTCATCACTTTGGCATTGGGGATGCCAGACTGAGGCAGATTGAGCGGGGTGAAGATTAACCTTTGCCATCTGAGCCAGACCCTTGACCATATAATCTCCCTGTGAGCGGTAGCCAAACTCAGAGCGGTAGTATTCCTTGGCGCCAACCCCACTTAAAATTACCATCCGTTGGGCTTGAAACATATTGGCGGCAATTAGCTCAGCTTCTTTCAGCAGTGCCTTACCTAAACCCTTGTGCTGAGCTGCGTTTGGGTTTCGCTGACTGAGAGAAACCTCAGGACCATATATATGTAGCTCCCTTATTACGGCTAGATTTCCGTCTGTCTCTAGCCCCAGACCGGCTATGGGCTGGGATTGAATCCTCATCCGCAGTAAGCCAAACAGCGTTTCGTTTTCATCCTCAAAGGATAGGAAAATTTCTTTACCGCCTGAAGCCTCGTAGTCCATTCTTACCATCTTGGGTTCGCCTATTTCCCAGCCCTCTCGTGCCCGGTGACCATACTCCCGACATCTGATGCACCTACATTCTATGCCTTGCTGTTTCATGCGCTGTTTGGCTATATCCCGGAGCGAGTCCTTTAAACCACCAACGATAAACTTGGCTGGGATGTCACGCAGCACCCTTGAGATTCTGACATACTTGGGCACAATAGACTTAATCTCAGCAATCAGGTTAATCATTGTCTCATCATCGTATGGCTGATAGCGTCCGTCCCGATACCATTTCTCCAGCTCGGTACCGGCTACCACCATGGTAGGATATAGCTTCAAGCCATCTGGTCTAAAGCGAGCATCGTCAAACAGCCTTTGGGATAGCTCTAAGTCCTCCTCGGGGGTTGAGCCGGGTAGTCCCGGCATCCAGTGGTAATGCACCTTAAAGCCGTGCTCCTTGAGTAAGGTGGTGGCTTTAACTACATCTTCTACCGTGTGCCCTCTTCTTACCACCCGGTAGATTTCATCATTTAAGGTCTGGACCCCGAGTTCAACCCTGGTGGTGCCAAACTCAAGCATCCTATCTATTTCCTCCTGCCGGCACCAATCAGGCCTGGTCTCTATGCATAGCCCGGTGCAGCGATGATTAGCCGTTTCATTAATTTTCTTGGCTTCGTCTAATGTGGTTGATTCCTCACCATTTAGGGCGTCAAAGCAGTCCTTAATAAACTGATATTGGTAGTCTTTGGGAAAGGCGAGAAAGGTGCCCCCCATTACTATCAGCTCAATCTTATCGGTAGGGTGTCCCATCTCGGACAGGACTTTTAATCTTAGCTCAATCTGTTTCTTGGCATCATAGCCAAATTTTCTACCTCGTAATACTGCTGGCGACTCAGGGGTATAGCTCTGAGGTGTAGCCAGGTAGGTAGGACAGTAAATGCATTGTCCCGGGCACTTTAGCGGCAGGGTCATTACGGCTACCGGGGTAACCCCGGATATTGTCCTGGTGAATTTTTTCATTGTATACTCAGTTTAGCAGATTCAGGCTAATAGTAACAACCTGACTATGGGGAGCAAAAGAACTACGGAGAGTCAAAGAGAGGCGAAGCCTCTCTTAAATAACCAAGTCCCCTTCCCCTTGAGGGGAAGGGGATAAAGGGGATAGGGTGACCAGCGATATATTTAATCAGATAGCCCCGGGCTGGTATAACTTCAGGCATTGGTCTATATTCCGTAACGAGCTAGAAGCGTTGGCCCAACGGTGGCAGAAGGGCAGGCTACTTAACATTGGTTGTGCTCATGGTCCTGACTTTCTACCCTTTAGTCACGGCTTTGAATTATATGGTGTCGACTTTTCTACCGAGATGTTAAGGTTTGCCCGAAAATACTCTCAAAAATTCAATTTTGCCGTAAACTTATCGGTGGCTGATGTCGGCTGTCTTCCCTATTCTGACCGGACCTTTGACTGGGCAATCTCAGTAGCTACCTACCACCATATAAAAGGTAAGCAGGAGAAGCAATCTGCCCTGGACGAGCTGAGGCGAGTATTAAAGCCGGGTGGTGAAGCCTTTATCACTGTGTGGAACCGCTGGCAGCCCAGGTTCTGGTTTAAGCCCAAAGAGGTAGGCGTGCCCTGGCGGACAAGGGGTAAGACCCTGTACCGCTATTATTACCTTTTTTCCTACTCTGAGCTGGAAAAGCTGGTAAGGAGGGCTGGCTTGGAGGTGCTCAGGTCCTTTCCCGAAGGTTCCTACCGCTATCCGTTCAAGACCTTCTCCCGAAATATATGCCTGTTGGTGAGGAAGAGTAACTAGAGCGAAGTAATCCTGCTTTAATATAAGTGTGCCTCTTTGATATGCTATAGACATATTGTTCATAATTTGGTTTAATTAATAAATATTAAAAGTTGAGGTAAGGAGTAATATATGGATTTGTTTGGTGAAGGTAGTAGTTGGGCGATTATAATACCAATAATTATTCTTATCGTATTAAGTATTGTCATGAGGCGGCGCCGACCAGCCGAAAAGACAGAGTCGGAGATAGTTGGCAGCCTGTTTGTGGACGTAAGTGAGAATCTGAGGCTTATGGAAAAGTTCAGCTATCGGGGACGTCCCAAGAAATTCAGGACCGATAGCTGGAAGAGGAATAGCGAAAAGATAGGCTTTCTGCCTGAGTCACTGCAGAATACCCTGTCCCAAGCCTTTACCCTGGCTGAGGATTCCAACCAGCAGATAGATACCGCCAAAAAGCAAAAAACAAACATTTACCTCACTGGCGTGGATGCGCACAAGCTAGAAGGGCCGCTGACCAAGAGCAAAGAGGGGCTTGAGGAGTGGATCAGGGCCAATATGCCGCTTGAAACGACGGGACGGCGTGGTTGTATGGGCGGCTGAGATATATCCAGCTTATTCTAGGCCAGGCTAATTCCTCCATCTATAACAATAACCTGCCCGGTGATATAGCTAGCCCGGTCGCTGGCTAAGAAGGCTACCAGTTCGGCTACTTCTTCTGGTTTGCCGAAGCGCTGGAGTGAAATCATTTGCAGGATAAAGTCTTTCCTTTCCTGGGGTAGCCTCTCAGTCATATCGGTCAGAATGAAACCCGGGGCTAGAGCATTGGCAGTTATGTTCAGTGAGCCTACCTCCCTAGCTATACTCTTGGTAAAGGCGATGATTCCGGCTTTAGAGGCAGCGTAGTTGGCTTGCCCCACATTGCCTATTATGCCAGCGATAGAGGCGATACTGATGATGCGTCCCCACCGCTGTCTCATCATAGACCGCAGGGCAAACTTGGTGCAGGTATACGTTCCCCTTAGATTAGTATCAATGACGTCATCCCAGGCTTCGTCGGACATTCTCAATAACAGGGTATCCCGGTTAATGCCGGCATTATTTACTAAAATATCAATCTTATCCCACTTCTCAGTTATCTCCTGCACCATAGCTTTTACCGCTTCGCTATCTCTTACATCAGCTTCCACAGCCATAGCTTCTCTCCCTTGACTTCTTATGGTGTTGACGACATCACTCAGCATCTCTTTGGCTAAGTCGTTGGCGGCCACTTTAGCCCCCAGGCTTGACAGCTTGAGAGCGATAGCTCGCCCCATACCACGGGAAGCGCCGGTTACCAGCGATACCTTGCCTTCTAATTCTAAAGACATCTTATTATTCCCCCTTAAAGCGTTTGAAAACTAGGCAGCAATTTTGCCCGCCCAGACCAAAACTGTCTTTCAGGCAGACATTTACCTGGGCTTGGCGAGCCACATTAGGCACATAGTCCAAATCACATTCTGGGTCTGGGGTTTCATAATGTATCGTTGGCGGGATAATCCCGTTCATTATGGTTAGTACCGCGCCAATAGACTCAACAGCCCCGCCGGCAGTTATCAGGTGACCGAACATGGACTTATTGGAGCTTATCGGGATTCGGTAAGCCCTATCCCCGAAAGCCATTTTGATGGCTTTAGTTTCGCTGATATCATTTAGCTTGGTACTGGTGCCGTGGGCGTTAATATAATCAACCTCTTCAGGTTTTACCCCGGCATTTTGGAGGGCGGTTCTCATCGCTATAGCTTCGGCATCAGGGTGGGGAGCGGTTATATTATGGGCATCATATGTCCAGCCTGCCCCCGCCAGCTCGGCTAGAATCGGTGCCCCTCGCCTCTTAGCATGCTCGTAGGTTTCTAATATCAACAGCCCTGCCCCTTCCCCGTAGACAAAACCGTTGCGGTTGAGGTCAAAAGGTCGGCAAGCCTTGTTAGGGTCTGGCTCTGTGGATAGAGCTCCCAGCCTGCCTATAGCGGCTACAGTCATTGCATCTAGCGAAGCATCAGAGCCACCAGCTATCATTACATCAGCATAACCTAGGCGGATGAAATTTAAGGCGTTGCCTATGGCATCAGCGCCACTGGCACAGAGGCTATTGACACTGGTGTTAGGTCCTTTAGCCCCGAGGAACATCCCGACGTGCAGTGATATTACACTAGGGGATGACTTGGTAAAAAACAGTGGGTCTACCTTTCTTGGCCCCCGTTTCTGAAGCGTCTCCCAGCCTTCGGCAATAAGCTCGCATTCCAGCATGTTGGTAGTGACAACTCCTACTCGCTCTGCCTGCTCCTTGGTCATATCTAACCTAGCTGATTCTATTGCTTCCTTAACCACGGCTATGGCGAAGTGGGTGGGCCGGCGAGTGCGTTCAACCGTTTTTATATCCATAAATTTTGTCGGGTCAAAGCCATTTACCTCACCGGCTACCTTTACTTGGTAGTTGCTGGCATCAAAACGGGTAATATAACCAACGCCTGATTTTCCAGCTACCAATCCTGCCCAGAACTCATCTATGTTTAACCCCAGGGGGCAAATAACACCCATCCCGGTAACTACTACTCGTTGTTTATCCAATGTCCTCCTTCATCCTCCTTTACTCATAAGACTAAAAGGTACCAGTGAAGTACCTCCATCAACGAGAATTATCTGTCCTCTTATCATAAAAGCCTCCTCGCTGCACAGAAAGGCTACCACATTGGCTATGTCTTCAGGGGCTACTAACCTACCCGCCGGTGTCGTTTGCCACGGGAAAGCCTCTCCCAGTTGCTCTTGGGCTACCCTGGTATAGAGCATACCGGCTTCGGTGGTGACCAGTGACGCCGCCACGGCGTTAACACAGATGCCTTTAGCGGCTAACTCTATGGCTAGGTAGCGGGTCAAAGCCTCAAGGGCAGCCTTAGATATCCCTATTGCCACATAACCTGGCAATACCAGGTATGAGCCCAGGCTGGAGATGGTAACTATTTTACCACCCCTGCCCTCCATAAGCTTAACTGCCCGCTGAGTGCAAAGTAGAAAAGCCTTGGCATTAATGTCCATAGTCCAGTCCCAGCCTTTAGCATCTAGGTCTAGGGCAGAGCGAGGCAGACCTGAGGCAGCGTTATTAATGAATATATCTAGCCGTCCAAAGCTGCTGCCGATAATATCAAACATCTCATCAATCTTTTCTGGGTCGCCTACATTAGCCTTGATAACCTTGGCCGCTACCCCCAGACTTTCAACATCCTTAGCCGTTTGTTCCGCAGCTTGGCGACGACGAAAGAAATTAATAATGACATCAGCCCCTTGCTCAGCCAGCTTCAAGGCTATAGCTCTACCGATGCCACGAGAACCACCAGTTACTAAAGCTACCTTGCCTTTAAGCATTGCCTTTCTCTGCTACCTTAGCTTCAACGTAAGCAATAAAATCACCAAAATTTTTGAATTTTTGGGCGTCCTCGTCAGGAATTTCAATACCAAATTCGTCCTCTAAGGCTACCAGCACTTGAACCATATCTAGGGAGTCGGCTTTCATATCTTGGAAGGTAGCAGTAGGGGTAAGAACTTCACGGTCGCAATGTACAATCTTAACAATAATATCTTTGACGGTTTCCTCAGTAGCAGACATAATAACTCCTTTCACAAATTGATGTGTTTTCTAATCTTGGCTAGCTCTGATTTGAGGCAACTGACCACATCCCTCTCCACCACCATCTTGGCTTGAGCTATTTTTATAGTTACATCTGGAGCTCGACTATGCCCGTGCATTTTCATCACGATGCCGTCGACCCCCCAGATGAGGCCACCACCTGCACTATCAGGCAAAGAGAGTGATGCCACCAAATCTTTAACCTTGCCCTTTAGGAGGTAGCTTAGCATGGGGTAACTTTTCGCCTTACTTTCAAAGTAGTTACCAATCATTTTGGCTCCACCCTCCATAAACTTAAAAATGGTGTTACCCACAAAAGCATCACAGACAATGACATTAGCTTGCCCGGCAAGGATTCCATTACCTTCTACATTGCCAATGAAGTTCAAACCGCTCTTTTGTAGCAGGGGGTAGGTTTCCCGAGCTAATTGGTTACCCTTGCCCTCCTCTTTACCAATATTTAGCAGAGCCACCGTGGGATTGGCAATATTCATAAACAGTCTGGCGTAAACAGAACCTATGATAGCAAAGTTTAATAGGTGCTCTGGCTTGCAATCAACGTTGACCCCTAAGTCCATTATTACCGTATTGGGGGCAATGCTGGAAAGAGGTCCGCCAAGTACAGGACGGTCTATCCCATCTATCATACCCAAAAATTGTATGGCACTGAGAACTATGGCTCCCGTAGCAGTAGCGGCAACCAGAGCATCTGCCTCCCCGGCTTTCACCATCTTGATGGCTACGGCTATAGAGGAATTGGGTTTGCGGCGAACAGCTAGGGCAGGGTGCTCCTCCTCTTGGATAAAGTCATCAGCGTTGACACAACGAATGGGTAAACGGGAGATATCATATTTGGCTAACTCCGCTGCTACAGTATTGGTCGGTCCGACTAAGATAACCTCTATATCATCCTTTTCGGCAGCGGCCACTGCCCCTTTGACTATCTCACCAGGTGCATAATCGCCACCCATAGCGTCTATGGCTATTTTTATTCTCGGCTTAGCCCCGGTCATAAAATATCTCCTCCCCCTAGGGTATTGGCTGAAGTTTAACCACTGCCCCACCCGTAATCACTGTCTCTCCCTTTTGATTACGACTCTCTAAGCTACAATTGACGTAGGGGACACCCTCTTTATGCTCAACAGAATCAATCTTGCCACTAGTGGTTATCGTATCTTTGGGGCGGGCTGGGGCTTTAAACCGTACCGAAAGCTTACCCCCTGAGAGCCAGCTTTCACCAAAAGCCTTGGTCATCATTTCCGACATATAGGCGAGAATAAGCATACCATGGGCTATGGTACCACCAAGAGGAGTTTGGGCAGCGAAGGACTCATCTATATGGATGGGATTAAAATCACCACTTGCCTCGGCATAGAGGTTTATCTCCTCCTGAGTAATGTGTTTTACCACCGAAGGTAAGCTATCCCCGGGATGTATGTCTGAGAGTTTCCGTTTCTGGTTCAAAGTAGGTTCCCCCCAATTCCTAAATCGGTACGGCTATGGTGGCTTTTCCTGACAATACCTTTTCCTCGTCTTGGTTCAGGGCGTTGATTTCAAGCACTACCAGATGCAATCGACCACGCTGTACCTTTTGGACTATCTTGCCGCCACAGCTTACGGTACTCCCGATAGGCACTAACTTTAAGAACTCAAACTCCTGGGAGGCATGTATTGAGCCCGGTGGTACCGAGAATGACTGTGACAATGCGGTCATAGCGTAAGCAGCTATAGCTAGAGGGGGAACAACCCCCGAGGTTAGGAAGTATTGTTGCCCGCCCACCGCTTCCAGATACTGGGCAATAAGTGGCTGGCTCAATTCATAACTAGTCGCTGGGAACTCATAACCAACGGCTAATTCCTCAAAACTTATCGGTGACATTTTTACGTCTAGTTCCTAGCTATTAGCAACGGAGCTTTTTAAGAAAGCGCACCGCCTGTTATATTTTCGTAACTATAAAATACATTTCGCCTAATGTCAAGAGCGTGGTGGAGGCTGGTAACTATCGGGCAACCTGGTAGAGGTCTATCCCCCATTTTTGAGAGTGAGCTTCCTTTAACTGGTTGAGGCGTGACTGGAATGAGGCTGAGGTGATATTTTCCGTCGACATCAATACCGCATCTTCTTTATTATCTGTGTAGTAGCCACGGCGTAGACCTACCTGAGTAAAACCATACTTGTAATAGAGACTCTGGGCAGCAATGTTAGACGCACGTACTTCTAGGGTAAGGTTGTGGGCATTGAGCCCGGTAGCTAGGTCAATAATGGATATAAGTAGCAGCTCCCCTATCCCCCGGCGACGATGAATTTGGCGAACGACAATGTTAGTTATATGAGCTTCCTCAGCCATAATCCAGAGGCCGGCAAAGCCGAGGATGTATTGTTTTCCTGACGGAGGCAGTTCACCGCCGAAGGTATGGTTAAAAAATTGCCCCACCCTGGATGCCAGCTTGAAGACCCCCTTCTCGGGGGCAACTGTTACCTCGGGCTTCTCAGCCATTGGGTTATTATCACAGGCTACAATATAATGGGCTAACCAGTTTTGTAGCTCACGCTCGTAGTCCACTGGCGGCCACTGGGTAGCGAAGGCTTCACGGTCAATCTCATCGGCCTGGGCAATATCTTCCTTACGCATCAGGCGCACATAGTAAGACAAGTTTTTATCCCCTTGAAGCAAACTTTAATCTTAAAATTATTGTAACACATTTTATCAAAAACCTCCCTCAGGTGGTATATTAAATTTAAATCAAAGATATTACTTAGCCTGGGTTGCCAACCTATCTTTTTATCGTCTCTTTCGTTATAATTTATGCACAGGATAACACCATAATTGCCGGTTAAACGGCAGGGGAGTTGTCAGGTGCAAGATGAGGAGAGCCTTGTCCGACGAGCCAAGCAGCGTGACCAAGAGGCTTTTGCCCAGTTGTATGAGGGGTATTTCGACAAGATTTATCGCTATGTAGCTCTCAGGATAGGAGATAGGATGGAGGCTGAGGATATAACCCAGCAGGTCTTCCTCAATGCCATCAAGGCTATCTCTTCTTTCAGGTGGAGAGGTATCCCCTTTTCTGCCTGGCTGTTCCGTATCGCCCACAACCAGGTAGTTGACTACCTGAGAAGAAAAGCCAAGCGCCCGGCTATTCCGCTTGATGAGTCTTTAGTCGCCAGTGATCATGACCCGCAGCTTATCGCTGGGCAGAAGTTAGATATTGAGAGGCTACATTCAGCCACTGGAAAACTGACGCCAGCCCAGCGGGAGGTAATATCCCTTCGTTTTGCTGGCGAGCTATCTATTGCCCAGGTAGCCAGTATTATGGGCAAGAGTGAGGGGGCGGTAAAGGCGTTACAGCATAGTGCTATCGTCGCCCTGCGCAAAACACTATCGGTGGCATAAGACAAATGAAGAATAGTGAGTTGGAAAATATTCTGGATGAATGCCTGGAGAGGCTGGTTAAAGGCGAGACTGTAGAGCAGTGTCTCCAGCGCTATCCTGAGCAGGCGGCGCAACTTGAGCCCCTGCTTCAGACGGCTCAGGCGGTCAGAAAGGCGTCAGCCATCCTGCCCCGCTCCGAGTTTAAGGCCAGAGCCAGATACGAGTTCCGCTCGGCACTTCAGGCAACAGCGACTAGGAGAAGGTTACCCTTATTTAGCTTGAGGCCGCGGTGGGCAATGGCGTTAATGATAATTGGTATTGTCCTGGTAGCCGGAGGGGGAACAGCGGCTGCGGCTAGTAACAGTATGCCCGATAGCCCCCTCTACCCGGTAAAGCTAGCCACGGAGCAAGTGCGGTTGACACTAACCCCCTCCGATATGGGTAAGGCAAGACTGTGTACGGCACTGGCTGATAGGAGAGTAGCTGAAATAATCTATATGGCCAACCGAGGCGATGCTGAGCAAGTAGATGCCATCGCCCAGTGCTTGGATGAGCGTCTGACAATGCTGGTGATGTTAGTCTCAGCTGAGAAAGTGGAGGTTCCGGCGGTAGAGGGTGCCCCGAGGGCGCTGACCGAGGAGCCAGCACTGGCGCCACCACCGGCACCAGCCCTTCCGCCGGCGCCATCTGAGGAGGCTCAGGGTGACGGAGATGTTTATGCCGGGGGTAATGGTCGGGCTGAACTGAGGATGATAGTGGCGGGTTGTGCTTGTGAGCATCCGGCTGCTCTCCGTGCTGCGCTAGGGAAAGCCCCGGAATCGGCCAAGCCTGCCCTCCGCCGGGCAATTTACCTATCGGTAGCTGGCTATGAAAGAGCCCTCGCCGCTCTGGATTAGCCTTGAAACTTTTCAAAATTAACTCAGGTTGTCACTAACTAAATGGCAACTTTTCCGTTATAACTCTTGAAATAAAAATTTTTAATAGGAGGTAGGAAGTGAAAAAGAAGTGGTTATGGGTTTTGGGTCTGGCGGTGGTGATACCGATAGTCGCTTTGAGTGGCTGTTATGCTGGCATCCCAGGTCCTGTGGGCCCGAGGTGGTCCAATTTGCCCTCGTCTCTACAGGTCAATATGGGCAATCAGCAGGCAGGGATTTGGGTCACCGGAGAAGGTAAGGTGACGGCGGTTCCTGACATCGCCACCTTAAGGTTGGGTATTGAAGCCCAGGAGGCGACGGTAGCTGAGGCACAGGCTCGAGCCTCTGAAGCTATGGATAGGGTGAGGACGGCGCTGGAGGACAACGGCGTGGCTGAGAAGGACATTCAGACCCAGTATTTCAGCATTCGTCAAAGAACAGACTGGGACGAGATAATGGGTCAGGAGATTGTAATTGGCTACCGGGTAACCAATATGGTGACGGTTAAGATATGGGATATAGATAAGGCTGGTTTAATCATTGACGCCGTAGCCGTAGCTGGAGGAGACCTCACCCGAATCGATGACGTAAGCTTTTCTATAGATGAGCCATCAGTCTATCTGGAAGAGGCGAGGGAAAAGGCAATGGCTGATGCTAAAGCCAAAGCTGAAAAACTAGCCGGGCTGGCCGGGGTCAGACTGGGCAAGCCAACCTACATTTCTGAGAGTAGTTATTTGCCATCCCCTATTTATCCGCGGGTATACTACGAGGGGGGAATGGCACCTCCGGCACCAGAAGTACCTCCAACAGAAATCAGCCCCGGAGAGATGGAGATTAGCCTTACCGTTCAGGTAGCCTACGCCATCCTGGACTAGCGAAGATAAATTTGGGTGCAATACAGATAGTAAGACAGGAGTAAATTATCGGGGGGATAAGCTATGAGGACTTTGAAAATAGCTGGAGTATCGGTGCTGGCTCTCAGTTTGGTGTTAGGCCTGGCATCACCAAGCTGGAGGTGGGTCAATCAATACGTGCCATCTATGATGTTGAGATGGTAGCTAAGGTGGTGTTGGCGCCGGTAGAGGTGCCTTGAGTAGCTTGATGACGCACCTTTTCTTCAAAACAGGGTTGGCTGAGGCGGTTCCCCTTTATTATAGGGTAGGCCGAGGTGTTGATAAGCCAGCGGGGTGGCTAATCGGCCACGAGGAGTTCGCTCCAGAAAGCCTAATTGCAAAAGATAGGGCTCGTAGACTTCCATAATAGTATCGGCTTCCTCGCTGATTGAGGCGGCAATGGTATCCAGTCCCACCGGACCACCGTTAAACTTGTCAATGATGGTGTGTAGCACCTTGTGGTCTATCTCATCCAAGCCTACGTGGTCGACTTCAAGCTTATTTAGGGCGTCAACTGCCACTGATTGGGTGGCTACGCCATCGGCCCTGACCTGGGCGTAGTCTCTGACTCGTTTGAGTAGTCGGTTGGCCACGCGGGGTGTGCCTCTAGCCCGGCAGGCTATCTCCTGCAACCCCTTAGCTTCGGCTTTCACCTTAAGAATACGAGCTGAGCGTTTGAGGATTGATTCAATAGATGTCTGGTCATAGAAGTCGAGTCGGTAGACAGCGCCAAATCGGTCTCGGAGGGGTGGGCTAAGCAAGGCAAAGCGGGTAGTGGCACCGATGAGGGTAAATTGGGGCAGGTTTATTCGTAGGCTCTTGGCACCGGGTCCCTTGCCGATAATAATGTTTAGGGCAAAGTCTTCCATAGCCGGGTATAGTATCTCTTCTACCGCCCGATTGAGGCGGTGGATTTCATCAATAAAGAGGACATCCTGACTCCGGAGGTTGGTT
>Ga0315533_1000111_pt1 | contig 76026 bp, 60 predicted proteins | sample SalMarSW160130MG_FD_203081 | JGI IMG/M metagenome (GOLD analysis project Ga0315533, IMG submission 203081) | Salt marsh sediment microbial communities from the Plum Island Ecosystem LTER, Massachusetts, United States - Salt Marsh Sediment SW1601-30 ...
ACTCGACCTATACCCTATCCTCGTATTGAGGATGTGTTCCTGAAGAGCCGGATGAGGGAAAACCTCAAGTCCGGTTCTGTGAGGGGCATTAACAACCGAAGGAGGTTGAAAAGATGTCTACTCGACAGAGTAGACTTGTTGCCCTTTTTCTCTGTCTCCTTTTGATGCCTCAGGCCTGGGGCTGTGGGGGAGATTCCCTGCTCATAGAGATGAGCTACCCAAGCAGGGGGGGATTTGTCCCTCTATCCCCACGCCCAACTTTGGGGTTAGCCTTAAGCGGAGGAGGGGCCAGAGGGCTGGCTCACATTGGGGTGCTTAAAGCATTGGAGGAGGCCAAAATCCCCATAGATTATATTGCGGGCACAAGTATGGGGGCCGTGGTGGGTGGGCTCTATGCGGCTGGATATAGCCCTGAGAAATTGGAAGAGATTGCCAAGAAAGTTGACTGGAGGGACATCTTCCGGGACAGGCCTTCCCGCTCCCAACTCTTTCCCACCCAAAAGGAGAGTTCCCCTCCCCCTCTACTCCAAGTTAGCTTCTCTGGATGGAGACCTAAGATCCCCCAGGCACTGACCGGAGGGCAGAAGCTGACTAACCTCTTTACATCCCTTACCTTAGAGGCAAACTACCGTGCCCATGCAAACTTTGATTTGTTGCCTACTCCCTTTCGTGCCGTGGCCACCGATTTGATCAGTGGCCGAGAAATCGTCCTGGGGAGGGGAGATCTTGTCTTGGCCTTAAGGGCAAGCATTGCCATCCCCTTGGTTTTTACCCCAGTGCAAGTCGGGAGCCTGCTTTTGGCCGATGGAGGGTTGGTGGATATAGTCCCAGTGGATGTGGTAAAGCAGATGGGTGCAGATCTGGTTATAGCTGTTGATGCGACTGCCAAGCTTGACCCCCAGGAGATACTGGAAAACCCTTGGGCCATTGGCACCAGGTCGGCCACCATCGTCTTCAGCCATTCAGGTCAAAAGCTTCTCCAGGCCTCTGACCTGGTGATCAAGCCAAACCTCGCAGGCTATACCTCCTTGGATTATAATCAAGTTAAATTTTTGATCAGGATGGGTGAAGAGGAGGCTAAAGCCAAAATTCCTCAGATAAGAAGGCTCCTTTCTGCCAAGAGCACGCAGGAGGAGAAGGTTTATAACCTAGTTGAGGTGAAGGGGGGGGAGGGCTTAGCTGATTTTCCCATCAGGTTAGAGACCGTGGTCTCGGCTCGGGAAATAAGAGAGGGCCTGGCTAAACTCCTTTCTCGGGGAACATTTTCTCAAGCTAAGGCCATCCTCAGAAGGGCCCCTCTGGGGTATAGTCTTTCCCTGCAGGTCAAGGGAAACCCCATTTGCAGGGGGATAAAGATCATAGGAAATACCATCTTCGCCGGGGAGGAGCTCAGGGATCGTTTAAGGTCAAAGGAGGGGGAGAGATTTAATTACAACTGGATGAGGGAGGATATAGACTCCTTGGAGGACCTCTACCGACGGAAGGGTTACCTTCTGGCTCAGGTGGAGGAGGCCGGATTCGATGCAACCTCTGGTCTCTTGACCTACCGGATTGATGAGGGGAGATTATATAGGGTTGGCCTGACCGGGAACCGGAGAACTAAAAAATGGGTGGTGCTTAGGTATTTCCCCCTGAAGGGAGGAGATGTCTTTAACTCCTCATTGGCAGAGAAGGGGATGGAGAACGCTTATGCCACCGGTCTCTTTGATCTGGTGAACATTGATGTAAAGAGATCACCCCGCGGGCCCATTCTCACCGTTTCCGTCAGGGAGAAGGGGAGTGTAAAGTTGGGCTTAGGGGCCAAGTATGATGATGAATGGGGCCAGGACTATTTTCTCCGGATCACCGATTCTAATATCTTAGGGATAGGGAATGAGGTCTCCTTGAGATTAAGGGGGGGGAAAAGTAAGGAGGGAGGCAACCTTGGATTCAAGGCCGATCGGATCTGGAAATCATATCTTACCTATCGGCTGCAGGCCTACTTCAAGGAGGAGAGGGGCAGGGTATTTTTCGCTGGAAGGGAAAAGGGGGAGTTCTGGGTGAGGAGGAGGGGGATTTTTTTCTCCTTTGGTGAAGGGATCGGTAAGTTGGGTACTGCCTCCTTGGAGGGGAGGATGGAGAGGGTTGAGCTGAGGGGAATATCGGGGTATGGTTATCCCACAGGGGAACTCTCCCTGCGTACCTTAAGCTTGAGGTCAATTGATGACTCGGTGGATAGATACCCTTTCCCCCGCAATGGGAGGTATCATAGCCTGCAGTTTGAGTTTGCCCCTAAGTGGCTGGGAAATGAGAGGGAATATGGGAAAGCGACTTTTACTGTAAGGTCATACAAAACCTGGAGAAGGAGGCATACCATATTTTCCCACATCCGCTTAGGGGTGTCCGATCATAGCCTCCCCTTTGCGGAGGAGTTTAGGATGGGAGGGAGGAAGTCCCTCTGGGGGTATGCGGAAAATGAGCTCAGAGGGAGTTTCCTCTTAGAGACTGGATTGGCCTATCGGTTTAAACTCCCCAAACGGCTATATCTCCAGGCGGAATTTGGGTTGGGGAATACCTGGCAGGGAAGGGACGAGGTGAAACTTACTTCCCCTCTTTTCGGAGGAGGATTGGGCATTGCCCTCTCCACCCCCTTAGGGCCCATAGAGTTTGACTATGGCTGGCATTGGAAGGGAAAGGGGATGCTCTACTTTTCAGCAGGTTATGATTTTTGATGTGATCAGCAAAGCGGTAGTGGGGGTTCTTCTCCTGATAATGGTTGTTCCCTTGTCTTCACAGCCGGAAGGGAACGTCCCCTTATCTTCTGGGTTGGCCCAGGCTATAAATAGAGCCCGTCCCGGGGATGAGTTTAAGGTTTGGGTCTTCTTCACCGGGAAGGATCCAGGTATAAGAAGGGTGAGGCTCTCCCCTAAGTGTCTGCAGAGGAGGAGGTTGCGGGGAAGAAAGCCGTTAATCGACCTCACCGATTTGCCCATAAGCAAGGAGTATATCCATCAGGTTTTAAGCCGCGGGGCCAAGCAGAGAGCTAAGTCAAAGTGGTTGAATGCGATCAGCGTGGAGGCGGATGTAAGGGAGATCCAGAAGATCTCCGCCCTTCCCTTTGTGCGGAAGTTGGATCAGGTCATTGGCTTTAGGAGAAGGGAGATAGAAGCGAAGGAAGAAGGGCCAGCAAAGGTTAAAGGGGAAGAATATGAAATCGATTATGGCCACTCTTATCCCCAGCTTTCCCTGCTGAACATCCCCCAGTTGCACCGATTAGGATATGATGGTTCTGGGGTGTTGGTCTGCCTCTTGGACACGGGTTTTTGGCTGGCCCATGAGTGCTTTGACTCCCTCAAAGTAGTGGCCACCCGGGATTTCATCTTTAAAGATGATGATGTCCAGGATGGCCCTGAGGACCAACCGGGCCAACACGACCATGGGACATCCACCCTCTCGGTGATCTCCGGTTTTAAGGAGGGCGAGCTTATCGGCCCGGCCTTTGGGGCCAGCTACGCCCTGGCCAAGACCGAGGATATAAGGGCGGAGACCCCCATCGAGGAAGACTACTGGATAGCGGGGTTAGAGTGGGCGGATAGCTTAGGGGCCGATGTGGTGAGCAGTTCCTTGGGCTATACCTGTTTTGACGATGGGACTGGTTATACCTATGAGGATTTGGACGGGAACACGGCCAGGACAACCGTAGCGGCCGATCTGGCCGTGGCTAAGGGAATGGTGGTGGTCACCGCGGCGGGAAACAAACTGGACGAGCCCAAACCCTGGCATTACATCGTCACCCCGGCCGATGGGGACAGCGTCCTTGCCGTGGGGGCAGTGGATATGGAGGGCAACCTGGCCTCCTTCAGCTCGGTGGGTCCCACGGCTGATGGGAGAATCAAGCCGGATCTGATGGCCCCGGGGGTGGGGGTCTGGTCTGCGGATGCTCGTTCATCTTACCGCTATAAGGATGGGACATCCTTTTCCACCCCCCTAATTGCCGGGGCAGTGGCCCTCTTGCTTCAGGTAGACTCCACCCTTACCCCGATGGAGGTGAGGGATAGGCTCTGTTCGGCTGGTAGCCAGGCATTCTCCCCTGATAACCTGATGGGTTGGGGGGTTCCAGACCTTCTCAAGGCCAGTGATTTAATTACCCTCCACAATAGGCTCTGGTGTTATCCCAACCCCTTTCGGGATGTGGTCAACATAGCCTATTGCCTAAGCGAATATAGCTCGGTCAGGATTCAGATATTCACCGTATCCGGTGAGCTGGTGCGGGAGATGGATCTGGGCCCAAAGAGGATGGGGGATTATAGCTCCCCAATGATGGCCGCTCACTGGAGGGGGGAGAACCAAAGTGGGAAAAAGGTGGCCCCGGGGATATACCTTTGCAGGTTAACCTCTAAGGGGCCCTCTCAGGTTATAAAGATTGCCTACCTGGGCCCCTCCAACCCATAGTTATTAGCTGGCTTCATAGGGCAACTTCTTGAAATTTATGTCAAGTTTTGGGGCAGAGAGAAAAGGGTGGACAATGAGCTTAAACCCAGGCCCCTTGGCTTCAGGTTTTTTCATTCTTAATTCTACATTCTTCACCCCGTTAAATAGTGAGTTCAACCAAGGAAATTAGAAGTGAACAAAAGTCATTAGAAGAAGGCTTCAACCTTTGGAAATAAGCAAATATTTAACGGGGTGAATTTTACATTCGAAGCTTCGCTAATCAAGGAGGAACATTGAAGAGAGATGAATTGGTTAGATACTTAGACGAATATCTAAAGGTGCCCCAGATCGAGGATGAGTCCCAGAATGGGCTCCAGGTAGAGGGGGCGGAGATAGTGGACAAGATCTGTTATGCTGTGGATGGTTGCTTAGAGGCTTTCCGGAAGGCCGCAGAGGCAAAAGCTCAGATGATCATCGTCCACCATGGGATATTCTGGGGAGGTTTTACCCCCTTGAGGGGGATTCAACGAGGGAGGATCAAGGAGCTGTTGGATAATGATCTCTCCCTCTACGCCGCCCATCTGCCCCTTGATCTCCATCCCAAGGTGGGAAATAATGTGCAACTAGCCAAGCTCCTTGGCCTCAGGGTAAGGGGGCCTTTTGGGGAGTATCATAGCATTCAGATTGGGGTGGAGGCGGAGCTAAAGAAGGAGATGGGTCTGGAGGATTTTGCCCGGATGGCCGAGGAGAAATTGGGTGGGAGGATGAGGGTGGTGGACTTCGGCCCCAAACTGATAAAAAGCGTGGGCATAGTCTCTGGAGGGGCCGGTTCCTTGGTGAACGAGGCTGGCCAGAAGGGGCTTGACCTCTACTTCACCGGCGAGCCGAGTCATGAGGCCTTTCGGCCAGCCCAGGAATATGGGGTGAACATCATCTATGGGGGCCATTACCTCACCGAAACCGTCGGCCTGAAGGCCCTGGCCCGGCATCTAAAGGGGAAATTCGGTCTAGAGTGGGAGTTTATAGAGCTTCCCACTGGATTTTGATTTGTGGTTGACAATTTCCTCTTTAAGGGTTAGATTTGATGTAAGGGTTCACCACGGAATCTCACGGAATTACAAAATAGCAATTATGAATTGAGGATTAAGAATTAAAAATGAGGTTTATGCTGGCTGTTTTCCTGATCCCTGACTCCCGTGAACTGTTACAAGCTTTGAGAGGAGATGAATAAAAATTAGCCAATGAAAAGGATTTGGGTAAACAAAGTGGACACATTTGAGGCTGCCCAAAGATTTGATGAGTTATATTATTTATCAATGAGCAGGATAGAAAGATTAGAGACGATGCAGTTTCTCCGGGAGATATATTTTAAAATAAAAGATGGTAAAAAAAATGAAAGTAGAAAAAGACTACGAAGAGCTGTTAAAATTATTCAATAAGCACAGGGTAAAATACTGTATTATTGGTGCCTATGCAGTTGCCTTTTATGCTAAGCCCAGATATACAAAAGATATGGATATCTTGGTAGAACCAAGTATTAAAAATGGTCAGAAAATTGTCAATGCCCTTAATGAATTTGGGTTTAAGAGTCTAAACCTATCTGAAAAAGATTTTAGCCTAAGAGGCAAGATAATTCAGTTGGGGTATGAACCAGTAAGAGTAGATATCATAACTTCACGTATCGGAATTTCTAAGAAATTCCGATACGAGGGGGTTGTTTGAAGGGGGTGGGCCCCCTTCAAGGGGTGACAGTGGAGCAATCCGAGCTGGCGGAGGATTGCGGAGCGCCAGAGGGGCGAAAGCCCCTATGGAGAAGTTAGCGACCGTAAGGGAGCTAACTTCAATTCAGGGATGTACCTTTAAGCAGGTATGGGGGAACAAAGCACTGGGGACTTATGGGGAAGAGAGGGTTTATTTTATCGGGTTAAACGATTTGATAAGAAGCAAAGAAATGTCAGAGCGCAAACAAGATCAAGTAGATTTAGATATTTTGATATCGGCAAAAGAGCGAACAAGCCCCAGGTCAGACTCTGAGGATGAATATCCTCAATGATCCGGCGATCGTTCGATGCTGAAGGAGGCGACAAAGCGTAATTGGGTATTTTAGCTAAACTTTCTCCGGAGAGAAGGAATGAGATCTTAGGGCTTCTGCTCCTGGCCTTAGCTCTCCTGACCTTCCTTAGTCTTCTCTCCTATCAAAGGGGCGATTTCACCAATTGGGGTGGGATTGTTGGTGAAAAATTCTCCTCATTCCTTTTGCAGCTTAGCGGATCCCCGGCCTTTCTCCTCCCCCTGTTATTGGGCCTCTGGGGTTTTAATCGTCTTCTCAATATGGGAAACAACTTCTCCTTAAGGGCAACCCTCTTTCTGGGCATTACCGGGGTTCTCTTCTCCTGCTTTGTCCACCTCCCTGGTCTCATCCCTGTAAAGGAGTTAAGTTTCAAGTTGGGTGGCCTCTTAGGGGCTTTCCTTTCCGCAGAGTTGGTTGAATATTTCGGCGATTTGGGCTCCTGGGTCATCACCATTACTCTCTTTTTGGTCACCCTCATCTTCACTACGCAGCTTAAGGTTATACCTCTCCTGAGATGGATTGTCACCAAGCCATTCTCCTGGTTAAAGGGTTTGAGGGGAAAAAGGCGGAGGAGGAAGGAGAGGAAGGCGGCCCGGGCACTGAGGAAAAGGGAACTCAACGGGAAGAAGAAACAGCCAGAGATCAAACCTTCCTTCCACCGGAGGAGGGGGATAGAGAAGGAATCGGGAGAAGAGATTCAGACAACCCTTCCCTTAGAGGGAAGCGGTTACAGATACCCTTCCTTGGATCTCCTCAAGGATCCGCCTCCTTCTATTATGGAGAAGGAGGTCAGGGAGGAGCTCTCTCAGAATGCGGCCCTTTTAGCCAAAAAGCTCTCCGATTTTGACATTGAAGGGGAGGTGGTGGGGGTAAGCCAGGGGCCGGTGATCACCAGCTACGAGTTCAGACCTGCCCCCGGGGTGAAAGTCAACCGGATAACGGCCCTCTCTGATGATCTGGCTTTGGGCTTGAAGGCTTCCCGCATAAGGGTGGTGGCTCCTATCCCGGGCAAAGATGTGGTGGGCATAGAGGTCCCTAACCGAAAGATTCAACTCGTTTATCTGAAGGAGATAATCAGATCCGACGCTTTTAGAAAGGCCAAATCCAAACTCACCCTGGCCCTGGGGAAAACGGCCGAAGGTAATCCCTTTTGTGCGGATTTAAGCCTTATGCCCCATCTCTTGATTGCTGGGGCTACTGGCTCAGGGAAGAGCGTTTGCATAAACTGTATCATCTGTGGCATTCTCTTCCGGGCAGATCCAACTGAGGTTAGCTTTTTAATGATCGACCCCAAGAGGTTGGAGCTCACCGGATACAATGGCATTCCCCATATGTGTGCCGGATATGAAAAAGCCATTACCAGTCCCAAGGAAGCGGTAAGGATCTTGAGAGTAGCCCTCTCCGAGATGGAGGAGAGGTATAAAAGGTTTGCCCATTGGGGGGTGCGGGATATAGCCGCTTACAACCAGAAGCTAAAGGGGATGGGAGAGAAGGTCCTTCCACAACTGATCATAATCATAGACGAATTGGCAGACCTGATAATGAACCCTACCGTCTCCAATGAGGTGGAGCTCTCCTTAACCAGGTTAGCCCAGATGGCCAGGGCAGTGGGCATTCACCTTATCCTGGCCACTCAGAGGCCCTCAGTGGATGTGATTACCGGCATAATAAAGGCCAACTTTCCGGTGCGCATTGGCTTCCAGGTAGCTTCCAAAGTGGATTCCAGGACGATCCTGGATATAAACGGGGCTGAGAAGCTTCTGGGGAAGGGGGATATGTTGTTCCTCCCGGCAGGAAGATCTAAACCCCTGAGGCTGCACGGCTCTTACATTACCGCCTCAGAGATAGAGGAGATAGTCAAATTCATCAAGGATCAAGAGCTCTCCCACGAGAGGTATAGGCTTGCCGAGAAAGGGGAGGAGATGGAAAGGGAGGAAGGGGGTGGGGGGGAGATTGATGACCTCTTTGAGGAGGCCAAGAGGCTGGTCATCATCCACAAACAGGGTTCCGTCTCTTTGCTTCAGAGGAGGTTGGGGATAGGATATGCCCGGGCGGGAAGGTTGATCGACCAATTGGAGAAGGCAGGTATTGTGGGTCCCTATGAGGGAAGCAAATCCAGGGAGGTTCTTGCGGATGAAAGCTTCCTGGAGGGATGATGAGGCGCTACAGGGATTGGTTAAAGCTCACCCATAGGGTGGTATATCTGCAATAGTGCGCATATACCACCAAATCGGAAGGATATACGCAATGCGGATATACCCCTAAATTTGAGGAATATCTGCAATGTGGATATAAATGAGTTAGGCTAAATAGTAAGTTGAAAAAGATGACAAAAATGGATGAAAATTTAACGGGGAAAAACTTGTTAGAACTTTTTAAAGAGTTCAATAAAAATAGAATTGACTACAATATTAGAAAATGGGAAACAATTAAGTTTTTTGAAAGTATTTTCACTGCTTTAATAGTTGCCTCTATGGGTGGTATCATCACGGCAGTCAAATTAGATGTAATAAATAATGTTTTAGTTCTAACAGGATTGCTTTTGCTTCCCATTTGTTCTTGTATCGCACTTTACTTTGGCATACGAAATCTAAATCGAGAGTCAAGGCTTCTTTTTATCGAAGAAGCGTCAATGTTTAAAATACTAAAACTTATTTCGTTACCTGATAAAGTTCCTGAGAGCAAAAGGTGGATACCTGGTGATGAATTTCTTCTACCACCGAAATACAGAGACTACAAATATGGGATGGATGAAATAAAGGAGAATCCTAATTTTGAAGAATGGCTTGATTTAAGAACTAAGAAGCATGAATTCTCACACGTCATTAATTACCTATTTGCATCTGAAATAGTGATTTCTCTATTGTTAATCATTGCTATCATTTGTTATTACTACTTCGCCTAACACCAGATATACGGCTTCACTTCGCTCCGCCCAAATGCCTTCGGCATTTCGTATATCTGGGAAACGTTAGATGAGATTGCATTTTTATGATACACAGGTAACATTATGTTAGCTTTGTTTCTTGGAGCTGGCTTTTCAAAGTGGGCTGCGAATTTGCCAGTGGCTAGTCAGTTATTCGATTTTGATATTGAACCATGGGGGCCTCGTGAGTATAAGAAACTTGAGGTTGTAAAATTGCTTAAACATAATTGGGATATATCTCACCCTTATGGGCTTACCGAACAATTTATAGCAGATGCATTGAATTTTCAGAAGAATAACAAAGAGGCAGTTCTTTGGTATCTTGTTCGTAGGCTTTCGGAACCATTCATTTGGAAAGAATTTCATGCACAGAGATGGCGAAGACATGTCTTGATGATCGATGAAAACCGCAGATTTAATATTAATGGCGTTAATAAAACAAGGAGCTTTCTCCAACGATTTTGCGGTCCAGCATTGGCAGGCATTGTTACTACAAATTACGATATGCTGGTGGAATATGCACTCGGGACAAAGGGATTTAATTATGGTGTTCCCAATCAAACACTGATGGGTCGAGGACCTTATCCAGTTTCTCAGTGGAGGAATCCCGTTGCACTCAAAGGGATGATTCCTCTTGCGAAAATTCATGGAAGTATCTCATGGGATGAAAATGCTTATTATACAGATGGGAGACGTGGATTAACGGGTCATGCTTTGATTGTGGCACCAACCCCCGAGAAACAACCCTCAGAATCTTTGAAATCTGTTTGGAATTTGTCTAAAAAAATTCTTAGAAAAGCAACAGAAATGATTGTTTTTGGGTTTGCATTTAACCCTTACGATGAAGCAGTTTTGAATCTTCTAAAATTTGAAGGTAAAAATTTGAAGTCTGTTCCTTTAGTCGACATTGAACCCAACACTGAAGCAGCTCACATTCTATGGCCAAACGCTAATATTGTATCAGTAAAGCCTCCGCCAGACGGAAACAAGGAAATACAAGATTGGCAATGATATGTTTAGAAATATGAGCGCAACTTCATTTAACAGCGTGTTTTCGGTTCGCTTCGCTCACCTAAATGCCTTCGGCAACTTCGCAAACACGCAAGACGTTAGTCGAAATGCCAACTAATAGTCAAACAGTCAATCATGTTCGGAAGGAGGTATTAAATGCATCATATTAAACTCAGTGGCAGTTATGAGCAGATGGGACGTAAGCAAGGGCGTTTATTAAAGCGGAGTGGCTTTACCCTGCCACCACCAGATGAAAAGATGTTGCGTTTTGCTAGGCAGTGTGAGGAGATAGTGGGTCAGTATATGCCAGAGTTGTTAGACGAGATTCGCGGTGTAGCGGAGGGGGCTGAGATAGACTATGAGGCGATTATGACCCTTACCATGACTGCTCCTTTTGATCCTGATGAGGTACCCAGTTGCGCTGTAGTGGCCGTAATGTCAGAGCGAACAGCGGATGGGCGCATGATTATTGGCCGAAACTATGATATGTTCGAGGATGTATCGAAGGAGGGTGCTACGACCTATCGCACTTATCCTGAGGGACACTATGCCAGCGTGGGTAACTGCGACATCTGGGTGGGACGTTGGGACGGACTGAATGAGGCCGGTCTCTTTACAGGAACTACCGCTCTTTTCTTGCCGGAGCCTAAACCAGCCCTACCAGGCCCGGTCGGTTGGTTCATTGGACGGCATATACTTGATCACTGCGCAACAGTGGACGAGGCAGTCGAGTTTATTAAAAGTCTGCCTTGCACGGGGAGTGGCGGTAGACTTATAGCAGATAATTCTGGTAAGGCTGTGGCGATGGAATCAAGTGTGGAAGGGAGAGAGCTTCGTTATCCAGAAGATGGGTTTTTGATATTAACCAATCACGCAGTCTGTCCAGCATTTGCAGGAAAGGATCGCGATAGCGAGTACTTTGCGGATTCTCAGGCCCGATACAATCGGCTCCATGAGTTGCTCGGTGGGACGAAAGTGATAGACGTTGAAATGGTGAAAAAAGCGATGTCCGATCACAAAGGTGGGGTTTGCTCACACAAAGTGGATTCTTCCGGGCGCAAGGACAGCACCATTTGGTCCGTCGTAGCCCATCCAGGTGAGCGGCAGGTAGATATTGCAGAAGGACACCCTTGTCGGGCAAAATATCGAACAGTGAGTTTCTAAGACAGAGAATGCAACCACAACAGAAGGCTGCTGAGAGGGTGGAATAGTTGGCACTTCGGCTAACACGGGCTTTGCGGTTCACTGCGTTTGCCCAAATGCTTCGCACTTCGCAAAGCCCGAGAACGTTATATGAAAGACTGTGCCATAAAAGGAGATGATGAATATGGAGAATAAAGAAAATCTAAAAGAATACATGCTAAAGGAGATTGATATAATTCAGGATATCATAAAGCGAATGGCATTTAACTCTTTTATGATAAAAGGATGGGCTATAACCCTTGTTGTTGTGGCTTTATTGTTAAAAGGCACAGAGAAGTATCAAGTTTGGCTTGCCTTTATTCCATTGTTAGTTTTTTGGTTTTTGGACGCTTACTTTTTATGGCAGGAACGGATGTATAGAAAGTTGTATAAATGGGTTATCAATAATAGGCTGAAAACAGAAGAATATTTATTTGATATGGATGCTTACCGATTTAAAAATAAAGTTCAGTCAATACCTCGGATTATGTTTTCTATAACTCTAGGTTGGTTCTATGGTTCTATAGCAATTTTGGTTATAATTTACGCTTTAATATTATTAATCATGAAAGGAGGATGTTAAAATGGCAAGAAGAGTGTTTTTCAGTTTTCACTATGAATACGTTTGGAAGGTGAACCAAATTAGAAGCATGCCAAACGTTATTGGTACATCTGCTGCTGGATTTCAAGACGCTTCCCTATGGGAAGAAGCAAAGAAGAAGGGAGACAAAGAAATCAAGCGAATGATTGATAAGGGGTTAGAAAATACATCAGTAACTGTGGTGTGTGTCACATACGGTACAACCAGCAGGAAGTATATTAACTATGAAATTGACAAATCCCTTGAAAGAGGTAACGGGCTTGTTGCAGTACAGATTCATCATTTGAAGGATCAAAATGGGCAAACTGGCTCACCGGGAGCAATTCCTTCCCAAATCGAAGCGAATGGGTTCAAGGCTTACAAATACACGAATAAAGAAGCTTTGGCACGCTGGATAGAAGAAGCAGCCCAAAAGGCAGGGAGATAAAATATAAGAAGGGAAATAGGCACAGTCCATCGTATAACACAGCATATACGCAATGCCCTGCCTGAAAAATGAATGGAGGATGAGGTAAATGGCAACGCTAATTTTTAAAGGGAAAACCTTTGTCCAGAACCATCATCTGGCGGTGAAGTATCATCAACTTGTTCCCAAGAAAGACAAAAGTTTGACGGATAAGGTTAGTCTCAATGACAACCTCATACTTCACGGTGATAATCTTAAAGCATTGAAAGCTCTTCTTCCCACTTATGCCGGAAAGGTGAAGTGTATCTACATTGACCCGCCATACAATACTGGAAATGAAAGATGGGTATATAACGACAATGTCAACAGTCCGATGATGCAGGAGTGGCTTGGGAAGATCGTAGATAAGGAGGATTTTACTCGTCACGATAAATGGCTCTGTATGATGATGCCAAGATTGAAGTTATTGAGAGAATTGCTGAAGGAAGATGGGGTTATTTTTGTGAGTATTGATGATAATGAACAGCATCATTTAAGAATGTTGATGGATGAAGTGTTTCAAAAGGAGAATTTTATAACAAACATTATTTGGCAAAAGAAATTTTCACCACAAAATGATGCAAAATATTTTTCTGATAATCATGATTTTATTGTGGTTTATGCTAAAAAGAAAAATATATCAGATGAAAAAAATGGTTGGATCCGCAATTTATTGCCCCGCACAGAGAGTATGGAAGAAAGATATTCCAATCCGGACAATGATCCAAGAGGACTATGGTCTTCAAGTGATTTATCTGTAAAAACTTACTCTAAAGATTATGATTATCCAATTACTACACCCTCAGGCAAAGTAATCAATCCTACAAGAGGGCGTTGTTGGAGAACATCAAAAAAGAATTTGATGAAATTGATAGCAGATAATCGGATTTGGTTTGGTCCGAACGGAAGTAATGTTCCAAGAATCAAAAGATTCTTGTCTGAAGTTCAGAAAGGATTAGTACCTCTTACAATATGGCTTCATAAAGATGTCGGTCACAATCAAAAAGCAAGACAAGAACTAAAAGAAATATTCTCGGATTCGGATTTTCCTTTTGAAACACCTAAACCAGTTGGATTAGTCCAAAGGATTTTACAAATTGCATCAGATCAATCTTCCATCATTCTTGACTCCTTTGCAGGTTCCGGCACAACTGCTCACGCTGTTTTGGACCTAAACAAAGAAGATGGTGGCAATCGTAAATTTATCTTGGTTGAGTGTGAGGATTATGCGGATAAGATTACTGCTGAAAGAGTGAGAAGGGTTGTCAAAGGTGTTCCAAATGCAAAGGATGAGAAATTGAGAGAAGGACTTGGTGGCACATTCAGTTATTTTGAACTTGGCGACCCGATTGAGATGGAGAGTATCTTAGAAGGGGATAAGCTCCCGAGTTTCCTTGAACTTGCCCGATATGTTTTCTATACCGCCACAGGCGAAGAATTTGACCCATCAAAAGTGGATGAAAAGAGAAACTTTATCGGAGAATCAAAAGAATATGAGGTTTATCTCTTCTATAAGCCGGATATTGAATATCTTAAAGCAACTGCTCTTACGCTTGAAAGGGCGAAGACTTTGGGTCCATACAAAGGCAAAAAACGATTGGTTTTTGCGCCCAGCAAATACCTTGATACAGATTATCTTTTAGAATACCGCATTGACTATTGTCAACTGCCATTTGAGATTTACAGATTGAAGGAATGAGTTTGCGTTGATTATGAGAATTATTATTGCCCTTCGCATATAGATTTGAAAAACTGCGAACACTGTTCGCAGAAATTAGTTGGATGGATATATGAAAACTGCAGGCACTGTCTGCAGAAATTAGGCTGAATAATTATGGAACTCAAAGAATATCAGAAAAAGACATTAGAACAGGTCAAGCGTTATCTTGGGTCACTTGCTGAATTTAAGGCAAAGAATGAAAAGGCAACAGAGATAGACCCTGATCTTTCAATAAACTTTCCGTTAAAGGCTTGGGAAAAGGTTATTGGGATAACTTACTATTCAAAGAAGAATGGATTGAGGGAAGCATTACCAGATTTTTACCTTAAGATTCCCACAGGTGGAGGCAAAACATTTCTTGCTTGTCACACAATTGATTTGATAAATAGAATTTATCTCAAAAAGCAAACAGGGATTGTCCTTTGGATTGTCCCAACCACACAGATTTACAGGCAGACTCTTGCCAGTTTAAGAAATCGCGAACATCCTTATCGTCAGGTTTTGGATATCTCAAGTGGGGGAAGAACCACTGTATTGGAGAAAATGGATAGATTCACCAAATTAGATGTAGAGGAAAATCTGGTGGTCATGCTATTGATGCTGCCATCAGCCAGCAGGCGGAATAAAGAGGTCCTGAAGGTTTTTAAGGATAGTGGTAGTTTCGGTGAGTTTTTCCCATGGGAAGATGATAGAGAGGGGAATGAGAAACTCATAAAAGAATTTCCCAATTTAGATTATTTCGGTGATGGAGGAAGTTTCTATGGCAGGATTGTAAAAACCTCTCTTGGGAATACTTTAAGGGTTCTAAAACCTATAATTATCATTGACGAAGGGCATAAGGCATATAGCGAAATTGCTCAAAAGACCATCAGAGATTTCAATCCATCCATAATTGTAGAATTGTCCGCTACACCGCCTAAAGACAGTAATATTTTGGTCAACATCAGCGGACAGGCGCTTAATCAGGAAGAAATGATTAAACTTGATTTGCACATTACGGTTAAAGCAAGCTTGGATTGGAAAGATGCAATGCTGGCGGCTGTTGAGAAACGAAATCTTTTGGAACAAAGAGCCAAAGAATATGAAGCTAATACCGGAGAGTATTTACGGCCCATTTGTCTCATCCAGGCAGAAAGAACAGGTAAAGAGCAGAGAGGCACAAGATATATTCATGCAGAAGATGTCAAAGAATACTTGATTAAGCAATGTGGTATTTCTGAGGGTGAGATAGCCATAAAAAGCAGTGAAAAGGACGACATTGAGGGGATTGACCTCCTAAGCAGGAATTGTCCAATTCGCTATATCATTACCAAGCAAGCATTGCAGGAAGGCTGGGATTGCGCTTTTGCTTATCTTCTTACAATTTTAACCAATCCAAGTTCACAGCTTAGCATTACCCAGTTAGTGGGAAGAATTTTGAGACAACCAAAGGCCAGAAAAACAAGAGTAAAAGAGCTTGATGAGAGTTATGTCTTTTGTTTCCGGCAAAAAGCAAGAGAACTTTTAGAAAATGTGAAAAGAGGGTTTGAAACAGAGGGGCTGGGAGATTTGGCAGGTAAGGTAACAGTGGATGAAGGAGATACAGAAAGTGAAGAGGCAACAAAAACAAGGTCTGTCAGCTATAGAGAAAAGTTCAAAAAGTTTGAAGGGCGGATTTATCTGCCCAAGTTCGTTATTCAAGAAAGAGGAAGTTGGCGAGATGTTAGTTATGAGATGGATATTCTGAGCAGGGTTGATTGGAGTAAAGTTAATCTTCAGGCATTAGCAGATATTTCATTGGGAGAAATAAAGGCAAAGGAAGAAAAAGTTACGGTAAGTCTTAGTAAAGATGAAAAGAAAGTCATTGAGACTAAAGAATTCGTTGCCAAAGAAGGAGGTTTGGAAATCAACAAGGTTTTTATCACCCGACAAATCTTGGATATTGTTCCCAATTCCTGGGTAGCCTATGAGATCGGCAAGAAAGCAATGGATATTTTTTTAAGTAAATATGATGAAAAGACGGTAACAAATAATCTCGTTTTTATCATTGAAGAATTGAGAAAGTGTGTTGAAAAAGAAAGAGATAGATTGGCAGAGCAAGTATTTAGAGATCTTATTGAAAGAAAAATTTTGTGGTTCTTTTTGCTTTCCGATAAAGGTGGCTACAAATTACCGAATCATATAAAGGTTAGAAAAAATCTTAAACCTCTTGTGAGGAATGATTACACCCCAATACAGCAAAGCTTATTTGACTTCGTTCCCGAAGAAGAGTTTAACGAGATGGAGAAGTCCGTGGCACTTTACCTTGATGAGCAGGAAAGACTTTTATGGTGGTACAGAAACTTAGCAAGGCAGGATTATTACATTCAAGGATGGAAAAAACATAAGATTTATCCTGATTTTATTTTCGCTGATACTGATGACAAAAAACAAGATGATTACAACAAGATATATGTAGTTGAGACAAAAGGATTACATCTAAAAAACGAAGACACTGATTACAAGAAGAGTATTTTTGATTTCTGCAATAGATTGGGACAACAAAGAGATTGGGGAGAACTGAATTTAGAATTTGCTGGGAAAAGAATTGAGTTTCAGGTTATTTTTGAAAACGAGTGGGAGACGAGAATCAATAAAATATTCAGGGTTTGATATGGTAAGAATGGATATGTGCGGCGTTTTAAACCGTGCAAAAGATTACGCTTTGTGCCGTTCAAATTCTGCTTATGCAGAATTTATTTTATACCAAAATCGTCATGCGAATTGTTAACCTTAAAAGTTTAAAGTATCTCTTCTTTTTACCCTCATTCTTGCCATCAACTCCCCAACCCATGGGGGAAATAGCAAGACCATAAAGCAAGCTCAGTATCAGGCATATAGAGCAGTTAATAAAAAACTTATCAGTCTTTACTGGGATATAGGTAAATCCATTGTTGAAAAACAAGAGAAATTAGGTTGGGGACAGAAAATAATTCAGCAACTTGCCGAAGATCTGCAAAAAGAGTTCCCTAAAAATAGTGGCTTTTCTTATGCAAACTTAGATCGAATGGGGAAGTTTCATCTTGCCTACAAGGACAATCCAAAAATCGCACAACTTGTGCGAGAAATACCCTGGGGACAGAACATCGCTTAAAGATTTAAGAAGACTTGAAAGAGCAAAAGCAGATGGGAGTGAGTACATAAAAGGTCTCGTTGAAATTTATAATCGATACAGAATGGGCGACCTAAAATCTACGGAAAGAGAGGAACAAGAATACAAACCTGTCGAGTTAGTCTGCTGCGAACGGTTGAAATGATTAATTCAGAAGAGTTAAGCTAAGCGAAGGAATTTCCCCTTTCTTCAGAAGCAAGTAACTTCTCGATTCATAGATATCCAGATGAGCTTACCCAGCAGTCCTACTGTAAAAACAGGTTTTTAGATCTGTCTGAGAAAAGTTCACTCGCATTTCCACCCTACAAGGATCCCTTTGGGTTGAGGATATTTTATGAAGCGCCTTCATCCCTCAAATAATTCCGATTTGGGCACGGTTTTGGAAAGCATCAAAGATCTGCTCAGGTCCAAATCTGTCCAGTTTAAAGAGGTGCATCACCAACCGACGAGGACCTCTAGGGAATCAGCGCTGGCGAGGGGTGAGAACCTTGCCATCGGCGGGAAGGCCCTTGTCTTAAAGGTGGATGATACCTTTAAGCTCTTTGTGCTCAGTGCAGCAAGAAGGCTGGATTCCTCGGCCATAAAGAAGCATTTTCACGCCAAGGGGATTAGATTCGCCGGTAGGGAAGAACTTAAAAAATTGACTGGGCTGGAACCAGGTTCCATCCCTCCGTTTGGAAGGCCAATAATCGATTTAGAGCTGTTTGTGGATGAATCGATCTTAAACAATGCGAAAATCGCTTTCAACGCTGGTTCCCTGACCGATTCAATAGTGATGGCAGTAAAAGACTATCTGCAATTGGCAGAGCCTAAGCTCTTTAGCTTTTCGACCAAGGTTTGATAGAGATCCCCACAATGACACATAGCCCAGTAAGTTTCAATAAGTTAAGCCAATTTGTTCCAGCCCCAACCAGGGGGCAATTTTAGAGTGCATTATAGCTTGCCCCCGGTTTTTTATGTCTCACTGTAAAACATAGTCCATTTAAGCCCGGTAGTGGATTCTTCCAATTTCTACTAATCTTCATTTAAACCGATGGGAAGGTGACAGTTAGGTGATTAACCTCAAGATGGTGATTTCCCTGCTTCCTCTCAGTCTTATCCTATCCTTGGCCCTCTTAGGCCAGGGAGAGGACTCTCAGACTATATTGAGGAGAATGGAGGCCAGGGTGGACAGCCTCTCCGACTTTTCCACCGAGTTTGTGCAGAGGATAAGCTATTCTCTGAGCGGGAAGAGAAAGAGTTTCCAAGGTAGGCTCTACCTGAAGAGGCCAGGGAAGTTCCGGATAGAGACCAAGGATTACGCCTTTGTTTCCGATTCCCACACCCTCTGGGTCTTCTCGGCCCGCAACCAACAGGTGACTACTTACCAAGCAGATTCCGCCCCTCCCTCCCTCAACCCCTATTCCATCCTTTTAGATTTTCGGAAGGAGTTTGATCTGGACACCCTTATGGTGCTCAGCGGTTCTGAGAAAAGAACAATTTATCTCCAGCTTCATCCCAAGGATGAGGGATATATAAAGCTATTAGAGATCTGGTGCGATGGGGGGGATCTTCTCCCCCGGAGGGTAAGATATGTGGATAATGCGGATAATTTAGTGGACTTCAATTTCCAGGTGATTGGTTTTGATCAGGGGATTAGCGATTCCATCTTTAGCTATTCCCCTGCAAAAGGGATAGAGGTAATTGATATGAGGCGGAGGGATGAAAGATAAGTTCTACCTGTTGAGCTTGGGATGTCCCAAGAACTTGGTTGATTCAGAGGCTATGGTTGGCAGGTTGATCCGGGCCGGTTTCTCCTTCACCACCTCCCCCTCGCAAGCAGATCTTCTCCTGGTGAATACCTGTGGTTTCATCGATGATGCTCAGGCCGAATCGATAGAGGCTATCCTCCAGCTTTCCCAATTAAAGAAGAAGCTGATAGTGACCGGCTGCTTAGCCCAGATCGAAGGTAGGCAAATCTTTCGCCGTATTCCAGAGGTCTCCGCAGTGGTGGGCATTGCTGGGGAGAAGGAGATTTCCCAAATCTGTCTGCATCTTATGCAAACCAATCAACGTATTCTCAAGCTGGGCCCCCCTTATCCGGACCAAGGTGAATATACGATCTTCAAACCTCTTACCCCCTTTTACACCTCCTACCTGAAGATAGCCGATGGTTGTGACAACCGCTGTAGCTATTGTCTCATCCCCAAGATCAGAGGGAGATTGAAGAGCATACCAATGGAGCTTGTAATGCAGCGGGCTAGGCTTATGGCCCAGAGGGGGGTAAGGGAGATAATCTTGGTGGCTCAGGACCTCTCCTCCTATGGTGCGGATCTCTACGGGAAGCCAATGCTTGCTGAGCTACTCAGGCAATTGGATGGATTGGAGGGGCCAAGTTGGATCAGACTTCTTTATCTTCATCCAGCTCACCTAAGTCAAGAGTTGATAGAGGTAATAGCCTCTGGGGATAAGATCTGCAAATACCTTGACCTCCCCCTGCAGCACATATCGGACCGCATCCTGAAGGAGATGAATCGAAAGACGAGAGGCGAAGAACTGGAGGAACTCATCTCCCTCCTCAGGGCCTCCATACCGGGAGTAGTGTTGCGGACAACTTTCATTGTGGGATTCCCAGGGGAGAGCGAGGAGGAGTTTGAGGAGCTTCTGAGGTTCGTCTGGATGGGTAAGTTTGAAAAGTTGGGATGTTTTATCTACTCCCCGCAGAGGGGAACCTCAGCGGCAAGGCTACCCAATAAAGTCCCCTTGGAAGTGAAGAGGGAAAGGCAGGAGAGGCTCCTGGCCCTGCAGGCGGAGGTCTCTCGGATGGTAAACCAGAGAAGGGTCGGTAGAAGGGAGGTGGCCCTCATTGAGGGGAGGCTCTCTTTAGATACTTATGCTGGCCGCACCCAGGGGGAGGCCCCGGAGATAGATGGTCAGGTTATCGTCAAAGGGAGGGATCTGAGACCGGGAGATATGGTGATGGTTAGGATCACTGGTGCCTCTGACTTTGACCTTAGCGCCCAAGTAATCAATGATGCTAAAGCACAGGGCGCCAGTTTGGGCAGTTAGTCTTCGCCCTGTTTTTGTCTCAATGAAACCGCTTCTAAGGATTGAATAATTCCCGAAAGGGTAAGTTGTTTTCGGAGATTCTTACAAAGCCCCTCCAATCGGGATAGAGGAAAATTCTGAGGCAAATTTTGAAGAGAATAAATTGCCTTTGGCTATTTTGGGGGATTTTAATTTCAGCCGCTGTGAATAGCCACCCTTCTAATGCCTCAGGCAATACCTTATTGGCGAGGGACGCCAGACATTTTCTCAATGTTGGCTGGGGTTTAACCCAGGCTCCACTTCACTTTAACCCTACCGATTGGGGGCGAACCTGTCTTCTGGCTGGCTCAACCGGTTTGTTGTTTGCCGTAGACAAAAATGTGAAAAGATTTACCCTCTCCCATCGCAGTTCCTTCTATGATGAGCTCTTTAACCTCGATCAATACTACGGGAACCGCTATACGTTAGATTCGGCCATTGGATTATATGGCTTAGGCTATCTTCTTAAAAACAACAGGGTTCGCCTGATGGGGCTTTATTCCATAGAGGCGATCTTTTACTCGGAGAACTTAACGGCCTGGTTAAAAATGTTTTTAGGAAGGCGCCGTCCCTGTGCTGGGGAGGACAATCTGGTCTTTAAACCCTTTAAGCATCAAGCCCTCTACAGCTCTCTGCCCAGCGGCCACGCCACCGTTGGCTTTGCTGCCTCCACTGTGCTGGCCAAATCACTCAATTGTTCCTACTGGAAGATCTTCTGGTACGGGGTTGGGGTGCTAGTTTCTGCCTCCCGGATTTACCACAATGTCCATTGGGTATCTGATCTATTTTTTGGCGGAGTAATCGGTTACAGCACGGCAAGCTGGGTGATGAATTTTGATAAGAAGGGATCAGCGAGCAGGAGCAGACATTTATTTGGAGAGATCTACCCCTACCTTTCTGTCAATGGGTGGGGGGTGCGGGTGCGTTTAAAATAGGGGGATCGGGGTCAGCCCTTGACATTGGACAAAAGCTCTTAGGGGTAGCTATGGCAAGTATTACAAGGCGAGGTGGCATCCCGATTTATCGGGATGCCACCTTTTTTTAGACTTCCGCAAACCATCAAACATTAGCCCCATCTCCGCTGTTTCATTCAGTGCTCGCTTTAATGGCTAAATCGCCAACTTCAGATTGCCACTTTCCACTCTCAACTTTCAGTGAAAAAGGTTGACTTTCAGCCAGTTCTTAGTTATTCTGTAATAGTGTGATGGGAAGGTCCTTGGTTCCCGTGGATGGGTAGGGAAGGCGAAGCAACCATAAGCATTTGCATAGAGGCTGTTACAGTTATGTTACTGAAGTGGTATTAAGGGAATGAGATTTGGTTTATGGGAGAGCAGTCTTTATAATTTTATGGATTCCCTTATTTCTACATAATGGCGAATTAACCTTTAGTGAGTAAAAATTGATGGTGTTTAGAAGATGATTTATATATGAAAAAGTTTGGACTTTCAACGAAATTGAAGTTCCTGAAAAATATATTATCTGAGATGGGGGGCGTGCTCATCGCTTATTCGGGTGGAGTGGATAGTACTTTTTTACTTAAAATTGCCTCAAGTGTGTTAGGAGACAGGGTGGTTGCTGTTACTGCAACTTCGGAAACATATCCGTCAAGAGAGTTGAAGGGGGCCAAGAAAAATGCGAAAATGCTTGGCTTGAAACATATTGTTATCAATACGAATGAATTGGATAACGAAAACTTTGTATCTAATACTCCCAAAAGATGTTACTATTGTAAGAAGACGCTGTTTTCTGAGTTAGTAAAATTAGCGAAGCAATATAAATTAAACTATGTAGTTGACGGCTCAAATTATGATGACACAAGTGATTTCCGTCCGGGTATGAGGGCAGCCTCAGAATTTGGGGTGCGGAGTCCTTTAAAGGAAGCCAAGTTCAGGAAAACTGAAATCAGAGCTCTATCGAAGGAAATGGATTTGCCTACATGGGATAAACCTTCTCATGCTTGTTTATCAACAAGATTCCCATACGGCGACAGAATCACGCGAGAAAAACTTTCAAAAGTTGAACTTGCAGAGGAGTTTTTAATGGGATTTGGTATCAAGCAATTGAGGGTCAGGATTCATGGTAATATAGCGAGAATAGAAGTTTTAAGGGAAGATATGCCTATTTTTCTTGACAGGGATATATCAAAAAAAATCGTGAGGAAATTTGAAGCTCTTGGATATGTATACATTACTTTAGATATTCAAGGCTATCGAATGGGCAGTATGAATAAGCAATTAAAAATTAAGGAATAAAATTTGGAAAGAAAGAAGATAAAGAGACTTTTGGAAGATGTTAAGGCTGGTAAAATTGGGGTTAGCAGTGCAATGGAAGTTTTGAAATCATTCCCGTATGATGATCTGGGTTTCGCTAAAATAGATACCCATAGAGACTTAAGGAAAGAGTTCCCAGAAGTAATATTCTGTAGAGGAAAAACAATAGAACAAATAACAAAAATCGTAGAGAGGCTTTCAACGAGAAATGAATTTGTTATGGCTACTAAAGCTGATAGGGAAATTTATAAAGGTATCAGAAGCATAAGGGAAGATGCAGTCTATTATGAAACTGCTGGAATAGTATCAATTGGTCAGAGGGAAAAGAAAAAAACTACGAAAACAATATTAATAGTTAGTGCTGGAACATCTGATATGCCAATTGCTGAAGAGGCGGCAGTCACCGCAGAAATCATGGGAAACGTTGTGGAAAGACTTTACGATGTCGGTACTGCTGGAGTCCATAGATTATTCTACAATAAAGAGAAGTTGTTTAATAGTAATGTCATTATAGTTATTGCTGGGATGGAAGGGGCTCTGGCAAGCTTAGTTGGAGGATTGGTTGATAAACCAGTAATTGCAGTTCCCACTAGTGTAGGCTATGGTGCCAGTTTCGAGGGGTTGGCTGCATTGTTAACAATGTTGAACTCTTGCGCACCGGGCGTAGTAGTGGTGAATATAGATAATGGATTCGGCGCTGGATACTTTGCAAGCATTATAAACCAGAGGGAGGTGAATAAATGAATGTAGCATACTTTGATTGTTTCTCAGGTATAAGTGGAGATATGATTTTAGGAGCATTTATAGATGCTGGATTCGATCTGGAAGAGCTAAAATCAGAACTGAAGAAGCTGAAAATATCGGGATACAAAATTGAATCTAAAAGCACAATGAGAAATGCAATTTCCGGGACAAAAGTCAATGTCCAGGTAACCAAGCAAACTGCGGAGAGACACCTGGATGATATCGTTGAGATTATCGAGAAAAGTGATCTGAGCGATAACATCAAAGAGAGAGCCAAAGGAATATTCAGAAATTTAGCCGAAGCTGAAGCTAAAATACATCACAAGGATATACACGAGATTCACTTTCACGAGGTGGGAGCATTGGACTCTATTGTGGATATAATCGGCTCCCTGATTTGCCTGGAAGGATTGAGTATCCAGACGGTCTATTCGTCGGAAATCCATGTGGGAAGAGGTTTTCTTGAGTGTCAACATGGAACTCTTCCCATCCCGGCTCCAGCCACAACAGAGTTGTTGAAGGATATACCAATCTATTCCAGGGGCATAGAATCAGAACTAACCACCCCAACAGGCGCCGCAATCCTAAAAACTATATCCAAGGGTTTTGGAGACATTCCAAAAATGAAGGTGAAGAAAATCGGTTACGGCGCTGGAAGTAGAGAATTGGAGATACCAAATTTGTTGAGAGTCTATATTGGTGAGGTGAATGACTGTGAATACGAGGAAGACAAAGTTATTCTTATTGAAACAAACATCGATGATATGAACCCAGAGTTTTTTGATTATGTTTTTGAAATGCTTTTAAAGAAAGGTTCTCTTGATGTTTTTATGACACCAATATTCATGAAGAAAAATAGGCCAGGGATCATGCTCGGTGTTTTAACTCGAGAAGATAAACTTGATGAAATTCTCTCAACGATCTTTACAGAAACAACAACATTGGGGGTCCGAATTCATCGTTTAGAAAGAAAGAAACTTGTAAGGGAAATTGTTTCAGTCGAGACAAGATTTGGCAAGATAAGAGTGAAGATGAGCAAAATTGGAGGGCAAATCAAAAATACCGTTCCAGAGTATGAAGACTGTAAGGAAATTGCGGTTAAACTGGGGATACCTTTAAAGGATATATATGATGAGGTGAGAAGAACTGCTCAAGAAACGTTATTTGATGGATTGGATGAAGATTGTATGGTACCTAAGGCAGCTAAATTAGAATTTAAAGGTTTGACCCCGATCATTACCATGAGACAATTGAGTTTCAAGTTGAAGCAAATTGGAGTTATACGAACTCCATATACTGATAGTGCACCATATCAGCCTGTGGAGGAGGACGAGGGAGATTTCCGTATAGTAATTGAGCCCCAATATACCGATGGACTCTATGAACTTGCCAGATTTCGCTATATCTATGTTATTTACTATATACATCAGGTAAAGCAAGAGGTATCAATGATTGTATCTCCTCCATGGACTGGTGGCGTAAATGTGGGCGTGTTTGCAAGCAGATCACCTGTTCGCCCGAATTACATTGGGCTTAGCGTTGTTCGTATAAAACGCATCATAAATAATGAGATTTTAACATCGGGCTTGGACGCGTTCGATGGAACCCCGTTGCTTGATATCAAGCCATATATAAAGGACTTGGATGCAAAATCCGATGCCAATTATGGTTGGATCGAAAAAATGGATAACCCTGAACATCTCCTTTTACATATTAAGGGTATTCCCCATGATTACTAAATAAGATGCAAATGAATGAAAATTGGCATCTCTACTGATGGAGCCAGCCTATCTGCCGAAGAACATACCTCCCCCCAAAAGCAGGGAGAGCACAACCATCACCAGAGCGGTGAGGATGATCACCACCCCTGCCTTTCCCCTATCTAAGGAGAAGACCTCTATTATCCCCCGGGCGGCGATGTAGATCCCATAAAGGGCAGCCAGAGTTCCCACCAGCGGGATCCATCCGAAGACGCCTACGGCATTCGTATAGGCCAAGATGCGAAAGGATCCCTCGTAGCTTCCCTGGCCCGGGAAAAGCTGGGTGGAGAAGAGATAGAGAACGGCGGCAACCAGGAAGGTCATCAGTGTAGCCCCCACGAATGCGGAGAAGAATCCTCTGATCCCCCCTCCAAAAATAGCCTTAAGCAGGCCATTTGCTCCTAAACAGACCAACATAAAAAGGGCTGGGGGCAGAAATCCCCCCTCCCTGGGCATCTGACGGAAGAAGAGGGAAGGGTTGATGAGCACTCCCTTCCAGGTCTCCCAGAGGCTGCTGGGGAAGTTGCTGGGGTCAAATTCATTTACCGCTACCTTATCCATCTCATCCATAGATTCCTCCTTTGGTTAGATGAACGGCAATTAAAAATTAAGAATTAAGTTCAATACCTGCTTTAACTAATTCACTAGTGAGCTGGGGCAGTTGTCAGTCATCAGTTGACAGGGGTTTTTCCTGATACCTGAAAGCTGACCTCTGGAAGCTGGTTTAAGATCCCCGCAAGTTAGGATAGGCAAGGCCAAACCTCTTCCGATAATAGGCCCTGGAACCAATATATCCCCCTAAGAGGAGCAGGGGATACCAGGGGGAAAAGAGGGAGGCAGCCCCGGAGAGAACCAGAATAGAGACCTTGGTTGATCTGACTACATCCCCTAAGCTTGAGCCAAAAACTGCCCGTACAAAGAAGGGCAAGACCACCAGCGATGAGGCCAAGAGGGGAAGATCCCTGTTGAGGTAACCCCCTCCAGCTGCCAGGAGGACAAAAAGTGTGGAGAGGAGAACCACCCTTCTCCTGCCCCAGCAAACCCCTAAGGTTCTCTTCCCTGCGATCCGATCCCCCTCTCTATCCGGTAGGGTGGTGTTCAGGTAGACAGCCCCGATGGCCGGCCCATAGGGCAGGGAATAACGCAGTAGTTTGAGGTTAAGGGAGGGATAGGCGGTCAGCCAGCCGAAGGAGAAGGCTAAAAGCCCATGACCCAACATATTGGCCAAGAGTGCCCCCCAGGGCCTATCCTTGAGGGAGAGTGGAGGAAGACTATAGGCAACTCCCAAGATCAGGGCAACTACGAAGGCAGAACCTAATAAAGGGGCAATTCTGAAACCTCCGAAACAGGCCAAGAGGAAAAGGATGATAGCCTCGGCCCAGGCATTGCTGGGCTGCACCCATCCCTCGGAAAGGAGAAAAAGCTTCCTGTTCAGCCTATCTGATTCCATATCCCTGAGTTGATTGAGGATGTATATGGCTCCCATAAGGAAGCTAGCGAAGAGAAAAGTGCGGCCTAAAGGACCGGAATGGCCACTGGCCTTCCTCCCTTGGTAGTAGCCAAGGAGGAGGATTGTCCACAGGGGAGGCATAAGCACAAGCCGGAGAAGGAACAGGTGATCCAAGAATTTCCACAACCCACTAAACATCTTCATAAGACAATTTCCTGACCAACAAGTGAACTTAACGCCCTGAAGCCAGGCTATTTTGACGGGATAACAGGATTTTTATTCATCCTCCCCACCCCCGCTATTACTGTAACCCGAAATTGGACCGTAACATTCAAATCAGCTACCAGCGGCACATTTGAATTAGGGAAGAGGCTTCCAGTCCTTCCAAGAGCTGTCAGCCCCGTTCCGACGGGATTCCTGGCGGAAGAGGTAACTCCTGACAGCACACTCTTCATCGGCATCAAAAGATGTCTCCCACATTCTAACTCGCTTGGATGTAACCCACACAAGGAAAGTATAGGTAGAAGAGTTTCATTTATCCTGTTTATCCTGTCAACCCTGTCTAAAAAGGATAGTTGAAGTTTCGCCAGCCAAACGTCACCTACCTTGGATTTAGGGTAACCACGGGGAGGATCATCTCCTCTAAGGAGACGCCACCGTGCTGAAAGCTGTTGCGATACCTGTTGAGATATTCATGATAGCGGGTGGGATAGACGAAGTAATAATTCTCCTTGGCCACTATATAGTTGGTGCTGATGTTCAGCTTGGGCAACTTATATTCGGCAGGGTCCCTAATCAGGATAGCCTCCTTGCGGTCACAGTTCAGGTTGTCCCCATATTTATATCGCAAATTGGTGGATGTGTCCTTTTTTCCATAGGCCTTTGTACCCCTGTTCCCCAAGATGCTCCCATGGTCCGTGGTGAGAATGACCACGGACTTCCTCTTAGAGATGAACCGCAATATCTTGAAGAGGGAGGAGTGTTCGAACCAGGAGCGCATCACCGACCTAAAGGCTGACTCATCCGCGGCCAATTCCTTTAACAGATCGGATTCCGATCTCCCATGGGTTAAGAGGTCTAAAAAGTTGAATACCAGGGAGACCAAGGGGATCTGGGCAAAGGAGGAGATCCTCTGCACCAGCTCCTCTCCCTCTGAGGCCTTTATCACCTTCACATACTTGGGTTCAAGTTTGAACTTAAGCCCCATCCTCTTTAGTTGGTTGTCCAGCAGTTCCTTTTCATATCTGTTCCTGCTTCTCTCCTCATCCGCCCCCTCTGACCAGAGCTGGGGATAGAGCTCGACGATTTCGGAGGGGAAGAGGCCGCTGAAGATGGCATTACGGGAGTAGGGGGTGGCCGTGGGGATTATGGAGTAGTAATAGTCCCTCCTTACCTCAAAGTAGTCGGCCAAGAGGGGCTCGATCTTCAGCCATTGGTCTAGCCTCATACAGTCCACCACGATGAAGAAGACCTGCTTCCGGGAGGCCAAGAGGGGGTAGAGATAATTGGCCACCAGATCCACCGATAGGGGAGGGGGATCCTTATCCCGCAGCCATTTAGGATACCAGGTCTCTATATATTTGCCAAACTCCAAGTTGAATTCCCTCCTCTGGTCCTTCTGGGCCTGTCGTAAGCCCGCCTCCTGGTAACCGTCCAGCCTCAGGTCCCACTCGGAGAGTGTCTTGTGGATCTCTATCCAGTTCTGCCAATGGGGTCCACCCAAAAGAAGGTTTCTCAGTTGGCCCGATTGGGTCACATAGTCCTGGGGGATCTTCCTCTCCATTATCCTCTTCCCCTCTATGATCCTCTTGCATGCGGAGAGGACCTGGCTGGGGTTTAGCGGCTTAGTGAGGAAGTCGCTGACCTCCTGGCCTATGGCCTCCTCCATCAGCTCCTCCTCCTCTGACTTGGTGACCAACACCACCGGCACGTTGGGGGCCCTTTCCCTGATCCTCTCCAGAGTGGTGAGGCCATCGGCCCCCGGCATCATCTGGTCAAGCAGGATAAGGTCGTACCCCCCCTGGGCGACTAGATCCACTGCATCCTCCCCATTGGTGGCCGTCTCCACCTGATACCCCCTCTCCCTGAGAAGGATGATATGTGGGCGGAGCTGTTCTATCTCGTCATCTACCCACAGAATCCTTTTCCTATCCATTTTCCTCTGTAGTTAAGCTGATTTCAAAGGTTGTCCCCGCAGGGGAGCTCTGCACTAAGGAGAGTTTCCCCCCGTGGTATTCCTCCACTATCCTCTGGGCCAAGGTCAACCCCAACCCCCATCCTCCCCTCTTGGTGGTGAAGCCTGGGGTGAAGATCTTTCCCCGCAGCTTCGAGGGGACACCCTTTCCCTCATCCCTCACCCTGATGAGCACCTTTCCCTTCTCCCTCCTGGCCGAAACCGTGATCTTCTCCCCCTTTTCTTTGAGGGAATCCAAGGAGTTCTTTATCAGGTTCTCTACAGCCCAGAAAAGGAGCTCCCTGTTGCCCCTCAGTGAACCCAGGTCTCCGTAATCCTCCAGGATCTCTACCTTCTGGGGACTGCGGTTGCGGAAGTAACTGGTTACATCCCGGAGAAGGTTGGAGAGCTCAACGGTTTTTAGCTCCGGCGGCGAACCTATCTGGCTAAACCGGGAGGCAATGCGGGAAAGCCTCCCCACATCCCCCTCCATCTCCCCGATGATCTCAGCAGGGGAAGGGGCCTCCTTTTCCTTTCCCTTAAGGAGCTCCAGCCACCCCCAAAGGGAGGATATGGGGGTCCCCAACTGGTGGGCTGTTTCCTTGGCCATCCCCACCCAGATCGACCTCTGCTCATTTCTCTTTATGTTCCTATAGCCGATAAGCCCTACCAAAAGGAAGAGACCTACCACCCCTACCCCTACAAATGGCATCCACTTCAACTGGTTGACTATCCAGGAATCTCCATAATGAAGTTTGCCCAGGGGTTTCTCCTCTATGGAGATGGGAACAGGTGGATGTGCGGAGTCCATCTCTTTTACCATCTGCTTTAGCCTATCCAGATCTTCTTTGCTGGGGTTCTTCGAGGAGATCCCCACTCCCCGCCAGAACTTCGGCTGGCCCTGGGGGTCAGTCATAATAATGGGGAAGTTGGATTTCTCGATGATCTCCTCAAAAATGAAGTTGACATCCTTGTCTGTTACCCTCTCCGAGACGGCCAATGACCAAAGCCTGGCATAGGTATGGGATACCCGGATGCCATCCTCTCTCAGCTTATGCGCCAGCCATTGAGCATAGGCGAGGAAGCCTACCACGATAACCACTGCGCCCCAAATGAGATAGATCTTGAGATGGCCTTTGGAGCCTATCAACTTATCCTCTCCCGGCCGTCGAGATAAGGTTGGAGAACTGGAGGAACGATCAGCTCTGCCTCCCTGGTCTGATAGGTCTCCAGCAGGGCGACGAGCAATCTGGCCGTAGCCATCCCAGAGCCGTTGAGGGTGTGGACAAATCTTACTTTTCCCTCATCCCTGAACCTGATCCCAGCGCGACGAGCCTGAAAGTCCTCATAGTTGCTGCAGGAGGAGACCTCTAAATACTCCCCCTCCCCCGGGGCCCAAACATCTAGATCATAGCATTTGGCCGCGGCAAAGCTGAGGTCTCCGGTGCACAGGAGCCGCACCCGATAGGAGAGCCCCAGGAGCTGCAGCACCTCCTCCGCCTCACCCAACAGATCCTCTAACTCCTGGTAGGAACCCTTAGGTCTAACGAATTTAACCAGTTCCACCTTATCGAATTGATGAACCCGCAGGAAACCCCTTGTCTCCTTACCGTAGGAGCCAGCCTCCCGGCGGAAGCAAGGGGTATAAGCCACATATTTCAAGGGGAGTACGGCTCCATCCAGGATCTCCTCCCGATGGAGGTTGGTAACGGGCACCTCGGCGGTGGGGATGAGGAAAAGGTCATCACGTTCACAGAGATACATATCCTCCTCCAGCTTGGGAAGCTGGCCTGTGCCCTCCATACAGCTTCGGTTGGCCAGGAAGGGTGGGGAGATCTCTACATAGCCATGTTTTTGGGTGTGTAGATCGAGCATAAAGTTGATCAATGCCCGCTCCAACCTGGCCCCTAAACCTTTATAGAGGGGGAAACCGGAGCCGGCCAACTTGCTGCCGCGGGCAAAGTCGAAGAGATTCAAAAGGCCCCCCAACTGGAGATGGTCCCGCGGGGGGAAATCGAACCCGGGTTTCTCCCCCCAGGTCCTCACCACCGGGTTCTCCTCATCTCCACGGCCTACGGGGACGGACGAATGGGGGAGGTTGGGGATGGAGAGCATAACAACCCTTAGCCTGGTCTCTATTTCCTTTACCTCCTTATCAAGCCCCTTTATCCTTTGACCCAATTTCCTCATTCTAACTATCTCCTCATCGGCATTCCCCCCCTCCTTCACCAGTTGCCCAATCCTCTTGGAGGTGAGGTTCCTCTGGTGTTTGAGGCCATCCCTCTGAGCTAAAAGCTCCCTCCATCTTTGATCAAGCTGTAGGAAGTGTTGTAGGTCGACCTTTTCCCCCTTCTCCCTTGTCCCCTTTTCCACCAATTCTATATTCTCCCTCATGAAACCCTGGTCAAGCATCATGCTCCCCCTGCGGGTTATAGGCAGGGATCATCTCCCTCAGTTTCTTTATAATCCCTTCCCTCTTCACCTCCTGGGCCAATAGTTCCAGCTTCTCCACATCGGACTTCAGCTTTTCCCAATCATAGTAAACGGGTTGAGCAACGAGTATCTTCTCGTGGGATGTGGGCTGAACCCCCTCACCTTCTACAAAGAGCTCCTCGTGCAGCTTTTCCCCCTTGCGCAGGCCACAAAAGCTGACCTCAATGTCCTCATCTGGATTAAGGCCACTGAGGGAGACCATATCTCTGGCCAGATCGACTATCTTTATCGGCTCTCCCATATCCAAAAGGAGGATATCTCCCCCTTGGCCCAGGGCTCCGGCCTGCATCACCAGTTGAGCGGCTTCGGAGAGGGTCATAAAATACCTGGTTACTTCCGGATGGGTAACGGTCACCGGCCCCCCTCGGGCAATCTGGTGTTGGAAGATGGGGACAACTGATCCCTGACTGCCCAAAACATTCCCAAATCTCACGGTAACAAACTGGGTCTTGCTCAACCGGGAAAAGCCCTGCACCCAGAGTTCGGCAACTCGTTTGGAGGTCCCCATAACGGATGAGGGTTTGACGGCCTTATCGGTGGAGATCATCACGAACTTTTCGGCCCCGGCCTGGTGGGAGGCCTGGACTATCCTCTTTGTGCCTATGATGTTGTTGAGCACCGCCTCTTCTGGGTGGTCCTCCATTAGGGGGACATGCTTGTAGGCAGCGGAGTGGAAGATGACCTGAGGAGCAAATTCGTCCATTATCCTTTTCAGCTTCTCCTCATTGTTTATGTCACAGATGAGGGGATGTAGATCAAGACCAGGGAACCTCTCCCTCAGTTCCAATTGGATATAGAAGAGGCTGTTCTCGGCCCGATCCAAGGGAATCAGTTTGGCTGGATGGAAGCTGGCCACCTGCCGGCAGAGCTCTGAACCGATGGACCCTCCGGCACCGGTTATGAGGACCGTCTTCCCCCCTAAATATTCGCGGATAAGCTCCATATCCAGGTCAACCGGCTCCCTTCCCAAGAGGTCCTCCATCCTCACCTCCCTCACCTGGTTGAAGTGCACCTCCCCCCCGATTATCTCCTTCAGGGGAGGGATGGTCATAAACTTGGCCTTCGACTCCCGACAATAGCCAAAAATCCTCCTCATCTGGGAGCCGGTGGCCGAGGGGATGGCGATGATTATCTCCTCCACCCCCCGCGTGTTGATCAGCTTTGGTATGTCTGAGGCTCTGCCTAAGACCGGGACTCCATGAATCTTCACCCCTGCCTTGTTGGGGTCATCATCCACAAACCCCACCGGGTTATATTCCAGGCCCTTGTTCTTTTTTATCTCCCGTAGGAGCATATCCCCGGCATCACCGGCCCCCACAATGAGCAGTCTCTTCCCCGCGGGCTTAAAGAGGGGGGGGGTCTCCTTTAGCGCCCTGAGGGCGAACCGCAACCCTCCGGTTAAGAGGATCACCAGGGCCCAATCGATGATAAAGACGGAACGGGGATAGCTCGTCACCCGCAAAAAATATATGGGGGCCATAATCACCAGGGAGCTGCTCAGGGTTGCCTTTAATATAGAGGCCAGCTCATTTATCCCCGCATACTTCCATATCCCCCGATAGAGGCCGAAGTAGTAGAATGCCCCAAACCTGATGATGATGACCAGGGGGAGGGTGTTGAGGAAGGTGGAGAAGTCTGGGGAGGGTATCCTGCCGCCAAACCTGAGCAGAAAGGCCGCATAATAACAGATGGCAAAGATGAGGAGGTCCCCTCCCAAGGCCCCCAGCCTCTTGATGGTTAGGCTTTCCCCCCCGGTTGCCCTCTCCTCCTTCCCTGGGTTATGGGCAGCCATAAGCCTAAAGGAGCCCAAAAAGATGATTAGGAGGAGCCAGTAAGAGAAGATGACCAGGCGGGTGCGAGGGAAGGGATCGGAGAGGTTAAAGGTGAGCAGAACCAGGATGAAGACGCCCAGAGTAACCGCCCCGGCCAGGGAGATGATCCGGTTATAGGGGGAGGATCTTCTCCCCCGATAGAGACCAAAGAGGGTAAAGAGGAGAAGCCAGAAGCCGGTAATCGCTGCTGCTGGGGCCAGGTAGTTGCCGGGAGGGATAGCCAGCTTCTCCCCGGGCAGGATCCCGGATTTAAACCTCAGCCAGAAGATGCCGTAGAAGGCCAGATTAACCAACAGGGCGTCAAATAGTGGATCCAATTTTCTCATGGGCTCATTCCAAGGTATTCTTTATATTCCGGGCAAAATCATGGATGTTCTCTATGGCCACACAAACTTTCTCCACCTCCTCTTCGGGCATGTGAGAGTAAAGGGGGATACTGAGGAGATTCTGGGAGACCCTCTCCGTTACTGGTAATTTGCCTCTGTAGGAATCATAATATTCCTTGTAAGCTCTTTGCCAGTGAATCGGTGGATAAAAATACTTCCTGGTTTGGATCCTCTCCTTTTTTAGGGCTACCGCTAACTCATCCCGATTTAAACCAAATTTATTTGCATCGATGTAGAGGGAGAAATCCTTAAAAGAACTTCTGCAACCTTTCCCTATCTTTTGGAAGGATATGCCAGGAACTTTACTCAACCTATCTTTATACATCTTCACAAGTTCATTGCGTCTGCTCGCGTTCTCCTCCAACATCTCCAGGCTTTTTAAGGCCAAGATAGCGTTCCACTCCGGCATCCTTGCATTTAAACCAACAAATTCACAATCGTAATTTCCTGGATCACCATAGTTACGACCCATCCTTACCCTTTCTGCCAATTCATCATCGGATGTAGTCACCATACCACCCTCCCCGGCCACCACTAACTTGGTAGGGGTCATACTAAATGACTCCACATCACCAAAGCTCCCCGGCGGTTTGCCTTTATATAAGGAGCCGAGGCCGTGGGCACTGTCAAAGACTAACCTTAGCCCTCTTTGAAAAGCTATTTTTTCCAATCCCTCAATATCTGGTGGATTACCAAAGATGTAAACAGCTAATATGGCCGAGGTCTGAGGGGTAATCAAGGATTCCACCTGTTCAACGTCCATATTATAGGTTTCCGGGTCACAATCAGCGAAGACAGGGGTAAGGTTATTCCAGATTAGGGAGTGAACAGTTGCAGAGAAGGTAAAACTGGGAACTATCACCTCGCCTTTCAGCCCTAAACATTTAAGGGCTAAGATTAATCCCAAGGTGCAGGAGGAGACGGCAATGGCGTTTTCTACTTCCAAATTAATCTCTATCTCCTCCTCCAATTTACGGACATTGATACCCACATTGGAGAGAAGTCCCTTTTCCACGGTTTCTCTCAGAGGCGAAGCCAATTCATCGAAGCTGGGGAGGGTAGGCCTCGTAATGGGCAGCCATTCACTGAATAGCGGTTTTCCTCCTAAACGGGCGGGTTTTCTCATTTGCTTTTCCTTAAGAAATTATATTTTAACGCTGCAAGAGCCGAAAGAATAGCAACAAAAGTAAAGACTATTATGGCCCTAAAGGTCGATAATTTAGTAACCAGAACTCCCACACCAGCTAAGGAGAAGGCTATCCCCCATAAAATCAAAACAGTCTTTTTCTGCCCCAGCCTTTTCTCCTCCATGATCCTGTTGTAGAAGTGACCTAAATCCCCTTGACCAAGAGGAAGATGATGGAAAAACCTGCGCAAAATGGTGAGAGCTGTATCATAAATTGGTATCCATATAATGAGAATTGAACCCAAAAGTCTGGAAGGGATATTTACTTCACCTATAGAAAGAACCCCTAGAGTGGCCAAGGAGAACCCCAAAAAATAACTTCCTGTATCCCCCATAAATAGCTTAGCTGGATAGAAGTTGAATCTCAAAAAAGCCAAAATCCCTCCCGCAAGGGTTACTGAACAAGCTGTAGCTATAAACGATCCCCTCAAGATGAAAATCAACAAAAACCATAGGGATGCAACTAGTCCACAACCACCGGCTAAACCGTCTAAACCATCTATGAGGTTAGAGGCATTTATCACTCCCAAAAAATAGAACAAGGTAAATATAATAGATAGAAGATGATTTGTAAACAGAGGAATTACGAGACCAGCAGAAAGGGGGAAAGCTACAGCAATAAAATGACCTGTAAGCTTAAGCCAGGGGCTAATCCCAAAAAGATCATCCAGAAATCCGACAATGCCGACCACCATCAACCCTACAATAATTCCCATCCATAATCTACTCAACAAGCTCGATAGAAGAAGGAAAAGAACAAAGGGGACTAAGAATGACAGATAGAGTGATAATCCCCCAACTCTGGGAATGGGTTCTCGATGGACCTTTATCCTTCCTGGCCTATCCACCAAACCCAAGGATGGTGCAACATCCCTGAGAAAAGGCAGGGTAAATAAAGCTATCAAGAAAGCAGCAAGGAAAAGAATAGGGTAGAGGACCAAACTCATCCCCTTAATCCAGTGGCTATTTCGTCAAGCATTAGCGAAACCGTGTTCCAGTTGAACCTTTCCTCTACGAATTTTCTGGCCTTAACCCCCAATTCCCTCCGCAATCTTTCATCCTTTAAGAGCTTTAGCACTAAATGAGCAAATTCTAAAGGATTATCTGCCACAAATACCCCTTCTTCCACTGATGCGTTGATTCCTTCGTTGCCAAACTTAGTGGTTACCACCGGTAGCTCCATAGCCATAGCCTCTAAGATTTTATTTTGAATCCCTACTACAAATCGAAGTGGAGCTACAAACAGAGATGCCATATTATAAAATGGTCTCAAATCCCTTACGAATCCTGTAACAGTAACCAGAGGGTCCTTAGTCAATCTTGAGATTTTGGGTGGGGGATTAGATCCAACCAAGTATAACTGTGTGGAAGGCAGATCACGCCGAATGGATGGAAGGATCTGGTAATAAAAGTTAAGTGTCGCATCAACGCTCTCCCTTCCCATATAACCAACAAATAATAGGGAGTCAGGCAATCGATTTGTTCTTTGAGGTTTAAAATACTCTGTATCCACCCCGTTAGGGATTATTTGAATCATTTCCTTTTTACTTCCTTCTATTGCCATTTTATCCCACTTAGAAGTTACCCAACACCTATCATAATTTTGAATAAGGTAAGGTTCGTAATTCTTAAGAGAATGATATTCCCGTAAGAAGATAGCTCTTTCATAGAATTTACTATATCTGCTCATCCTCTTGAAGAAAAGGGAGACGGAATCTGCCAGATCCAAGATGCGGAAGTAATTATTTGATTTGACAAAGTAAGGCGCCATGCGTAAATGATATACATAGATTATATCTGGCTGAGTATCATCTAAGATGCTTTGCACTTTTGTTCTCATCCTCTTCGATTCATAGTAGGAAACTTGAAGGGGGAGGCTATTAAAAGAATACCTTAAAAGCTGGGAGAAAGCCTCTTTTTTGTTGAGCAGAACGGTTTCTACTCGATCAAAAACCTTTCTCAGTTCATTAAAGTGTTTTTTTTCTTTGGTAGACTGAATGAAAGATAGCAAATATAGCGTATGTTTATTACTGAGTCTTCGTGCAAAATGAAAAGGCCTAATTCGGTCCCCTCTATTTAGCGGGAAAGGGAGTCTTGGAGTGAGAAAAAGAATTTTCATATCAAGCTCTCCCGTGTCCTCCATACCAAGATAGCTCTCAGAATCCACCAGATACTGCCTAAAATTATCATAAGAAGGAAAATAGACTTAACACGATTTATAATACAACCTAAGGTTAAAAAGAATATTTGAAGGTCTCTACCAAAAGACAAGTAACCTGGTTTGATAAAATCCTTTAATCCCAAAGATCTATTTAATTTGGTGGCAATTTTTTTCCTTAGAGTGTCTCCATTTTTGGGCAGTTTACCCAATGAATCAGCGGCATAATTGCCGATTAGTAAGGTAGAAATTAACAGAAATCCCAATATCCAGATGCGCCAATCTTTCGAATGCTGCCATTGGCCGTAGGTAATTCCGAAAACAACGGCAAATTCTGTTAAGCGATCAAAAAGCCGGTCCAGCCAAGCCCCAAAGGGTGAAGCCATATTTTTAAATCGCGCTAGTTCTCCATCTGCACAGTCTAAGACAAAAGAAATCTGGAGCAAAAACGCCCCCATTAGTAAGTAAACATAACTACCTACTGAGAAGAAATAAGCGGCTCCTAACGCGGTAATAAACGAAAAGATACTAACTTGATTAGGTGTAACTTTCGATTTCGATAACAACCTGACTAAATAAATCGAAATCTTGCTGTTAAAATTTGTGGCTATTATCCCGTCCTGTGGTTGAATGGCCTTTTTTAATTGTTGCTCAATAGGATCATTGATCTTTACCATTTGCATCTCACATGAATATGAGCTTAGCTCGTTTTGTCTGCAGAGCTCCACATTGGGGTTTAACAATTTGTCTTAATGCGTATCAGACTTGGGAACCACCAGAGTCTTTTCATATACTTTGAGGGTTTCGCGAGCGCATCTTTCCCAGGAAAAGAACTTGGATCTGGAAAGCCCTCTTCCTCTCATTTTGCTGTAAAGGGCAGAGTCAGTTAGAAGGTTATAGAGGCTCTTGGCTATGTCTCCCGTATCCAGGGGATTGACAAGCCCCCCTGCATCTCCCACTACCTCTCTCAAGGCGGGGATATTAGAGACTAATACTGGTATGCCACAGGCCATAGCCTCTATAGGCGGCAGACCAAACCCTTCATAGAGGGATGGAAAAGCGAGAACCTTGGCCAAATTATAAATTAGAGGAAGATCAGCTTCGGGGATGTAGCCCGTAAAGATTATCTGGTCCTGGAAGGAGAGGTCTTTTATTGTCTTCAAAAGTTCAGCATATCCAGAAGCCCTTTTTCCTGCTATTACAAGCTTGATTTCGCTTAATTGAGAATTTACTTTTAAAACATTCGCATAAGCTTTAACTAAGTTAATTAAATTCTTGCGCGGCTCAATTGCCCCCAGAGAAAGGATAAACTTCGAGGGTAAATTGTACCTTTTTCTGCAGTCTTCTAAATTTTCCTGATCATAAATTGGCCTGAAGGAATCCTCAACCCCCTCATAGACGACATCTATTTTTCCCTCGTCAATCGGCAGATATTCCAAAATGTCCTTTTTGGCACTTTCCGAGATAGCAATAACCCGATCAGCAACTTTAGCTAATATGGGAGTGATCTTCACGGAATACTTCCAGTAAAGATATGAATCCCTAAGTTCAGGGAACTTAAAGAAAACCATATCGTGAAAAGTGACTACAGATTTAATATTTAAATGGAGAGGAGGAGTAAAATTGGGGGAATGTAAGAGATCAACCCCATCCTTTTTCAAAAGAGAGGGGAAAAGGAAGTTTAACCATAGCAAATAAAGAGGTTTTCTTATCCACCTCTTTTGGATTTTTTGTAGAGGTGGATATAGCAGTTCATTCTTCCTTTCGTCATCATAAAGGAGAATTTCATCCTCTGGGAGGATCTTCTTCAAATGCCGGTAAAGGTTCTCAGTGTAATTGCCCACTCCAGTTTTTTCTTTTAATAGTAGCCTGCCGTTGATGCCTATCCGCATTATTTTATCTCCCTCCCGCTGAGGGCATCCTCATATACAGCCATCGTTTTCTCTATCATTTTCTCTTCAGTGAATTCTTTTTCCACTATGCGGCGCGATGCCTTCCCCATCAATTTCCTTTTGGTCTTATTTTGCAGAAGTTTGAGAATAGCTTTAGCAAGTTCTTGAGAGCTCTGAAGGGGAACAAGGTAGCCGTTAATTCCCTCTCTAACTATTTCCTTTACACCTCCCACATCAGTAGCCACTATTGGCTTCCCGAATCCCATTGCCTCTAAAATAGAATAGGGTAAAGCCTCTGACAGGGATGGTAGGACGAAAATGTCCATAATGGAGATCCATTTCAGGGGATCCTTTTGAAATCCAACAAAATGGATTATACCATCGCCTCCATAATCTAAGGCCATATTCTCGAATTTGTCCTTTTGGGGACCATCCCCAACTATCAGGAATTTTACATGTTTACAATTCTGAACTATTAAAGGGAATGCCTCCAAAAGGTATCTTATGCCCTTCATCTCCGAAAGTCTGCTTACAGTCCCCACTACCAAATCATTGGCTTCAATTTGCAATTTACCTCTCAGATTCGTATGATTGATGATTTCGAATTCCTTTAAATCGACTCCATTGTGTATAGTAACAAATTTCTGTTTGCCTTTCGAATTTGTCAAATTCTTTTTTAAGAAATCAGAAACACAAATAGTTTTATCCACAGATTTAGTTAGGAGGCGAATAAAACCGCCGGCTCTTTGAGGGAGATATCCGGTGTGGAAAGTCCAAACTACAGGGGTTCCATTTATCTTTGCTGCTAAGAGTGAGGAAAGTAATGAGAAGGTGCCGTTGGCGTGGATCAGACTAACATTTTTCCTTCTAAATATCTGTCTTAAGCGGAAGATTGTTGTTAATTGACCTTTCACAAATTTGAGCATCAGAATTGGATTATAGGATCTTCTGATAAAACCGAGTGGAAGAGCGTTAACGCCAACATCAGTCCCCTTAAAGTAATTATAGATGGCTGAATTGGGCTGACAGATGACTATTGGTCTAACTAAATTCTTGATTTTTGTTAAGAGATGTAGCAAATATACCTGACTTCCCCCAATAAAATCGCTATATTCTATATAAGCAATGGTAGGTTTTTGCACTATGGTTTACAAGTTTTGGTATGTTTTATAATCCCATTTACACTTAGATTCATATGGGAAAACCTATGCATCACAAAAGATAAAGCGATGAGAACCCAAAGATGTTTTAGTGTCAGTGCACTCAAAAAGAAAGACCCCACCAAATAACCTAAGAGAGCGGATTGGATTCCTATCACAATTACGGCTTCATCTCTTTTGTGATGCCGCATATCAAGCCGGTATGACATCTCTAAGGAGTTAAAAACCAAAAATATAAAAATAATAAAAGAGAAAAAACCGAAGATACCCATCTCGCAGGCTATCTCCAAAGGCGTATTATGGGAGAAATAATGGCTTACCAAAGATGAGGCCGTAGAATATAGACCTACTTGATTAGTAAAACTGCCGATCCCTACACCTAATATAGGGTGACTAAGAAACATCTTCAAACCTGCCAAAAGAATCAAATATCTATGATATGATGAAGCGGTTCGAGAAGGATTAAAGAAATCTTTACTTGTTATAACCAAATGAAATACATCACCCGCTATATAATTTAGAATGAAACCCGCTATCACGAGGAGAAATAAATAACGAAATCTCTTGTTCTGCCTGAAAATGAAATAAAGCAAAGCTATCGCCAAAGCAATCACCCCACCTCTAGAAAGGGCCGCAATTGACCCCAAGAAAGATATAGCAAAGAGGGAAGAGAATAAAATCTTTAGGGCGATCGACTCTTGAGTAAATATCATAGATAAAGTGATGATTGAAAGGGGCAAAAGTGTAAGGGCAAAAAAATTGGGATCTCCCATTAGCCCTTCTGCCCGATATAATTGCTCTGTAAAAACTTGGTGAAGCCCAAGAGCACCAGAAGCAGTCCCGCTTAGAGCTAAACTCCAAAGGAAAACCTTTAACTTCCGTTTATTATCAATCAGATAGGTAACCATCCATAAAAACAAAATGCAAAAGCACAATTCCAAAAAGGCTAAAAGAGATGGGCCGAAATTTTTGCCAAAGATTACTGACAGAGAAGCAGTACTTAAGAAGAAGATAAGTACCTTAATTTCCCTTGATATCTTAATCTTAAAGGCTTGACCATTTATAGCCACATGCAAAAAAATTCCTAAAATGGTTAATATTCCTATTACCCTTGCTATGACTATATTTCCTAAATGGGGGAGGGGAACCCTGAGAGGAATAGCAAATACGGACAAAATTAGCCCCCAGAAAGGTTTATACAAAATACCCAATAGAAGGATGGTTCCTAGAATGGCTCCCAACAAAAGGCCTCCCATCCCGGTATAAAACCCTACCACTAAAACTTCCGAGAGTAGGAGAATCCAAAATCCCTTCCGGGTTAAAACGATGGATGTTGTCTGTCCTTGGTTATAAACTGCTTCCATAAAGTAACCTCTTGAAAAACGAGAGAATCCTCCCTTAGCAACCCTATTGAGCTATTGACTGGCCATGAGTCCTATCATTTTGGGGAAGTAGTTTGGAGATAAGAACCCATAAGGTTATTATCTGTTTCAGAAAAAAGAGGAAGGAGAATAATATGGATACCTTTAGATTTTTTACTCGGAAGAGGGGCGTGAGATAGTGAACTAAACCGATTAACAAATAGGAGAAAGATATAATAATCCCTATTCTTAGATTAAAGGCCAAACAACCCAGAAGAGTAGCTGCTATCCAGCAGAAGAAACCGATATAAGTATTTTTAAAATGTTTTCTCATCAACCTGTGTCATTTTTTAGATACCAAATCCCACCTTCGGATATTGGCCATCCTCCAGGAAAACTCTTTTGGACTATATGAGGAGGGATGGTTTACCTTCAAATCTGGGTTGTACTTCACTTTTATACCTTTGTCCAACGCCTTGCATTGGAACAACCTGTCATAGCTTACCCTTATATCCTCGTCAAAACCACCTATGGTCTGAAAGGCCTTCTTAGAATAAAAAAAATTGGTCCCCGCAAGGCAAGGAAGCCTATAATTGTTTTCGTCAAAAACAAGCTCTCTCTGAGGAAAAACCTCCAAGGCATACGATGCCTGTTCAAAGATGTTACGAGGATTTATCTCGTAAGGCCCTCCCACAATATCCGCCCCTTCAAATTTCTCATTGGCCACTTCCAACCAATTGCGTGGGGCTTGAGCATCTGCATCTATTATCCCTATCCAATTTGAACTGCTCTTCTCAGTGGCAAAGTTCATACAGTAAGGGGCACCCATATTTTGGTCCATTCGGAAGACTTTTACCCTCCCATCCCTCTTGACAAACTCTTTTGCTATCTGGTAGCTTCTATCTTTAGAGAAATCGTCAACAACCAAAATATCATAATTGGTGTAGGTCTGACAAAGAAGGGACTCTACAGTTTTGACAATAGTCTTCTCACCGTTATAGACAGGGACGATAATAGAGATCTTGGGTTTTGGATTTAGCATCTTTTTTCAATATTTTCCTTTTGCCGAGGGATCTCCAAAAAGTTTTAGATAGCGGTGGCGAATTTTATCACCTTTAACTATCTTCAGAGTCCTATAAACACAAACCAGAGGAAAGAGCAGACCATAAAAGGTGAGCAACACGAGGTAGAAGAGGGAACGGATTTGATTTGGGGAGGAGAAAAATACTGTAACCAAGACAATGACTGCAACTAAAACCATCACTGATGTGTAACTAAATAGGTTGCCCGCTATTTGTAGCAACAGTTTATTCTTTCCGCTTGTGACTGTAAAGGAATTTTTTAAAGGTAGCACTACTGGTGCACTGCGGTCACTTAAACCAATTCTCTTTTTGAAGACCTCTATTATTGCGGAATCCTGACATCCTAGACTCAACTGTTTTTCTAAGACGATGGACAACGATGCTGAGAAGGCCAGGGCGAAGATGCCTATCTTGGGTATCCCCTGATAGGCGGCAAAGGCCAAGCAGAGGAAGGTTAGTGGATCAACCAAACAATGTCCCACCAAATCCAAGAAGAGGCCGTTTATGCTGGATTGTTTCTTGACCCTGGCTAGTTCCCCATCCACACAGTCGAAGACAAACCAGAGTTGGAGGAAGAGGACCCCGACTAGGGAGAGGCCAACCCTGTTGAAGGCCAGAAGGATGCTGCCGGCTACCCCGAAGCCAATGGAGAGAAGAGTGGCCTGGTTGGGGGTCACACCCAGGGGGAGAAGGAGCCGCGTGAAGTAGATGGAGATCCTCCTCCCCACCAGCTTTCCATACCAGCCATCGTGGGTGCGAGCTGGCACCTGGCCCAATTTTCTTAATTGTTTTATTGAGTAATTCTCCATTACTTAAACCGGATTATGCGTTAAAAAACTACGAGATTATCAGAATTTACTCGCCTGCGTCAGGACTTTTCTGACAGGGTAACAGGATTTACAGGATTTTTATCCCTAACTATACAAGAAAACGCAGAATAACACAGAAATACCAAAAAGTTAGAATGACGATTTATTGAGTCATACTTCTTTAGGATCTCCTGCCATTTTGGTGCCTTCAGTGTTTAATGGATGATAAGGTTGCTTATCCTGTTCATCCTGTCTATCCCGTCTAAAAATCACAGGTCAAAACCCTTTACAGATTCCGGTCTCCAGCAAAGCCTCTTTGGCCTTCTTTTCATCAACCCCTATCTTCTCCAGGATGGTATATCTCCCCGGACGGGTTTGGGGGGCCAGGAGCATGGCTTGAACTAACTCCCGGGGGGAGAGGCCAAGCCCTTCGGCGGTGAGAGGTAGTCCCAGGGCAGCTAAAAAATCTTTGAGAGATGCAAAATCTCCTCCCCGGAGATAGGTCGTTAAAATGGTTCCCAAGGCCACCTGCTCCCCGTGCAGGGCGGGCTGGGATGCCACCCTGTCCAAGCTATGGCTTATCTCATGCTCACCCCCGCTACAGGGCCTGGAGGAGCCGGCTATCCCCATACTTACTCCGCTTAAGACCAGACCGTTTATCAGTCTGGAGAGGAAGTTTAGATCAGCTAGGTTTGGTTGAGCAAAGCTCAAAACTGCCTCTGCCCCGGCTTCGGCGAGCAAGGCGGCGAAGTTGTCGAACCTGTCTTTTCCCTCTCGATAGGCAAGCCTCCAGTCCTCCACTGCCGAAAGGTTGGAGATGAGATCACCCACCCCTGCTCGGATCATTCTCAAAGGGGCATCTTTAATTACCCCCAGGTCAGCGATTACCCCCAAGGGCATCTTCGCCCCCAAGCTCATACTCCTCCCTTCGGATTTGATCACCGCTATGGGGGAGGAGATGCCATCGTTGGAGGAGACGGTGGGGATGCTTAGGAAATTCACGTTTTCCAAGTAAGCGGCATACTTCCCCACATCTAAGACTGATCCCCCTCCCACCCCCACGACCACATCTGGGAGGTGACCCCCGATTGCCTCCCGCACCGTAGATACGGCGTCGAGGCTATTCCCCTCTATCAGGGATTCCAGGACCTGAGAGCCCGCGGAGAGCCTCTTGCAGACCCTTTCCCCAGCAACCCCGTAGGTTGTCTGGTCGTAGAGGACAAGGGCTCTCTGAAAGGAGAGGCTGTGGGAGAGCAGTACCTCGGGGAGCCTATCGATTAATCCCTCTCCAATCTCCAACACCAGAGGGATGCTTATATCGCGGGAGATCACGGCTAATTCTCTTTTAATTGAGGCCAGATCTGGCCCCGGGCCTTCTCCAAATCCGCAAAGTCATCGATCTCCACCCAGGGTTCCCCGCGGAAGCGGACTCCATAGAGGGGATAGTTCTGGGCCAAAAGGTCAATTCCGGCCTCGTAAAACTGGTCCACCTTTCCCTCCTTAATTAAGTGGTCAAGTCTCCCCTTGAGCTTCTCCGCCCCCTGGCGAGAGAACTTGGCTATTCCAATATACTCCCCATTCGCCTGGGAAGGGGGGATCTCCTTACTTATCTGGCTTATTTGCTGGTCCTCATTTAGCCTCACCTTCATTTCCTCTTTCCCTAAGGCCTTTCCCTCGTCGATGAGGAGGACATCCCGGGGGGAGGCTTCCACTATCCTCCTTACCAGGGTGGGGCCACAGAAAAGGTCGGAGTTGTAGATAAGGCAATCATCGGCCACTTCCTGGAGAGCCAACCAGAGGGAGTAGCAGTTGTTCATCTCGGTATAGTGGGAGTTGTAAAGGATACTTATGTTTCCATCCGGAAAGGTGTTGAGCAGATCCCCCACGGCCTCCGCCCTATGGCCGGTGACAACCAGAATCTTCCCTATCCCTGCGCCCTTGATGTTTTCTATGATTTGGGAGAGGAGGGGTTCGCCCCCTATCTCCAGCATACATTTGGGACGGTCCTTGGTCAGCGGATAGAGTCGGCGGCCGACCCCTGCGGCCAATATTATTGCTTCCATCTACTCTCTTTTCCTCCACCAGCCCAATGCCGTAGTAAGAACCTCCCTATCCTCCCGAGAGAATCCACCAAAGCTGTAGAGAAGGCTGAGATAAAGGATAACCGAGGCCAAAAGGAGCATCCAGAGGTTAAATGATCTGAGCAGGAAAATGGCCAGGCCCATCAGGGAAGCGGCAAAGAATGGCCGGTAGCAGTTGCTCATAATTGGTATCCGATAGAAGAACTTAGAGACATTTCCATAGACTAATCCAAAGAGGAGGAATTCGGTGGCCAGGGTGGTTATGCTCGCCCCTATGTAGCCAAACCGAGGAATGAACCAGAGGTTGGTGAGCAGGTTAAAACCGGCCCCGATGCCCACGATATAGGTTCTCCTGCCTTGGCGATTGATGGAGGTTAAAACGGCCCCAAAGGTGTTGTTCACAAACCTTAAGGGGACAGTCCAGATCAAAACCTGTAGGGCCAAGACTGAGGGGCCGAAATTTCCCCCATAGAAGAGACTGATAAATCGTGGGGCCAAAAGCGTGGTTCCCAAGGCAATGGGGAGGCCAATTGTAAAGAGGTAGCGGAACGACCCCTGAAACAACTTAATAAGCCTGGATTTATCCTCTAAGTAATCCCGGGACATAATGGGGAGAAGGGAAGAGTTCAAAATCCCAGCTATCAAGGGAAGGTTGACCATCAAGGCGGCCGCAGCCTTATAAAAACCCAACTCCTTATCCCCCCTCATCAGGGAGAGCATTACCTGATCGATCTGGATATAGATTGTGGAAAAGATCAGGTTGAAGCCAAATGGGTAGGCCCTTACCACAAGTTCCTTCCAAATCCGGAGGTTTGCCCTCCATTGGGGTTGACCCACCCTCCTCCTGTAGATGGAGAGGCCCATTAGAAGATTTAACAGTTGTCCCCCTAAGAAGGCGCAGACCAGCTCGATCAACCCCCCTCCCAGGAGGATGACCAAAGCCGCTAAGCCAAGGGTGGAGATCTTTCCCAGGGACTGGGCGACCGTCTCATACTCCATCCTCTCCAGGGCATGGAAGGAACCCCGCAGAATCTGTATATAGGCACCTACCCATAGGTTGAGGCCGGCCAAGAGCACGGCCAACCTTATATCCCAGGGCCGTCTAAAAAGGTAGATCCCCGTGAAGCAGAGAAGAAGGGTAAAGGAGGAGAGGGCTGTGGCTAGCCCAAGGCCATTGCTCACATAGAGAGGCAATCGCGCCTTATCCCTTGCCCCCTCCCTGATGATGAAGAGCCCTACCCCCAGGTCGGTGAGGAAGGAGAAGGGGGCCACGAAGGCAAAGACGAATGCATACCTTCCTAAGCCCTCCACCCCCCAGCTGCGGGCCACAAGGATGGTGAGGATAAAACCGGTGAGCAGGCTAAAGATATTTGTAAGAGAAAGAGCAAGCGTATTCTTGGCTATTCTTTGAACCGTCCTGATAGCAAAACCTCCGCTTACTTCCCTAATGGGCCTATTAGGATAGGATTTTTTGTCTCAAAAAGGTAATGAACACTGGGACCGCTGAAAAAATTATGAGGGAAGGTTCCCCGTGGGAGCAGGACCTCTGTTCCGCCCCGGTCAGATCAGGGGATCTAACCTCTCAGCTACTGAGGTGGGGGTATTCACTCCTCCATTCTGCCAATTATCTCTGCTATCCGCAAGCTGGCCTCCCCCTCCCCATAGGGGTTCTCCCCCTGTGATGGGAGATGAAGGTCGTTGAGTGCTTCCTTTATCCTCTCAGGCTGAGTTCCCACTAAGATATTCCATCCACCTTCTACCAGCTCGGCCCATTCGGTCTCCTGACGGAGGATAAGGCAGGGGGTTCTCAGAAAGTAGGCCTCCTTCTGCATCCCTCCAGAGTCGGTGAGGATGGCCTCAGCCTCCTCCTCCAAGCGCAGCATATCCAGGTAGCCTAACGGTTCGATGATCCTGAGATGGGGAACAGCCTGACACCTTTCCCAGAGATCCCAGTGGCGGAGCCATTTCCTCACCCGCGGATGGGCAGGGAAGATGATCGTTCTCTCCAGGGAGGTAACCGCCTCCACAATGGATCGGAGGTTCTCAATCAGGTCCGTATTCTCCTGTCGATGGATGGTCAACAACAGAAACCTCCCCTCAGAGAGGCCCAATCTCTCCATAATCCGGGATTCCCTGCGGGCCACCTCCACATTCTCCAAGAGGGCGTCAAGCATCACATCGCCAACCCGATAAACTCCTTCCCCTATCCCCTCCCTTTGTAAATTCTGCACAGCCCTGAGGGAAGGGCAGAAGAGCAGGTCAGAGATGTTATCGGTCAGCAGCCTGTTTATCTCCTCAGGCATCCTGCGGTTGTAGCTCCTCAGGCCAGCCTCGATATGGGCAACTTTCACATGGAGCTTAACAGCGGCCAGCGCGCCGGCTAAGGTGGAATTGGTGTCCCCATAGACTATTACTAAATCTGGCCGTTCTTTGAGAAGTACCTCCTCCACCCTCTGCAGTATCTTGCCCGTCTGTCCCCCATGGCCGCCGGAACCCACCTTGAGGTTGTAGTCAGGTCGGGGTATCTTCAATTGTTCAAAGAAGATGTGGGAGAGCTCTCGATCATAGTGCTGCCCGGTGTGGATGAGCACCTCCCTCTGTTCTCTCCGCAGCACCTTGGAAAGGGGGGCAGCCTTGATAAACTGGGGCCTGGCCCCTACGATGGAGGCTATCTTCATCCCCAGGCGAACTCTAAATAGCTGAAGACCCGGCCCAGGCAGTCGATAAATGTGGGCATATTCTCTGTTCTAACGAAGCTTCGCCTTCTCGGCCCGGGACGGGCAAATCAACAAGGCAGTGGCAACCCAGATTAGGCGGAGCTTCGAATCATAAAATGAAGAATGTAAAGTGCAAAAGTTGAACTTAGCCGCCTTCGGCGGGACTTTTCTGACGGGATGAACAGGATTTACATGATTTTCATTTATCCCGATCATCCTGTCTATCCAGTCCAATAAAAAAAGGAATTTCCTATGCTATGAACTTAGCTCCCTTGGCCTGGGAAGCTGGGAGAGAAGATTCTCCCTCTGAAAAACCTTAGGAGGAAACCGCTGCCCCTCCCTCATAGAAACCTCCGATGGCCTGTACAACTTCCCCCCTCTCCTCCTGGGTGAGCTCCGGGTAGATAGGGATGGAGATAACCTCTTGGGAGGCTTTCTCCGCCTGGGGCATATCCCCTTCTCGGTAATTCAGGAAGCGATAACAGTCCTGCAGAGACAGGGGGAGCGGATAATAGACCTTACAGCCTATCCCCTTTAGCTTAAGCCACTCCTTTAGCTCATCCCTCCTCTCGGCCCGGAGGGTATACTGGTTGTAGATGTGTCGCCCAAAGCCCAGATCCTTGGGGGTCCTCACCCCAGCTATCCCTTTTAAGGCCTGATCATAATATTTGGCATTCTCCTGTCTCTTCTCCGTCCATCCATCCAAGTGCTTTAGCTTCACCTTGAGGATGGCTGCCTGCAAGGTGTCCAGCCTGGAGTTATAGCCGATCATTGAGTGGTGGTATTCGGAGCGTCCCCCATGCTTCCGCAATATCTCTACCTTCTCGGCCAGTTCCCCATCATCCGTGGTTACCATCCCCCCATCGCCAAACCCCCCTAAATTCTTGCTGGGAAAGAAGCTAAAACAGCCCAGCTCTCCGAGGGAACCTGCCCTCCTCCCCTTATACTCGGAGCCAATTGCCTGGGCAGCATCCTCCACCACCTTGAGGCTATGCCTTTTGGCTACCTCCAGGATGGGATCCATATCGGCGCACTGGCCAAAGAGGTGGACGGGCATGATGGCCTTTGTCCTGGTGGTGATTTTGGGTTCTATTAAGTGCGGATCGAGGTTAAATGTCTCTGGGTCGATGTCCACGAAGACGGGTTTGGCCCCGGCCCGGGAGATGGAGCCGGCAGTGGCAAAGAAGGAGAAAGAGGTAGTGATCACCTCATCCCCCGGGCCAACCCCCAACGCCCGCAGGGCCAAAAGGAGGGCATCTGACCCTGAGGCTACCCCCACCGCATATTTTGTCCCCGAATAGGCGGCTACCTCCTCCTCGAATTCCTTCACCTGAGGGCCTAAGATGAACCTTTGGCTATCCAATACCTCATCTATGGCCCTTCTTATCTCCCCCTCAATCCCCTCAAACCCTCTCTTTAAATCAAGCAATGGCACGGTCATCTCTCACTCCCATCCCTGATTTTCCAGCAATTGCTCCGGGGGGACATCCCGCCAGGGCTTTGCCGGGGAACCCAGGGCTATCTTCTGAGAAGGTATGTCCCTGGTCACTACCGAGCCGGCAGCTACCAGGGAGTCCGCCCCGATGGTCTTTCCTGGTAGGATAGTGGCATTAAGCCCGACCCTCCCTCCCCTTTTCACCGTCACCCCCTTAAAGTGTTTGAATCTCTCCTCGGTGCGGCCGACGAAGTTATCGTTGCTGGTGGCCACACACGGGGCCACAAAGACCCGATCCTCTAAGCGGGAGTAGGCGGTGATATAGACATCTGTCTCTAACTTACAATAGGAGCCTATCTTACAAAAGTTCTCAATAGCGACTCCCCGGCCCACTATGGTATAATCGCCGATGGTGACGTTCTCCCGCACCGAGGCCAGGTCGGCAACCAGCACCTTCTGACCTATGCGGCAACCGCGGTAGATGACCACCGATGTGCCAATTATGCAGTCATTCCCAATCTCCGTTCCGGGAAGCTCCATCTCCTTGGTGACCGCGGTGTTTGCCGCCTTCATCAGGTCCTTGCCGATCACCGTCTGGTCGTCGATCCTCACCCTATCGCCGATCTTAGAACCCTGGTGAATAACCACATTGTTCCCAATCACGCATCCCTTGCCTATCTTTACCCCCTCCTCTATCACGGTAAAGTAGCCAACTTTCGTTCCTTCCCTTAACTTTGCCTGAGGTGAAATATAGTTCTCCATCTGTCTTCCTTTTCTTATTTGAACTCTACGGGGGTTCCCCCGTTCTTCAGAGATTTTTGGGCAGCGGCCAAGACCTTGAGCACCCGCAGGCCATCCTCCCCATTGCTCTTTGGAGTGGCTCTGCTCTCCATACACTGGAGGAAATGTTCGCACTCGGACTTCAAGGGCTCCACCAGATCCAACTTGGGAATGAGTATATCCCCATGGCGCAGGCTAAGATACTCCCCATAGCTGGCATAATCCTTGTGGGTGTCCACCCCCTTGTCGTAGATCCTGATTTTCTCCGCCGACTCCATATCATCGAAGACGGCCATCTTCTTCTGGCCCACAACGGTTACCTTCCTTATCTTGTGGGGATCAAGCCAACTCACATGGATGTTGGCCAGCATTCCTCCCTCGAAATAGAGCGTGGAGAAGGCCACATCCTCAATGCCTTCTCGTAGATAAGCCATCCCATTGGCGGTGATCCTCACCGGCTCCTTATTTAAGAGGTAGAGGATGATGGATACATCGTGGGGGGCAAAGCTCCAAAGGGCGTTTTCGATATCCCTTACCTTCCCTAAGTTGACCCGGGTGGAATAGAGATAGTAGATCCTCCCCAGTTCCCCGCTATCGATTAGCTCCTTCAGTTTCAAGGCCGCGGGATGATACTCCATTATGTGGCCCACCATCAGGATTCTCCCCTCCTTGTGGGCCAGCTCCACCAATTTCTCCCCTTCCTCCACCTGCAAGACCAGGGGTTTCTCCACGAAACAGTCCTTTCCCGACTCCAAGGCGGCCTTGGCCAGAGCATAATGGGATTCCGGAGGTGTGGCTACCACCACCGCCTGTAATTCCTTATCGGAGAGGACCTCCTCGAAATCGGCCGTAAACTTAACCGAGGGATACTCCTTTCTGAACCCCTCCAACCTTTGGGGATCCTGGTCACAGCCTATCTTTAGCTGGCAACCGGGAAGGTAATAGAAGTTACGCAAGAGGTTCTTTCCCCAAGCTCCCAAACCTACCTGTCCGATTTTAATCATCTGTCTTCCTTCCTCTTTCTGGTCAGCAAATTCCTGAGCCTGAGATAATCCGCCCGGAGAAGGGAGGATATGCGGGAGATCTTTTGGGAGTCCTCAGAGGACCTGACCCTCTCCATATATTCCAACCCAAAAGCCAGAAAGATGCCGACGAAAAGGCTTAGTAGGCCAGCCAGGCCGACCAGAACCGTCCTTTTGGGTTTGCTCTTCTGGGTAGGGGGGATGGCCTCATCTAAGACCTGCACGGTGGGCGTGTCCCTCTTCTCCTGGATTTTGGCTTGTTCATACTGCTGGGTTAAGAGCTCAAATATCTCCTCCTCTACCTTCAAATCCCTGGTCGATCTGGCCAGTTCCAGGGCGAATAAGGGCACCTGGGAGAAGGGAAGGAGAAAGTCGTCCTCCCCACTTCCAAACTCCATCTTCCTTAGCTGTTTGTCGTATTCGTTTATCTGGGTCCTTAGCCGTTGCACCTGTGGGTGGTTGTTCCCCATGCTTTGCCGCAGGACCCCTAGCTGTATCTCCAAAAGGGCCTTCTCGGCCCTCAGATCGGCGGCCTTCTCTATAGCTGCCTTGGTCTGATCCGACAGGGAGATAGCTTTATGGACTTCCTGAAATCTCTTTAGCCTCTCCTCAGCCCTCTGCAGCTCGGCTCGGGTGGAGTCCAGCCTCTCCTCAATAAAGATGCGAGCACTTTTAGCCCGGGAGGTGGACTTCTCCCGATTCACTCCATCCAGGGCCTTTACCAAGGAGTTGGCTACTCGAGCCGCCAGTCTAGGGTCCTTCTCTGTAACCTTAATCCTGATAATCCCCTCGGGGGAGACATCGACATCGGTATGACTGTGCAGGGTCTTCATTGCCTCCTGTAGATCTTTCGTCCTATAGACCTTTAGCAACCCGTTCTTCTTGATCACCATCTCGGCCACAGATCTGCTCTTCAAGATGGCGGCAAAGACATCAGAAGGGGTAGACGCCCCGGGGAGGGAGAGACCTCCGCTCAAGGAGGCTAAAGTGCCCAGGCCTGAAGGGAGGGAAAGACCTCCTCCCTCTCCCTGAGGAGGGAGGATGGAGGTGGTAGCCGTATACCACTTGGGCAGGAAGAGGCTGATTAAGACCACCAATAGGCAGACCCCAATGAAGTTGAGGCCAATCATCCTGCGCCACTTGGCCAGGACCATCAGGTAATCCCAGAGATTTGCTTCCTTCTCTTGCAAACTTAGCTCCCTATGGAGATTTCCATCACTTATTTTATGGTTTAACCGCTTGTTTAATCACAATATAGACGGTGGCAACCTGGGAGAGGACAGTAATCGCCTCCTTTGTCACCTGCCACCAATTCCTCTCCGGTTTCTCCGGCACCCATATTGTATCACCCGGCTTAAGCCTCCTGGCCTGCTTAGGCCATACCCATTCTCCCCCCTTAGCCCTAATCACCCTGATTTTCCCCTTTTGAGCATTAGGGCCATAACCCCCAGCCACCTGTACATAATAATTCAAGGGTTTCCCCGGGATGTATCCCACCCCTCCAGGAAAACTCACCGTTCCTAACACCCAAACCGCCAGTGGTTTGGGGGGAACCTCTATGCGGTCACCATTCTTTAGCAGGATGTCCTCGCTGGAATTCCCTTGGGCGAAAAGCTTCTTAAAATCAACCGATAATTTTCCCCTCTTCTCCCGGGACCTTAGCTTGAAGTATTCATACTCGGTATGGGTCATGTCGGTGACGGACATATCCTTTAACCTCGCAAACTCCTTGTCCTTCTTCTCCTCTTTTGCCTTCCTGAGGACGCTGGCGAGCTCTATTGCCGCTTTGGGGGTAAAGCCGCCCGCCTCCTTAATCACCTGGCTTAAGGTAGTAAAGCCCTCCCTTATGGGATAAACACCGGGATGAAGAACCTCCCCTTGGAGATAAACCTTCTCCTTTAGGTGATATTTTGGACGGGAACGGACAAAGATGCGGTCATCCGCCATTAAGGCTAAGTTGCTCTGGTTTCTCAGGTCTATCCGTAGGGTCTTAGTGCTTATTCCATTGGGGTTAAACCTGGTTAAAAGGATGAGGGATGAATCGGCATCAGGCCTGAGCCCTTTGGCTAACTTGATGAGGTCAGTGACCTTATCTCCCTCTACCCATTCATAGTCCCCAGGTTCATTTACCGCCCCATAGATATTCATAATTCGCTCCACGGGAGGAACGGAGATGACATCCCCATCCTGCAGGTAAGGGTCTTTCTCTCTATCGCCTAAGGCAAAAAACCTGAAGATATCCGCCCTGGACTGGGAGCCATCCCGATGGGTAACCACTATGTTCCGTTGGGAAGGCTCGCTAAGGGAGAGGTGATGGAACTTCTCCTTATCTGAAACGGTTTCTGTGTCTGGCTCGGTTTGCTCCGGCTCGCCAGTCCACCTTAAGAGATCTGAGACCCTATCCGTGGCCTGGACTACCCAGCTTCCCGGCTTACCCACCTCTCCAGTTGTCATTACCCTAAATCTCCTCAGAGAAGTAAGGTTTGTGGTAACCTTCACATTTCTAAACCTTTGGAGAACTGCCTTCTTCACCTTCACCTTGGTCTCTCGCAGGGTTAGGCCGGCCACCTGCAGTTCCCCCACCGAGGGGATGAGAAGTTTCCCCTCCGGGGTAACCGTGAGAGGGAAACTTATATCCTCTTCCCCCCAGATATTCACCACCAGTCCATCACCTGGTCCCAGAATATACTCGGACGGATCGACTGCACTCTCCAGGGCCTGCCCTTTCAGGTAAGGAAGGGATGGCTGGACCATCCGCTGCAGGTTCTCCTTTTGCTCAGTGGACTGGGCCAGGCAAAGGCCGCCCAAAAAAGAGAACAGCAGAAAAAAAACAATAGTTCCTTTCATAACCTTTTCTCCCACCAGTCCTTGTTCCTTAGATACCACTTCACGGTTTGCTCCAATCCCTCCGGCAGACTGTAAAGGGGCTTCCAGCCCAGGCTTGCCAACTTCTTGGTGGAGAGGGAGTACCTGCGGTCATGTCCGGGGCGGTCCCTAACGAACTCTATCAGACCTTCGCTTTTGCCTAAAATCCTCAGCACCTTTTTAATGAGCTGAAGGTTGGTCAGCTCAGCTCCGCTGGATATGTTGTAAATCTGGTCATCCTTCCCTTTCTGGAGAATGAGGTCAATGGCCCGGCAGTTGTCCTCCACATAGGTCCACTCCCTGCGGTGCAAACCATCCCCATAGAGAGGAAGTCTCTTCCCCTGCAAGGCCCTGGTTATGAAAAGGGGGAGAAGCTTCTCCGGATATTGACGGGGACCATAGTTGTTCGAACACCTTATTATCATCACCGGTAGCCCATAGGTCCGGTGATAGGAGAGGGCCAAGAGGTCCGCGGCTGCTTTGCTGACCGCATAGGGGCTTGATGGATTCAAAGGATCACCTTCAATAAAGCTACCCTTTTCCCTGCTTCCATAGACCTCATCTGTGGATATTTGAATAAACTTTTTGTTCTGCTTTTTTGTCGCTTCTAAGAGGCAGTGAGTCCCTAAGATGTTTGTATGTAAGAAAACATCTGGTGCTTGAATGGAGCGATCAACATGGGTCTCAGCGGCAAAGTTAACCACCAGATCAGAATCTGAGACAAGCTCATCATCGAGGCCCTGATTGCTGATGTCCCCCTGAATGAAGCGAAAATGGTGGTTGTCTATCCCCCTGGGGAGGTTGTCCAGCCCTCCGGCATAGGTTAGCTTGTCCAAGACAAATACCCTATAGTCTTGATGATGCTTGAGGAGGTAATCAACGAAGTTGCTGCCAATGAAGCCGGCCCCACCGGTGACCAAGATCTTCACCTATCCCTCCCTGAGGGACCAGGCATAGGGGATTTTGTTCTCCCAAGGATCGATCCTGTATTCATCTGGGTTTTCCCTATTGTAGGGGAGGGTGGGGCAGTTGATCACATAGCCTGGCTCAATCCCCACAGCCTTGAACCCATGAACGACCCCCGGTGGAATGCGCACCAAAAGGGGGTTCTTCTCCCCTAAGAAGAACTCATCTACCTCCCCCTTGGTAGGGGAGTTTTCCCTCTGGTCATAGAGGACAAGCTTGATCTCCCCCTTAACCACGGCGAAGAGATCGCTCTGCTTACGGTGGTAATGCCAACCCTTAACCACCCCGGGATAAGCAACGGTAAGATAGACCTGGCCAAATTTCTCAAAGAGGGGGTCATCTGCCCTTAAGATCTCCATCAGATATCCCCTCTCATCCGGTATGAACTTGAGGGACTTGGTCTCAACCCCATCAATCATATAAATCTCCCAACTTAAAACCGAGTTATTTTGACCGGATAACAGGATTTATTTGATTTTTATTTATCCTGTCAATCCTGTCTAAAAATGGGAATTCCGTATAGAAAGAAGCCGAGTTGGGCAGGTCTAAAGGCCAGCCACCCGGCTTCAGGCCCAAATAGATCGTTAAAGGCACGACAAATAAGGAAAACATATCCCATCTCCTTGGATAAAAGATTTTTCTCCTGACCCTTTAACGATCTTTTATAGGCTATCTCCCTTTTTTCTTTCAATAATAAGAAAGGGTTGGGTGATTGTCAAGCCCTTTTTACAAAAAGGAATTTGCCTTGACAATCAACTCATAGAACATTATTTTTTACTTTAAGTTTCCACAAAGGTGAGCTAATGGGGAAAAGTGGGGAAGATGCCTAAAAAGGAAAATGAAAACCTCTCCTCTGTCTTGGCTCAGCTCTCGGAGAGTTCTCAGCTTGCGGAGAGGATGAAGGTGGAGTCTTCTCGGATCATAGAGATAGCCGAACTCTTGATAGAGACCTTCCAGAATGGAGGCAAGGTGCTTATCTGTGGCAATGGGGGGAGTGCTGCCGATGCCCAGCACCTGGCCTGTGAGCTGGTGGTGAAGCTAAAAGAGGAGAGGGAAGCTCTGCCTGCTCTGGCTCTCTCGGCAAACCCGTCCGTGCTTACGGCGGTCTCCAACGATCTGGACTTTCGGCAGATCTTCTCTCGTCAGGTGGAAGCATTGGGGGAGAGGGGAGATGTCTTAGTGGCCATCAGCACCAGCGGCTCTTCGAAGAATGTGATTCTTGCGGCTCAAAAGGCTAAGGAGATGGGCTTGCAGGTTGTGGGTTTTACCGGAGAGGGCGGCAGAAAGCTCACCTCAATAGTAGATCTCCCCTTGATTATCCCCTCCCGGGACACCCAGAGGATTCAGGAGAGCTATATGCTTGCCGGACACATAATCTGTGGCCTCGTTGAGGAGGCATTTAAAGAGGAAGGATAGGGAGATGGGAGAGAAGTATGTCTATTTCTTTGGTGGAGGGAAAGCAAAGGGCAATGCTGGGTTAAGAAATCTCTTGGGTGGTAAGGGGGCGAACTTGGCCGAGATGGCCAACTTAGGGATCCCCGTGCCCCCGGGATTTACCATAACGACTGAGGTTTGCACCCTCTATTTTGCGAATAAGGGCAGATACCCTGATAAGCTCAGGGAACAGGTGAATGAGGCTCTGAGGAGGGTGGAGAATATTATGGGGGCCAAGTTTGGTGACCGGGAAAATCCTCTCTTTGTCTCGGTTAGATCAGGGGCCCGGGTCTCTATGCCCGGAATGATGGACACTGTATTGAACATCGGTTTAAATGACTCCACGGTAGATGGTTTTATCAGGGGAACGAATGATGAGAGGGCTGGTTGGGACAGCTACCGGAGGTTTGTGCAGATGTATGCAGAGGTGGTTATGGGGATAAAAGCTGAGGGTATTAGCCCATTTGAGGAGATATTGGAGGAGAAGAAGAGGGGAAAAGGGATTAACCAGGATACGGAGTTGGAGTCAGCAGACTTAAAGGAACTTGTCTACCGCTTTAAAGAGGTTGTGGCGAAGGGGAGTAAAGAGAGGTTCCCTGAGGAGCCTCTGGACCAGCTATGGGGGGCTATTGGGGCAGTCTTCCACTCCTGGGATACCCCGCGGGCAATTTCCTATCGCCAAATTCGCAACATTCCTCAGGAATGGGGGACGGCAGTGAATGTGCAGGCTATGGTCTTCGGCAATATGGGTCCTGATTCGGCCACCGGGGTGGCCTTTACCAGGAATCCGGCCACAGGGGAAAATACCTTCTATGGAGAGTATCTGATCAATGCTCAGGGGGAGGATGTGGTAGCGGGGATACGCACGCCTCAGCCTTTGAGTCGAGCCTCAAAGAAGGACCCTGACCAGATCTCCTTGGAAGAGGCTATGCCAGAGGTCTACCGGCAACTCTCCGAGATCAGGGATAAGCTGGAAAAACATTACCGGGACACTCAAGATGTTGAGTTTACCATACAAAAGGGTAGGCTATGGATGCTTCAAACCCGTACCGGGAAACGGACCGCAGCGGCTGCCGTAAAGATAGCGGTGGATATGGTAAACGAAGGGCTGATCGATCGGGAGACGAGCGTATTAAGGGTTGAGCCAAACCAGCTCGACCAGCTCCTTCATCCCATGATTGACCCCCAGACCCAGATGCAGGTCTTGGCCCAAGGGCTCCCAGCCTCACCAGGGGCGGCCACTGGCCAGGTGGTCTTTACCGCTGAGGATGCCGTGCAACTCAGTGAGGACGGCAAAAAGGTCATTTTGGTGAGGATAGAGACCTCACCCGAGGATATTCAAGGGATAAACGCCGCGCAGGCTATCCTCACTGCACGGGGGGGGATGACCTCCCATGCAGCGGTGGTGGCCAGAGGGATGGGCAAGTGTTGTGTGGCTGGCTGTGGGGAACTGAAGATCGATTATGAGAGAGAGCGATTTACTGTGGGGGATGTGGTAGTGAGGAAGGGTGATTACATAACTTTGGACGGAACAAGTGGGAAGGTGATCTTAGGTGAGGTTCCTACCATAATTCCCAGCCTCTCCGGAGACTTCAAGACCCTGATGGATTGGGCGGATTCCTATCGCCGCTTGGGGGTAAGGACAAACGCCGATCAACCAAAGGACGCCCAGGTGGCCAGGGACTTCGGCGCGGAGGGGATAGGGCTCTGCCGCACGGAACATATGTTCTTTGAGGGAAATAGGATTGATTGGGTGCGGAGAATGATCTTGGCCGAGGACAAGAAGGGAAGGGAAGAGGCCCTCTCCCATTTGCTTCCTATACAAAGGGAGGACTTCTTGGGCATCTTCAGGGTGATGGACGGATTGCCAGTGACCATCCGCACCCTCGATCCTCCGCTACATGAGTTCTTACCCAAGGATGATGAAGAAATCTCATCCCTGGCCTCTAAGATAGGGATCTCATTTGAGGAGCTGAAGGCTAAGGTGGAGAGCTTAAGCGAGGCCAACCCGATGATGGGTCACCGGGGATGCAGGCTGGGCATAGTCTATCCAGAGATCACCGAGATGCAAGCCAGGGCTATCTTCCAGGCCGCCTGTCAGGCTCTCAAGGAAGGGATAAAGGTCCTGCCCGAGATTATGATTCCCTTGGTGGGGGATGTGAACGAGCTGCGCAAGCAGAAGGAGGTGGTGAATAGAGCAGGAAAGGAGACAATGGCCGAATATGGGGTTGAAGTGGACTACAAGGTGGGAACGATGATCGAAATCCCCCGGGCCAGCCTCCTTGCCGACCAGATCGCCCAGGAGGCCGATTTCTTCTCCTTTGGTACCAACGACCTTACCCAGATGACCTTTGGCTATAGCCGGGATGATGCTGGGGTCTTCCTTCCCTTTTATGTGAAGAATGGCATCCTTCCTTATGATCCCTTCCAGATCCTCGATCAGGAAGGGGTAGGACAGTTGGTGGAGATGGGGGTAAAGAGGGGGAGGAAAACTAAGCCAGACTTGAAGATAGGTATATGTGGCGAGCATGGGGGGGAGCCGAATTCCGTGGAGTTCTGCCATCGGGTAGGTTTGGATTATGTAAGTTGCTCACCTTATCGGGTCCCCATAGCCAAGCTGGCCGCGGCCCATGCGGCATTAAAGGAGAAAAGGGGGGAATGATTTGAAGGAATTATCACCTAATCTAACCGTTTTTGTAGGGGCAGGCCTGATGCCTGCCCTTTTCTTTAGGGGAGATAATTTGGGCAACCACAAGGGCCTTTTCTTCTCCATTGCATTTTATAGCGGCAACTACGAACCCTGTTGGACAGGCTCTCCCCCTGACTCCCCAGGGACTATAGCCAGGTCCACGGGCCAACTTGCCTCAAAGGTTAATGAATTTTCTGTCACATAATCACCTGGATCAATGGATTGTAAGTAATGAAAGGCGCCACCGCTTATCCCCACCGTGACCCAGAGGTCGGTTCCATCCTCGGAGAAGGCCATTGCCGTGGGGAATCCCACAACATTGATCGTGTCCTGAGCAACGAAGCTGGAATCCAAGGCTATGATATTCCCTGAATATGAATTTGGAATGCGATTTGCAACTAAAAGGTTGCCACTGATAGGGTTTTCCACCACCCCCATGGGAAAATCTCCAACTCGAAAAGAGTGGATTTCGGTAAGGGTGCTTAATGAGATCTGTGAAATACGGTTTGGGTTGTTTGAGCTAAGAGAGGTCACAAAGGCATAGTTTCCGTCACCGGAGATGGCAATGTAGGCAGGCTTATCTAAGCCGATCTGGTCAATGATGTTGTAATTCGTGGCATCTATAACTAAAACGACATTGGCCGACTTCAGGGATACCAACATCTTAGAATCATCAGGAGTTAGGGCTATCGATCTTGGTGACTCACTCAGCTCTATTGCGGTCTCCACCGTGTCGGAATTCAGGTTGATGACTGAAATAGATTTAGAGTCTGGGCCGGTGTTGGCCACATAGGCTAAGGCTCCATCGCCTGAGATGACGATCCCTTCTGGACGTCCTCCAACTTTGATGGAACCAACCGTTGTATCCCCATTAACTTTGACCTTATACACCGTTCCATCTCCCTCTTTTGCTCCATAGCAGGTCACATAAGCATAGTTGTAGTCAGGGGTTATGGCGACACCCCTCGAAATCCCATCAACAGGGATGTCTTTGATTTTCCCGGCCTCCTCCAGATCGAAGACAGAAACCCAACGATCGTTCCTGGTCACATAGGCCTTTGCTATCCTGGGAATATGGGTATTCCTCTTTGTCGGATTCTTCTTACCGCAACCGATGAGAAGGAAGAGGAGAAGAAAAAAAGATAATAGCCAGACTTTTCTACTTGAGCTTGGCATACCTATAACTCCAATTTAAAAGGGGTTATACCCTGATCTCAAAAAACCAAAGATCTCAAAAAATAAAAAACCCGGCAGCGACCTACTCTCCCACTCAGTCTCCCGAGCAGTACCATCGGCGTTCGAGGGCTTAACTTCCGAGTTCGGAATGAGATCGGGTGTTTCCCCTCCGCTATAGCCACCGGGCAAGAAAAAAGCCTGGCCGGGGCAAATGAGTGGATGGGCCCCGTTTATAATGATCACCAGGCAAAATTTAAAGTGACAACCGCACAGGGGGGACAAACATCAAGGTCAAGCCTCACGGCTTATTAGTATCGCTCGGCTAAACACATTGCTGCGCTTACACCTGCGACCTATCAATCCCGTCATCTTCGGGAAGCCTTCAGTCCTGATAAAATCAGGAGGGATATCTCATCTTGAGGGAGGCTTCGCACTTAGATGCTTTCAGCGCTTATCCCTTCCGAATATAGCTACCCAGCAATGCCCCTGGCGGGACAACTGGTACACCATTGATTCGTCCACCCCAATCCTCTCGTACTAGGGGCAGCTCCTCTCAAATATCCTGCGCCCGCGACAGATAAGGACCGAACTGTCTCACGACGTTCTAAACCCAGCTCGCGTACCGCTTTAATGGGCGAACAGCCCAACCCTTGGGACCTTATCCAGCCCCAGGATGCGATGAGCCGACATCGAGGTGCCAAACCGGTCCGTCGATATGAACTCTCGAGACCGATGAGCCTGTTATCCCCGGAGTACCTTTTATCCGTTGAGCGACGGCCCTTCCACTTGGAACCGCCGGATCACTAAGCCCCCCTTTCGGGTCTGCTCGACCTGTGTGTCTCACAGTCAGGCTCCCTTATGCCTTTGCACTCACCACGCGATTACCAACCGCGCTGAGGGAACCTTTGGGCGCCTCCGTTACATTTTGGGAGGCGACCGCCCCAGTCAAACTACCCACCAGACACTGTCCCCGGGCCGGATTCACGGCCCTGAGTTAGAACTCCAGCAAGACAAGGGTGGTATTTCAAGGACGACTCCATCCCGACTGGCGTCGGAATTTCAAAGTCTCCCACCTATCCTACACATGCCTTACCAAAATCCAATGTCAGGCTATAGTAAAGGTTCACGGGGTCTTTCTGTCCCGTCGCGGGTAACCGGCATCTTCACCGGTACTACAATTTCGCCGAGTCCCTGGTTGAGACAGTGCCCAAGTCGTTACACCATTCGTGCAGGTCGGAACTTACCCGACAAGGAATTTCGCTACCTTAGGACCGTTATAGTTACGGCCGCCGTTTACTGGGGCTTCAGTTCAGAGCTTCTCCCGCACTCAACTCTTAAAAAAGGGTTGAGTGCCGAATAACCCCTCCCTTTAACCTTCCAGCACCGGGCAGGTGTCAGTCCCTATACATCGTCTTTTGAGACTTAGCAGAGACCTGTGTTTTTAGTAAACAGTCGCCTGGGCCGATTCTCTGCGGCCCCTTTGGGCTCCTCCCGCGAGGGGATTCACCTACTTGGGGCACTCCTTCTTCCGAAGTTACGGAGTCAATTTGCCTAGTTCCTTAACCAGGGTTCTCTCGAGCACCTTTGGATACTCTCCTCGCCTACCTGTGGTGGTTTGCGGTACGGTCACTCAGAAGACTCACTTAGAGGTTTTTCTTGGCAGTTTGATTAGGGTCAGTTTATGCCCTTGCGGGCTCCCCATCGCATCTCGGAGTTATGCCCCGGCGGATTTGCCTACCAGGACCTCCTACCTGCTTAGACTCCGTATTCCAACACGGAGCTGACCTTTCACTTCTGCGTTACCCCATCGCTAAAGCGTCTCCTAGGTGGTACAGGAATATTAACCTGTTTCCCATCGCCTACGCCTTTCGACCTCGGCTTAGGGACCGACTCACCCTGAGCGGATTAACCTTCCTCAGGAAACCTTAGGCTTTCGGTGATGCCGTTTCGCACAGCATTTATCGCTACTCATACCGGCATAATCATTTTCATCTCGTCCACCCCGACTCACATCGGAGCTTCAACCTACTATGAAACGCTCCCCTACCATCCCGACAAGTCGGGATCTGTAGCTTCGGTGGTGGGCTTGAGCCCCGTGAATTTTCGGCGCAGAACCACTTGACCAGTGAGCAGTTACGCACTCTTTAAATGATGGCTGCTTCTAAGCCAACATCCTGGTTGTCTAAGCAACTCCACATCCTTTGTCACTTAGCCCACACTTAGGGACCTTAGCTGACAGTCTGGGTTCTTTCCCTCTCGGACCTGGAGCTTATCCCCCAGACCCTGACTCCCGCAAAACAAGTAACGGCATTCGGAGTTTGATTGGGTTTGGTAACCTATTAAGGCCCCTAGCCCATTCAGTGCTCTACCTCCGTTACTCTCTAATGCGAGGCTAGCCCTAAAGCTATTTCGGGGAGAACCAGCTATCTCCGAGTTTGATTAGCCTTTCACTCCGATCCACAGCTCATCCCCCAACTTTTCAACGTTGGTGGGTTCGGACCTCCATTCCGTGTTACCGGAACTTCATCCTGGCCATGGATAGATCACTCGGCTTCGGGTCTACTGCAGATTACTAAGTCGCCCTATTCAGACTCGCTTTCGCTACGGCTCCTCCCGTCAACGGGATTAACCTGGCAACCTACAGTAACTCGCCGGTTCATTATACAAAAGGCACGCCGTTAGACTACTCCGGGGTCCCGAAGGATCCCTTTCATCCTCCGACTGCTTGTAGGCATACGGTTTCAGGTTCTATTTCACTCCCCTCACCGGGGTTCTTTTCACCTTTCCCTCACGGTACTAGTTCGCTATCGGTCACGAGAGAGTATTTAGCCTTAGGAGGTGGTCCTCCCAGATTCCCACAGGATTCCTCGTGTCCCGTGGTACTTGGGAAAGAGACCCAGGAAGTCCATTACCCTTTTGTCTACCGGGCTATCACCGTCTTTGGCCCCCCTTTCCAGAGAGGTTTGACTAGAGTACGGATTTTTAACTTCCCGACCTTGCCGCACCTCAGTCGAGTCTCCTCCCGCTACCCCAGCTGTACAACGCATGCGGGCTTTACCGTACAGACTGGTTTAGGCTCTTCCCCTTTCGCTCGCCGCTACTCAGGGAATCGCGGTTGCTTTCTTTTCCTGGGGGTACTTAGATGGTTCAGTTCCCCCCGTTCGCCCTCCCTGCCTATTTTATTCAACAGGGAGTTGCCCGACATTACTCGGACAGGGTTCCCCCATTCGGAGATCCCCGGGTCTAAGGTTGTTTGCACCTCACCGGGGCTTATCGCAGCTTACTACGTCCTTCATCGCCTTCTCGTGCCAAGGCATCCACCATATGCCCTTACTAACTTGACCAATAAAGATGCCCATCCCCTTCCTGTGCAGTTGTCAAAGAGCAGTTTAATTTGGTGGAGATAACCGGAATCGAACCGGTGACCTCCGCCTTGCAAGGGCGGCGCTCTCCCAGCTGAGCTATATCCCCTTTTGGTGGGCCTAAGTGGAGTTGAACCACTGACCTCCCGCTTATCAGGCGGACGCTCTAACCACAACTGAGCTATAGGCCCTCATACCTAAAGTTAGAGAGGAGATTTCTCCTCTCATAACCTGAAAAATAGCGTGCACCCCCAACCTCCAATGAGGTCGACCTAAGAGATCCTTGCGGAATCTCCTTAGAAAGGAGGTGATCCAGCCGCACCTTCCGGTACGGCTACCTTGTTACGACTTAGCGCCAGTCGCCGATTTTACCTTCGGCAGCTCCCTTCCCGATTGCTCGGGATTGGGAAACCGACTTCGGGTACCACCGACTCCCATCGCTTGACGGGCGGTGTGTACAAGGCCCGGGAACGTATTCACCGCGGCATTGCTGATCCGCGATTACTAGCGATTCCAACTTCATGGAGTCGAGTTGCAGACTCCAATCCGAACTGAGACCGGCTTTAAGGGATTGGCTCCACCTCACGGTTTTGCAACCCGTTGTACCGGCCATTGTAGCACGTGTGTAGCCCGGGACATAAGGGCCGTGCTGACTTGACATCATCCCCACCTTCCTCCCCGTTAGCCGGGGCAGTCCCGTCAGAGTTCCCAGCATTACCTGATGGCAACTGACGGCAGGGGTTGCGCTCGTTGCGGGACTTAACCCAACACCTCACGGCACGAGCTGACGACAGCCATGCAGCACCTGTTCCCCTGTCCCCGAAGGGAGATCCCCGATTTCTCGGGGACTTCAAGGGAATGTCAAGCCCCGGTAAGGTTCTTCGCGTTGCGTCGAATTAAACCACATGCTCCACCGCTTGTGCGGGCCCCCGTCAATTCCTTTGAGTTTCAGCCTTGCGGCCGTACTCCCCAGGCGGGGCACTTAATGCGTTAGCTGCGGCACAGAAGGGGTCGACACCTCCCACACCTAGTGCCCATCGTTTACGGCGTGGACTACCAGGGTATCTAATCCTGTTTGCTCCCCACGCTTTCGCGCCTCAGCGTCAGTTGCAGGCCAGAGGGCCGCCTTCGCCACGGGTGTTCCTCCTGATATCTACGCATTTCACCGCTACATCAGGAATTCCGCCCTCCCCTCCTGCACTCGATTCCGATAGTTTCAAATGCACTTCTTCTGTTAAGCAGAAGCCTTTCACATCTGACTTATCGAAACGCCTACGCGCCCTTTACGCCCAGTAATTCCGGACAACGCTTGCTCCCCCCGTGTTACCGCGGCTGCTGGCACGGAGTTAGCCGGAGCTTCCTCTGGAGGTACCGTCAGTTCCCTTGAAGTATTTCCCCAAGGGAATTTCTTCCCTCCTGACAGGGCTTTACACTTCGAAAAGCTTCATCACCCACGCGGCGTTGCTGCGTCAGCCTTTAGACCATTGCGCAATATTCCCTACTGCTGCCTCCCGTAGGAGTCTGGGCCGTATCTCAGTCCCAGTGTGGCCGGACACCCTCTCAGGCCGGCTACCCATCGCTGCCTTGGTGAGCCGTTACCTCACCAACAAGCTAATAGGACGCGAGCCCCTCTCCAAGTGGTAACTTACAAGTAGAGGTCACCTTTGATCTCTAAGGGATGTCCCTTGGAGATGTTATTGGGTATTAGGCCCGATTTCTCGGGATTATCCCCAACTCGGAGGCAGGTTGCTCACGCGTTACTCACCCGTTCGCCGCTTTACTCTCTCGATATAAATCAAGATTTCTCGCACGACTTGCATGTATGAAGCACGCCGCCAGCGTTCGTCCTGAGCCAGGATCAAACTCTCCGTGATAAGATTATTTCGGAATTAATGGACTCATTAGGAATTGAGGTATGCACGCTATTTTTTCAAAGATCCATCTTACAAACCTAATTTAATACCTTAATCCCTACTTGTCAAGCTTTTTTTTGCAGGGATTGGAAAAAATTTAGGAATTAGTCCCAGATTATGCTAAACGCCGAAAATCATTGAAGTAATGAGGGATCCAAAGATCAGATTGTTTTGTCCAAGCTATATCCTGAAGCCACCGCCCGGGTTTGAACCGAGGACCTATGGTTTACGAAACCATTGCTCTACCAACTGAGCTACGGTGGCGAGTGCTTTCTGAGGTCCCATTTTATTATCGGATAAATGAGGGAAAATATTTAGGATTTTTTTAATGCCGCCCCGCAGAATCGAACTGCGGACACACGGATTTTCAGTCCGTTGCTCTACCGACTGAGCTAGGGCGGCAAGAACTTGCTAAATATCGGAACTCACTTAGCCCCTGTCAAGAAAAATTTTGGCCACTGCAGCTGTGACCCTCACAGCGTGGCGAAGCCGCAACCAAAGCCACAGATTACCCAGATTTCACAGACAGAGAAAAACTACTTAACGCCAAGTGCTCTTCTACCCCCGTTAAAGTGGGGGGTGGATAGGGCTTCAGCCCGTTCACTGGACCTCAACCCCAAGGACCCGCACTAAAGTGCGGTAGAAGTAAGAGATTGCTTTGGTTTGCCACTTCGCTGTTGCTCAGGGCAAGCCGCGTAATGACCCACAAATGGATGAGGTATTGCAAGAGGCAAGCCTCCGAAGCAACCTCATTTCACCAAGCTTTAGCCTGTTGTTGGTTAGGCAAAGGGCCTATCCCCTCAAATTTTTGCCTTCAGAATTAGGGTTCTAATAGCCGTTAGTCCAATATGGATATGGTCCTGTAGGGACGCAAGGCCTTGTGCCCCTACTCATCGCAACCAGAAAAGTTTTGCCCAAAAAACAGGATTTTGCAAGATTGTATACAGAGTTACCACTTGCCAGAGGGGATGATCCTTGAAAAAAGGGGAGGGGCCTACTCTCTCCTCCCTTCTCAGGTTCGGTAAGAGATGCGCAGATATGAAAAAACCGGTCGCCCCTGGGAGGTATAGCATTTATTGAGCATAGAGCCGTTTAATCTCGGTTTAAAGCTCAAAATCATAAATTGGCACGTTGTCCCCAACATTCCCCTCAGTTTTTCATTTTGTCCCATGTCAAGGGCTGCCCCCAACATTCCCGTTAATTACCATTTGACAAGCGGAAGTTCTTTGGTTACAATTGGGCTATGCAGGTGATCGGGGTTACTGGAGGGATAGGTAGTGGGAAGACAATCCTCTGCAGGATGTTTGAGAGGTGGGGGGCACGGGTAATTGATGCCGACCGTTTGGGCAAGGAGGTGGTGGAAAGGAATTCATCCCTTTTGAAGAGGTTAAAAAGGGAATTTGGAGGGGGAATACTCAACCCCGATGGAAGTTTAAATCGCAGGGAGTTGGGGGAATTGGCCTTTAAGAGCCCAACTGCGCGGCGCAAGCTCAATAGCATTGTCCATCCACCTCTTCTGGAACTGTTGCGGGAGGGAATCCGCAGGGAAAGGGGGCCAGACCCCTTGGTCATCGATGCTGCCCTCCTGGTGGAATGGCACCTCTCCGAGATCATAGACCTTCTCATTTTGGTTCGGGCAAGCAAAGAGCTTAGGGTAAAGAGGACTGGCCAAAGATGGAGCAGGGAGGAGATTGAGAGGAGGATGGCTCTCCAGCTTACAGATGAGGAGATGGCCAAGGAGGTCGATCTGATCATCGATAACAACGGCAACCTGCAGGAACTGGAGGCAAAGGCCCGCAGGGCCTGGGAGATGATAAACCAGCTTGGCTAACCGGGATGGGCATAGTAAAGCAACCCCAATCGGATTGCTTCGTCGTCCCCAAGCCCTGCGAGGGCGAAAGCCCGGAGCAATCTCTTCACTGATGAACCTTTGTGGATGATAACATCCACAAAGAGCAAGGTTGGTGTGTACTTAATTGAATTTCCCCCCTTCACGCCACCCAAACATTATCCTCCCCTAATACATCCATTAACTTAGCAAGCAGCGCTGGTTTAGGATCGACCTTGACCTTATTTGATTTTATCCTTATCCCCTCCTCCTTCGTCTCCAAGTGGATCTCTACCCCGCACTCTCCTGTTGCGGAGGAGATTATGCCTTTTACCCTTTCCAGTAAACCCTCATCTAAGCCTATAGTGGACATCTTCAGGTGGAGGGAACGGGCGGAGAATTTCCTGGTCTGGGATAGGGGAATTACCTGGAAGGCAACCACTTTGGCCCTTTCGGTCTCCTTTGTAGATACCCTCCCCCGGATGAGGACCAGAGAATCGTCCTTGATGGTCTCCCTGGCCTCCTCATAAAGGTCGGAGAACACTATGGCCTCGAAGCTTCCCGCAAAGTCCTCCACAGTGAGAAAGGCCATAGGTTTCCCCCTGCGGTCCTGGTTTAACCTCATCCCCGCGATGATCCCCCCCAAGGTTACTATCTCTCCCTCGACGCACTCCTGGAGGCTCTGGGCTGTATGGTTTGCGTATCTTTTCAGTTCACTTTCATATCTCTCCAGTGGATGACCGGAGACGAAAAATCCCAATACTTCCTTTTCCCTGGAGAGCAGATAGCTTTGGGGCCACTCCTCCACCTGGGGGAGCTCCGGAGGGGCAAAGAGTTCCTCCCCTCCACCAAAAAGGCTTGTCTGGCCCTTGGCCCTATCCTTACTGCTTTTCTGCCCCCAATCCATTGCCTGTTGCACAGCACTCACCTTTTGTGCGCGGTGCCCCTTAAGGGAATCCATTGCCCCCGCCTGGATGAGGCTCTGGATCATTCTCCGGTTCACCAACCGCAGGTCAACCCTCTCGCAGAAGTCGAAGAGGTCCTTGAACTCACCACCTTCCTCCCTGGCCTTCACTATGGAGCTCACGGCTTTATGCCCCACATTCTTCACCGCCCCTAAGCCAAAGAAGATCCTCTTCCCTTCCACCCAGAAGCGGTCAAAGCTCCGGTTGATGGCTGGAGGAAGAACCTCAATTCCCATCCTCTTACATTCGTTGAGGAGGATAACCACCCGGTCCGAGTTGCCCATCTCGCTGGAGAGGGAAGCGGCCATAAACTCCACAGGGTAATGGGCTTTTAACCAAGCTGTTTGGTAGGCCACCAATGCGTAGCCTGTGCTATGGGATTTGTTGAAGCCATAACCGGCAAAATGGGCCATAAGATCGAAGACCGCATCGGCCACCTCCTTCTTTACCCCCTTGGACAGGGCCCCCTTGATGAACTCCTCCCTCTGTTCGATCATCATCTCGGTGAGTTTCTTGCCCATAGCCCGCCGGAGGATGTCCGCCTTTCCCAGGCTGAAGCCGGCCATATCACTGGCGATCCTCATCACCTGCTCTTGATAGACTATCACCCCATAGGTCTCCTTGAGGATGGGCTCCAAGAGGGGATGGGGATAGGTTACCTTCCTCTTTCCGTGTTTCCGTTGGATGAAGTCATCGATCATTTCCGAACCCAATGGGCCGGGCCGATAGAGGGCATTCATGGCGATCATATCCTCAATCTTTTCTGGTTTGAGCTTGCGGAGGTAATCCCTCATCCCGGAGCTCTCAAACTGGAAGATCCCTACCGTATCCCCCCGGGAAAGGAGCTTAAAGGTCTTTTTGTCATTTAGGGGGAGGTCCCTGACCTCAATCTTCTTACCTTGATTTCTTTCGACGATCTCCAATGTATCCTGGATTACGGTCAAGGTGCGCAGGCCTAAGAAGTCCATCTTCAATAGCCCTATCTGCTCTAAGGATTTCATATCATACTGGGTGGTTACCTCCCCCCCCTTGGCCGGACGAAAGAGGGGGACGAATTCGGTCAGCTCTGCGGGGGCGATGACCACGCCTGCAGCATGGGTGGAGGCATGCCTGGCCAGTCCTTCCAGGATCTGGGCATTCTCTAAGAGGTCCTGCACCCGGGGGTCCTTCTCGGCCAGCTCCCGTAAGGGGGGAACCTGTTCCAATGCCCTCTTCAGGGTCATATCCGGTTCAAAGGGGATCAGCTTGGCTATCCTGTCCACCTCCATATAGGGCATATCCAGCACCCTACCCACATCCCTGACCACCGCCCGGGCGGCCATTGTGCCAAAGGTGATTATCTGGGTGACATTTTTGGAGCCATACTTTTTCACCACATACTTAATTACCTTGTCCCGATTCCTGTCCGAGAAGTCTATATCGATGTCGGGCATACTGATCCTCTCCGGATTGAGGAACCTCTCAAAGAGGAGGTCATAGCCAATGGGATCGATCTCGGTTATCCCCAGCGAATAGGCCACTAGGCTTCCCCCCACCGATCCCCTTCCCGGGCCCACGCTTATCCCCTGGCTGCGGGCATAATCGATAAGGTCCTTGACGATGAGAAAGTAACCGGCAAACCCCATCTTTTCTATTATCCCCAGTTCGTAGTCGAGCCTCTCCGCAAGCTGCGGGGTGACCTGGGGGTACTTCTCCCTTAACCCCTGACGGGAGAGTTCCCGCAGATAGGAGCCCAGATCCTGATAGCCTGCGGGCAGAGGGAAGTGGGGTAGGTGAACCCGGTCGAATTCAAGCATCAGGTTACACTCCTCAGCGATCTTCAGGGAGTTGGAGAGGGCTTGGGGAAGGGAGGAGAAGAGCTTTTCCATCTCTTGGGGGGACTTGAAGTAGATCTGGTCGGTGGAGAATTTCAGCCTGTCCTCATCATGCACCTTCTTCCCGGTCTGGATGCAGAGGAGCAGGTCATGGGCCTTATAATGTTCCTTCTTCAGGTAGTGGCAGTCATTGGTGGCCACATAGGGTATCCCTAAGTCCTGGGAGAGCTTGAGGAGCCCCTTTAAGGCCTTCTCCTCCTCCTCTATGCCGTGGTCCTGCAGCTCGAGGTAGAAGTTTTCCTCCCCGAATATGTTGAGATACTCCTGGGCCACCCTTTGGGCCTTTTTGTAGTTGCCGGAGATCAAAAGCCGGGGGATTTCCCCCTTGGCGCAGCCACTTAGAGCAATTAACCCCTCTGCATACTGGGCTAATGCCTTCTTATCCACCCTGGGTTTATAATAGAATCCCTCTAAGTATCCTATGGTGGAGAGCTTTATCAGGTTCTTATATCCCTGGTAGTCCTTGACCAAAAGGGTGAGATGGTAGGAGGTCTCGCTAAGGCCGCCCGGGTAGGACCTCTCTGTTCTTGCCCCTGGGGCCACATAGACCTCACTGCCGATAATTGGCTTGATACCTGCATTCATAGCCTTCTTGTAAAACTCTATGGCGCCAAACATATTGCCATGGTCGGTTATGGCCACTGCCGGCATACCAAACCTCTTGGTCTGGGCCACCAGGTCATCTATCTTACAGGCCCCATCCAAAAGGCTATAATCGGTGTGATTGTGTAGATGAATGAATTTTGCCGCCATCTTACCCTCTCTTCCTTAAGAGCTTTGCCCCAATTAAACCCGCGGTAAATCCACCTATATGGGCGAACCAGGCCACTCCTCCTCCAAATCTTCCTCCTAAGTTGGGGATCCCGTTGAGAAGCTGGATAAAAAACCAAAAGCCCAACAAGAGGAAGGCTGGGACCCTCACCAAACGGATGAAGAAGCCAAATATAACCAGGGTTAAAACCCTTGCCCGGGGGAACCTAACTAAATAAGCGCCCAATACCCCGGCAATGGCCCCACTGGCCCCAATCATCGGGACCTGCGAGGCGGGGTTGGTAAGGATCTGGAGCCCATCTGCCGCCAATCCACAGCCCAGGTAGAAGAAGATAAACCTGAGATGTCCCAACCCTTCCTCTACATTGTCCCCAAATATCCAAAGATAAAGCATATTCCCCCCGATGTGGAGAAGTCCCGCGTGCATAAACATAGAGGTGAAGGGGGTAAGGCGAACAGGGATTGGTGAGAGGGGAAATATATCCACCCCATTGGTTATCTCATAAGGGATTGCCCCCAATCTCAGGATCAACCCCTTTCCCCAGGAGAGCTGGTAGAGGAAGAACAGAAGGTTCAAGATGATTATCCCTATGGTAACGCAGGGGAAGGTATAGGTAGGGTTTTCGTCCTTTAAGGGTATCATCTGTAATAGTATACTCTAAAACACGAATTACACCGATGGACGAATATCCCGAATTTTAGCGGATTTATGGATGAATAAGTTCCATTTCCATTCGTGAAATTTGTATATCCGTGCTATTCGTGTTCATAAAGAGGTTAGCTTTGTTATCGCAGTATCCAAAATTCCGATCGGTGGATCGTCTGATTTCCCACCCTGTCCCTCACTAGGATCTTGAGCCAATGGTGGCCAGGTGAGAGAGGCTTTCTGGGCCGATATTGGACTGAATGCTTTTCTGGGTCCCATTCGGCGATGATCCGTTTTCCATCGAGCCAAACCCTTACATTTTCATCGCTGCCTATCATCGAGCCCTGGTCCTTGACGCGGGCCTTAAGGAGGGGTTTCTTATTCCTCAGGCGGGAGCCAGGTGGGGGCTTGATACCCCATATGTGGGGCTTGATGGTATCTAAGAGGACCGCATAGGTGGAGAAATGCCAGACCCCGGCGGTTATTTCCCTTCCCTTCCTTCTGCTTCCCCTTACCCACTTCCAATTGTTCCCTTGCAGGCTGTAGAGGCCAGCCCTCAGGGTATCGGCTCCAGCGGGGATGTCCACCGATATTTCTACCTTTCTGTCGAAGGGGATATCCACTGGCTCGATCTTGCACGGGCCCTTTAGGCAGGGGAGGAGGGGGGGAGTATCGGCCTTGCTCCTCTCAATAGCTACCACCATATCCTGGTAGATACTCTGGGGAGGGAAATCTACCCTCAGCCCGGGGGTGGCAATCCTCTTTCCCTCTGAGGCCGAAACAAACCAAAGCCAGAGCGTGGTGTCCAGCTCTACCTCTTGGGGATCAGCTCCCTTCACCTTGACCTCTGTCTTCCCCTTCCAGGAATCCATCAAAGGGAGACTGGCCAGGTAATCCTGGGGATCGATGGGGAAAAGGTCAGCAATTTTATGGTCGGAAAGGTAAAGATGGGGTTCTTCCCTGTAGGGCTGAGTCAACCTGATTCGGAGGAGGATATAGCCCCAGTGAGGGGTGGGCTCAACCGCAAAATTCGATCTCCCCTTAACCTTCCTTCCTTCCCCAGGCCACAGGTAATGATAGGGGGAAGCTACGCCCCAGTTATCCACCGCTTTGGCCCGCAGAGGTCCCCCTTCCCCTTGAGGGAGTGGCAAAATCTGATTGGGTCCTCCCCTGGCCACAGTCTTCCAAACCTTTCCCTGGAGGGACTCCAGGATAACCTCCTTTATCACCCCATCCCTATCCTTCCCCTCCAAAGTTATCACTCCCTGAGGGGAAACCTGAAATTTGGTCAGTTTCGGGGGAAGATCAACGAGGACCGTGAAGCAGAGCAGGGACATATTCCCCGCCACATCTGTGGCCAATACCTTTACCTTATGGTAGCCTGGCTTTAGCCCCTCGATGAATCCGCGCGACCCTGTAGGCGAATAGAGGGGGAGGGAATTGCCTGGAAGGAGGTAGAGCCTGGAGAAATACCCCTTCCCCCCAAGCAGAAGGGGTAGGTCCCAATCAAGCCAGACCTGATGGGAAATGAGGTAGGAGAAGGTATCGTATCTCTTGGCAAAGATCAGCTTCCCATCTAAGAAGAGCTCCAACCCATAAACCGCACAGAGGTTCTCCGAGCCATCGATGAGATCATACACATCTATCGCAAGGCCGATCTTCCCCCATATCTGAGGAACTCCACTGATCCTGTAGATTCCCCCGCGGCGTAGAAACTCATAGATCTTAGGCTTAGGAAAGCCATCTATTGAGGAGGAATCACTGAATGGCTCGATGCAGACCGATTTGAAGACCGGGGCCCTGTTGTCCTTCACCCGAAGACCAGAGATCAGGGGGTTAATGGGATGATTTTTCCCATCTCTTAGCTCAAAATGGAGATGGGAAGGCCCCTTTCCTGTGCAGCCGGAGTAGCCGATTACCTCCCCTCTTTTTACCGGAATCTTCCCTGAGGACGGGAAGATCTCCACGGAATACCTCATCCTTTTCTCCTGCTCCCTCTCCACCACCATTCTGATGCGCGGAGCAAAATCCGAGAGATGGCCATAAACGGCATACCTTCCATCCTCCAACTTAAGGTAGATGGCCTTACCGTAACCCCAGGGTGATGTCTTCAGCCTCCAAACCCATCCCTTGGCCACAGCATATACCGGATACCCTTCCCTCCCCCAGGTCTTCAAATCGACCCCGGCATGGAGATGCCCCTCCCTGTACTCGCCAAAGGTGGCACTAATCCCCCTTTTCGCCCCCAAGGGCCAGAGGTAGGTTGCAGCCTGGGGGGAACCTCCCCAAAAAATGACCACCAAGACAAGCATTAAACCAAGCTTCTTGATCAAACCTCCTCCTTTAGGCCTATTATAGGGGTTGAGGACTTTTTATCAAGCTTTTTTTCCAAAAATAATACTGGGTGTAGATGATACCAAGACTTTCTAAGAAATTCCGAAATGTAGGGGTAAATTTGAAGTCCCGACTCAGGTCGGGATTCAAGGATGACAGCAGAGCAGTTCGAGTCCCGATGCACATCGGGAAAACTCGGTGAGACCCTATGAAGAAGTTAGCGACTGAAGGAGTTAAGTTCCCTTGTGGGGTTCTCAGTTAAAAAGTCTCACTTTTTTCTTGACAGATGACTTATTGATCTGGTATATTCAATAGTAGTAGACGAAAATAGACTGACAGATATGTTATAACCCACATTCTGGAAAAAATTTAAGATCAAATATGAAAAACTACAATAATATCAACCAGTTGAACAGTTTTTTAATAATCTCCAATAAAAATGTAGTCCATAAAAATCCGAAAAATTTATCTTTAAAAATCAATAAGTTACGAATCTAAAAACTGATTTTCCGGAATACGGGTCATAATACCCAATTGGACGAAATTGGTTAGCAAATTAAAATAAAAGCGAGGCAATAAATATGAATGATAAAGTAAATTTCATTGATATTATTGAAAAATATGATATCTCAACAGAACCATTTTCAGAGCATGAAATAAGTGATAATTTAAGAAATGTAGATAAAGATAATTCTAAAAACCCAGAGTATGAATGGCTTCCTGAAGTAATGGCATTTGATTTCACCGAAAATTATAGCAATGACGAAACAGGTTGGGGAACATATTATGGCCCTCTAATGGTAATCCCCAATCAAGATGGGACAGTTACGGAAACACCAAGTATAAAAAATATAACAGATGAAATAATTGCTTATTGGATAAAAAGAGCAGATAAGGCTAAAAATCCAATTTTAAAAACAAGATATGCAGATTTAGTATGGGATTTTTCAAAAATTGTAACTGGAAAGCAATGTGATTATAAATATGCATGCATGGTTATTGACAACACAATAGAAGTAGCCGAAAAGGACTTATACAAATACGATATTTTTGTAATAACTAAATTAGAGAGAGCTATTAGTTTAGCGTTAGCTTTAAATGATGATGCTAGGTTAAGAAAATTAACAGAAACAATAATTAAATATGAACAAAAAATCCAAGAAGATAATAAGCCTGGAACATGGGGTTTTGCTTATAGAATATTAGTTAAAAATAAAAAAGTTAAATTGCCGCAGGACTTAGAAAACAAGATTATTGGGGACCTAGAAAAAAGATGGCAGAAATTAAATCAAGCTGAAAGTAAGAACCCTTTTGCTATTGAAACATTATCTCTAGATCTTGCAGATTATTATAGACGTAATAATAAAAATGATGATCTAAGAAGGGTTGTAATAAGCATTGGTGAAGCTTATAAGGGAGTATCTAAAAAGGCAGAACCTTTATTAGCATCATCTTGGTTACAAAAGGTACATGCAATTTATAGCCAATTTGGATTCAATAGTGAAGCACAGGAAATAACAAGGATAATTAGTGAATTAGGACCTAAAACTAGAGATAGTTTAAAAGAAATATCCCACGAAGTTAAGATACCTAAAGAGGAAATTGATAAATATATTGAAGAAACGATTGATGGTGATCTTGAAACTGTATTAACTAAAATTGCAATACGTTTTATTCCAAGTAAAAGTGAAGCTGAACGTGAGTTGATAGAACTATCAAAAAAGGTGGCGTAGTCAAAATTGTTGCTAACGGGCCTTCTGACTGAAGCTGATCCAGTTGATATTTTGAGTATCCACTTTGGATAGCTGGAGTGGATTTTTGCCGTTCTTGTGCTTGTTCCTCTTGCCACA
>Ga0315533_1000118_pt1 | contig 74194 bp, 68 predicted proteins | sample SalMarSW160130MG_FD_203081 | JGI IMG/M metagenome (GOLD analysis project Ga0315533, IMG submission 203081) | Salt marsh sediment microbial communities from the Plum Island Ecosystem LTER, Massachusetts, United States - Salt Marsh Sediment SW1601-30 ...
AAGCTTGCCGACTTTCTCATTATGGTAACTCCTCACGCTAAGTCAGTATCATTACTAACAATACCATGAGTGTCACCCATGTATCTCAGCCTCCGCACAGAAATTAGTCCCAGCTTTCCAGGTCAGGTTCAGCTTCACCCACAGGCCCGGCAGTGACAGATACCGCACTGGGCCAAGAAAGAGAAACAGGGAATTTGTGACCGGAGTAATGCGCCTACAAACTCTTACCAGCCAAGCCAGCTAATCAGATTCCAACCTGCGTCGAGGTGATAGGTGTTGGCTCCATAGGTCAAATCGCAAACCTGGCTCACATTGAGCCAGTAGCCCCTGCCCATGTATAGCGTGATAAGGGTTTTCCAGTCAGGATGCGCCACTGCCCACTCAGGATTGTAGACTGTCCATCCCTGAACACCCTCACCAGTCCTGTATCCATAGGCCATAACTAACTTGTCTAAGATACTTCCCAACCCTTCAGCCACATCTGGGTTAGGGTTATCACCTTGAAAATCGCGTTGCGACTCGAGCACCTCAGCAAAGAATGGATCGTCGGCAGCCTTTTCATCGTAATACTCATTTGCTAGCCCAACAAATGCCTGTTCTACCTCCCCTGAAAGCGGCTGCACCACGCACCCGTAGTCTCGGAACATCTGTAGATGCTCTATATCCGACGCCCTTAGCTCAGAATAGTAACTGATTGCCTCCGCCTTGTTTACATCCTCTACTATTATTTTCAGGTCATCAGGCAGTTCGTCCCAGCGGGTCTTGTTAACCAGGAACGGATTGAAGGTATGAGGCCAGCGGCATTCCGAGACATAAACATACTCGGCTACTTCCTGGAAGCTCATTGCCCAGTTCAGCGTTGCCGTCGAGTATTCAAAGGCGTCGATAACTCCCCTTTCCATGTTTTTATGGATTACCTCACTCGGCATGAGGACTGTGCCGGCACCCATCCTGGACAGGATCTCCGCAGCATCACCTACGGCACGAATCTTTAATCCCTTAAGGTCAGCAGGTTCGTTTATCGGCTCATTCGAGTGGAGGAATATCTCGGCAGGCTCCAATTGTCCACCACCAGGGATAAGCTGCACATTGTAGCCAGCTATCATCTCCTGAGCTAGCTCGGCGCCACCTGAAATGAACCAGGAATATTTCTCCATGGGAGACATCCCACCAGCCCTCGTAGTGAAGAGGCCAGCGGCAGGAAACTTGCCCGTCCAAATCAGGAAGGGACTAACAGCAAAGTCAATATTGCCCTCGTGTACTTGGTCAAACTCTTCCCCCGCCGGGCACAACTCGCCTCCTGGCTCAACCGTCAACTCCAAGTGCTCACCGCTAGCAGTAGTAATCCTCTCACACACTCTTTGCAGTGACTCGAACATAAAGTATCCTGCCGGTAAGTATGATTGTCCTACCCACTCGACAAGTTCTACCTCTGGTGCTCCAGGTGGACCTTCCTCCTTCGGCGGCGCTTCTTCTACCGCTAGTGCGGCTGGTTCAGGGATAGAGCCAACCATCATCAGGCTAAGGATTGCTACCACTGCCACTACCAACATAACTAGTTTCTTTTTCGTTATTCACCTCCTCAGAATCCCTTGATGACATGGTGTTGGTGCTGGAACCGTGCAAACCTCTCCTTCTATTACCTGATACCTCTCGCGATGTTGGGAAGACGAAGGTAATCCCCATAAGTAAACTTTATCTTCTCTTTAAAGGTACTCCCCTCCATCTCTCACTTTCAATCACCAGCCAAGCCAGCCAATCAGATTCCAACCTGCGTCGAGGTGATAGGTATTGGCTCCATAGGTCAAATCGCAAACCCCGCTCACATTGAGCCAGTAGCCCCTGCCCATGTATAGCGTGATAAGGGTTTTCCAGTCAGGATGCGCCACTGCCCACTCAGGATTGTAGACTGTCCATCCCTGAACACCCTCACCAGCCCTGTATCCATAGGCCATGACCAGGTAGTTGAGCGGCTGCATAATGGAATCTAAGCCAACTTCCACCAGGGGATTATTTTGATCACCTGGCTGGCTGGCAGTGGTGAAGTCCCACAGAGGCCCGACTGTGGCTGCCCCGTGATTATCTGTGGCGAGTATCTTCCAGTAGTGCTTGGTGTTGTAGCTCAATGTGCCCGGGTCATAGGTCGTTCCTGTTTGATCATTGGAGACCAGAGGTGGACTTGCACTGGTGCCAAAGTACACATCATAGGTTACCGTATCACCAGCATCAGGGTCTCCACCTGTCCAGCTCAAGCCGGCATTGACGGAGACGCCAGTGGCATGATTGGCCGGTGACGGATTAGATGGTATGTCTGGTGGGTTGTTTTGCTGGACCACTGGCCCTGAGTAGCTGCCTGAGGTAGGCAGTATAGCAGTGCCACCTTTGCCATCCTCAAAATAGAAGTAGTAGTTATGGCTGCCGACAGAGAGGTTTTTGGGACCATAGCGATAAACGCCATTGGAAGCCGAACCAGATTGAAGGCCCATAGTGTAGGCTGTGCCATCTATATACGCTTGCATTACGCTGGGGCTGTCGCCATCGCTATCATAGTAGTTCACGTAGTAATAGAAGCCGGTTGATAGAGTGCCACCAGTCGGCTGGACTGAAGGATTGGATAGCTGGGGTGGGTTGTTCGGAGCAGGGCCGGTGGTGAAGTCCCACAGAGGCCCGACTGCGGGTGCCCCGTGATTATCTGTGGCGAGTATCTTCCAGTAGTGCTTGGTGTTGTAGCTTAATGTGCCCGGGTCATAGGTTGTTCCTGTTTGATCATTTGAGACCAGAGGTGGACTTGCACTGGTGCCAAAATAAACATCGTAGGTCACCGTATCTCCAGCGTCAGCGTCTCCGCCTGTCCAGCTCAAGTCGGCATTAACGGAGACGCCCGTGGCATGATTGGCTGGTGACGGATTGCCTGGCATGTTTGGTGGACTATTTGGTGCTGCTGTTGCTAGCTGAATGACGGCAACAGCGTAGTGTTGTCGTCCTTCGTAAGTTCCACCCCAGGTCATGGAATGGGGGCTGCGGTCCCAGGTATCGTGCATGTAGACAATTTGCCCTGAAGTATTATATCCGTACCCAAGCATGGTATGGCCCCGGATCTGGATAAGCACAGGCCGACCGGCATCAATCTCAGACTGGAAGTCAGTGAAAGTAAATCCATTATATTCATTATCTGGAGCCTGCCCATATATATATTGTGAGAAGTTTGTGACAACGGCATAGCCTCGTGACTCGGCAAACAGTTTCAAGCCATGGCAGCCATCCCGTTCATCAGGTTCGTAATCGGTAAAGTCATAGAGCGGGTCGCCCTCTGTATAACAGTAAAACGTAGTCTGACCATCGGGGTTGCCAAATGAAGACTGGTTGGTCCCCATGTAGTCGCCGGTGCAATCTCCATGTGTGTGCTCTCCCCAATTGCCAATAAAGGGATCGGGACTGGTACTGTCACTTTGTACCCAGTAGTCATCCACATGCCCATTCGTTGCTCGTCCATCTATCCACTTATGCGTGGCGCTCAACGGACACTCGCCGTCCGAGCCACCGATGCCGGGACCCCAGTCAGAGTTGTCCATGGGACAAACTCCGCCATCAGTGGGACCGGCATACATATTGCTGTAGCCAGTATTATCATAGTAGCCAAACAGCATAGCAGCCGACGTTGCAGAGCATCCGTAGCACCAATTAAAGGCAGGCACGTTTGAGAGGACATTGACTGCCAGAGCGGGGTTAGGTTCAGGGACGGCTGCTACCGCGGCCTTGATCTCCGGCGGTCGCCCGGGAACGATGATTTCATCTATCTGCCGTCCCTCTTCGTCAACGAATGTCCTCACCAGATAGGGATTGGATGACCTGCCGCCCTCATCAGCCCGGGCAACTCCTGCAACCGAAGGAATTAGGACCAGGCATAAGACAAAGATAGCGAGCTTCCTCACGGGAACCTTCTCACGTTAACTTTCCATTGCTGTACTGGGAGTGTCATATCCGATGAGGCTATACAGTATAGATGCGTGGTTAAGCTCCGTCAACAGGCGAGAAGTCCCAGTTTCCCGGGCCCAGTCCAGAAAACAGCGTATGAAGTTCGATGGGCGACCTTAAGGTCGCCCATCACGTTATCTTGAATATACCCCGAAAATCAGCGGCCGCAACTCCATCTCAGTTATCACAGGTTGTTGGCCAGACTGACGCCGCCTGCAGACTCCTAGCAACCAAGCCAGCCAATCAGGTTCCAACCTGCATCAAGTTCATAGGTGTTGGCTCCATAGGTCAAATCGCAGACCCCGCTCACACTGAGCCAGTAGCCCCTGCCCATGTATAGCGTGGTAAGGCTATTCCACTCAGGGTGGGTTGTTGCCCACTCAGGATTGTGGACTGTCCATCCCCCGATACCGGCACCACCGCTGTATCCATACACCAAGAGCAACTTGCTTGAGATAGCAGCTAATCCAGTAGCCACATCTGGATTAGCCTCGTCGCCCGGCGGGGCGACCGCCAAGTTTACCGGCACTATTGTGGGGCTCTCATCAGGGTCATTATTGGCGATAACTATCTCAGCGCTGTACTCCTCCCCGGGAGTAAGGCCCGTGGTATCTATGGTGACGGTTATGGAATCAGAATCGCCGGGCGTCAGCGAGCCTGATTCGGAATTCTGATCCAGCCAGGGACAATCATCGGCTGCTGCTGCGGCGGTGAAATGCCACACAGGGCCGGGAGTGGATGTTGCGTGATTGTCAGTGGCAACTACCTTCCAGTAATATTTGGTGTTGTTGTCTAATGTCCCCGGGTCATAACTGGTTGCTGACTGGTCATTGGAGACCAGGGGTGGGGGCATGCTGGTGCCAAAGTGAACATCATAGGTTAGTGTATCTCCGGTGTCAGGGTCGCTGCCTGTCCAGCTCAAATCAGCGTCAACAGAGACTCCAGTAGCCTGATGTGCTGGGGAGGGGTTGGAGGGGGTATTCGGTGGATTGTTCCCCCCTCCAAGCTCAAGGACGCAGCGAGTCATGTAGTCGTACTCGAAGGCATACCATTCTCCTGCAGGATACCACTCCCCCCACCAGTAATCCCAGGAACGCGGATCAGGGTCGGTCCAATCAACACCCAGCGCTTCGCAGTCAGGATAGTCGCTAAGCTGCTCATAGGCAATGTAGAAATCCCCACTGGTTATAGTGATGCCTAAAGAAGATATGTCCACATCACACCAGCCCCAGTCAGTGGCGGTGGTAGTGGTACCGTTTAGCAGGGTGCCCGGAGCACCACCGGGGCCATCATCATCGAAGACCCATACGCCAAACTCCTCGTGGTCCAAATCAGGCCATTCGGGCCAAAGGAAGAAACGGGCAACTTCGAGCTCAACGGGGTATCCAGGTGGTGTGAATCTGACGGCAAAGCCGTCACCAGCATTGGTATAGCAGTAGCCATCCTCAGCCGTAGCATCATCGTAGGCTATTTCAGCGCCCGTGGTAGGTGCTGTGGGAAAGGACACTGGATGGGAGAGGTTTAGCTCTATTAGGCCATCGCGCTGCCTAATCTGGCCACTTGGCTGAGGCAGAGGTTCCATTCCTGGCAGGGCAGTTGGCCCTGTCGTATCTCTGTCGCTGATGTTGTAGCTAAGGGTGGCATCGCCAGTATTGGTGATGGTCAAGGTGTAATCCTGAGTTGTACCTGGTGCCAGCGTTTTGTGGAAGGTGGTGGGGGATAAGGTGATGTCAGGCTCACCCGGTGCTCCTGAGCTTACCACTGCCCGCAGGCACACATTCCAGGGATTAGGCTCCTCTGCTGCGTCCTCCCAGGTATCGCTATCTCGATGCCTTATGAAGCTAACGCCGCTCTGTATGACCGGGTCAGATAGGGTTTCTCCTCCCATGGCCCACTTCTTCTCAAGAGGTATCGGACCGTTATAGCCCGGCGTTGTCATTTTGACCGCCACGGTGAATTGCTGACCATTGTTCAGCGAGACAGGGGTGCCAAGGGATATGGAATAGTAGCCACACTCCTCACAACTTCCGGTTTGGTGGGCAAGCTGGCTTCCAAAGGAGCCGTTGTAAACATACAGGTCATACTGAGCATTATTGCTTGTGGTCCAGAATTCCACATTGCTAAGGCTGCCATCTTGGTTTGATGTGAACACACTGGCCATCCAGGCGGAATTATCGCCGTAGCCCCCATCACTGACCCAGCCAGCTTCATCCCAGTAATAAACCGTCTCATTGGGATCATAGTCCTGGTATTCGAAGTAGCACACGCTACCCATATTGGCTGAACCGTAACACAGGTAGAAGTAGCCGTTGTCTCCCCAGCCAGTGCCCCAGCTATTCTTGACGATCCAGGCACCGTATCCACCGCCTCCGGGATGCGCTATAGTGTCATCCCAACCCACAATACAAACAAGATGATTGGCAGGCTGGGTGCAATTCGGCCAGTAGCAAATACTACCAGAGTACAGGTGGCTATCATCGTGACAATATGACACGGCTAGTGGTCCGTTGTTGTAAACAGCGCTCTTTATGGGCTCAATCACTTCAGGAGCGCTAGCTCTCCATGCTATCACCCGGTAATCGGTGATTCTTCTAATGGTCTGGCAGCTATCACCACAGGCTTCAGTATCAATGGTGCCTGTGTTGTATGGCTGACAAGATTCCAGTCTGGTGCCCTTCTTGGTAAGCGTATCTGCAGCAAGCCAAGACCAACCTCCTGCACTACAGCGATTGCCAATCAGATAAACCCAGGATGGGTCAGTGCAGCAAATTAGATTCTGCTCGGAGAAATCATAAGTGGTGCTCTCCTCGATGAGCACCTTTGACTCCACAGCAGCCAGCGTGCCGTGAACCCAACAGGTCCCACAGGGATTCTGGTCTCTTACTGATGTCACCTTGCCCTGGTCTCTCCAGTCGAAGCTGTTAGGAAGAGTAGCTGACTCTCCTGCCCTCTCCACAGGAATTTCATCCAGGTGACTCAAGTCTATGGGCGGTGGGATATATCCATAGAAAGGGTCGGGGGGATTTTCCCAGAATTCAATGAAATCGGGATTCACGGGGGCCTCTTGAGGCAATTCGCGAGCGTGAACAGATGAGTCGCTAACGCCTACAAGAGGCATTGCAGCAAGAGCAAGAAGGATAGTAAGGGAACAAACTGTCCTGAGCATTTTGTCTCGGCTAAAAATCATGGTTTTGCACATCCTACTTCTATTGGGCTGCCAGTATTGCTGCAGCCTACAACTTACAATATAGATATGCAGCCAGGCTCCGTCAATAGGAAAAAAGTCCTCGGGGTTGTGGCTGATGTATCAGGCTTTGCAGCCGGGATGAGCCGTGTGACTAAGAAAATAGTCCTGGCTTCCCAGGCTGAATCTGTAACCTTCTCAACTATAAGCTTGCTGGCTAGGTCAATGCTGCTCTACATAAGCCTGGCTCAAGTCAGGAATGCCTAGAGGACTAAGCTCGTAGTCCTTGACATAAGGTTTCATCAGGATGTAGTTGCTGCCAAAGCATAAGGGCAAGCAAGGGGCGTCATTGACTACTAGTTCTTCAGCTTGTTGATACATGGACAGCCGGGCGGCATTATCCGGTTCAACGGCTGCTTGCTCCAGCAAGCTATCCAGCTCAGGATTGCCATAGCCCGAGATGTTGTTCTCATTTCCGGTATAGAACAGGTTATCCAGGAAATTATGTGGGTCGGGATAGTCTGCCACCCAGCCAAGCATAAACATTTCGTCCCTCTCTTGCTTCAGGTTGTAAAGAAACTTCTCTGGCTCCAGTTGCCTCACCCATACTTCCACGCCAAGATTCTGCTGCCATTCCTGTAGTATAGCTCCCAAATAATCAGGGATACTGTTGCCATGGCCTGAAATGGTGATAGTAATCGGTGGCAAATTTGAAGCATCACCATACTTCGAGGCAGCAATGAACTCTTTTGCCCTGGCCAGGTCATAGCCCATTCCTCTCAGTTCCTCATTGTAACCGGGCATGCCCGGAGGTAGGATGCCCCTGGCTGAGGGCATCATTCCCCGGAATACCAAGCCGACAATTCGCTCTTTGTCCACGGCGTGGCAAAAGGCGCGGCGGATATTGACATCATCGAAGGGCTCTTTGGTGGTATTGAAGCCGATATAATAGAGGCTGAGTTCAGGCGTTATGGCTAGCTCCTGGTGAAAGGGATTAGCTTCATCCATAACTAAATCAATATAGTTTGTGGAGACAGGAGCGGCATCGATTTCACCCCGTTCATACATGGTCATAGGCATGCCAGCGAGGAGGTGAAAAAGAACTTGTTTCACTTTGATTGGTTGGCCATAGTAGCCTTCGCTGCGTTGCAAAACCAGAAGCTGTCCCTGCTGCCACTGCTTCAATTGGAATGGTCCCGTACCGTTTGGCTGACGCCACCAGTCCTTCCCGGATTCCACGTTAGCCTTATCAACTACGAAAGCAGTGGGATAGGTCAGCTTGCACAGAAAGTAAGCTTTAGGAGCATCAATGGTAACCTGAAGAGTATAATCGTCAATTACCTTGACTCCAGAGATTTCGTTAGCCTTGCCAGCCAGCATATCCCTGACACCAACTATGTCGCCCAAGTAGGTAGCTGCTGTCTGCGAGCCGATGGCAGGATCACAAGCTCGCTCCCAGGAATACTTGAAGTCGGCGGCATTGACCTCGCGGCCGTTCTGAAATGTCACTCCAGATCGAAGGTAGAAGGTATAGCTCTTGCCATCATTGCTCTGTTGCCATCTCTCAGCAATGTCAGGGACTACTTCCATCTCGGCGTTAAGTCTGACCAGGCCGCTGAAGATGTGCATGACATAAGTGTGGGAGGTCATTTCGCCGGAAATGGCTGGATCAAGCGTTATGGGGTCAATATCCCAGAGGTTGAGGGTGTCCTGACCGGGAGGCAATGCCCCAGCTTCAAACTGACAACCAATTGAAGGTAAGAGTAAAAGAGTGCATAGGAGAAAGGATGATAGAATGAATTGCTTGGCTCGTTTCATAGGCCTATTGTAGCAAGGTGCACGGCCTACAATCCATCTTACAGTAAGGCATTTCTGAGACCTTCAAAAACTGTTCGAGGAAAGGTATATAATATGGTTGCTCCAGAAGCAGCCTGACAATAAGGAGGAGATCATATGGAGGGGGATAAGGGAGAGAATCTAAGGTTCGTATTTTCACCCAGAACTGTTGCTGTAATAGGTGCTTCTACTCGTCAAGACAGTATAGGACGTGCTGTCTTTGCCAATATATTATTCTCTGGATATACTGGAATCGTGTATCCTGTAAATCCCAAAGCAAAAGGTATTCTTGGGGTTAGAGCATACCATTCTGTTTGGGATATTCCCGGTGAGGTAGATTTAGCCATAGTCATAGTTCCCAGTGTTGCCGTCCCTGCCGTTATGGAAGAGTGTGGCGAGAAAGGTATAAAGGCAGCTGTAATCATCACTGCGGGTTTTAGAGAGATTGGCAGAAAAGGAGCGGAGCTGGAGGAAGAAGTAAAGGAGATTTGCAGGAAATATTCCATATCACTTGTTGGCCCAAATTGCCTGGGAGTTATTAATACGAGCCCAGGTATCTCTTTCAATGCTACTTTTGCGGTAGGAATGCCTAGAACAGGGAGTATAGCCCTCGTTTCTCAATCAGGCGCTATAGGGGTTGTTGCTCTTGAGTATGCCCAAAAAGAGAGCATTGGACTTTCCAAGTTTGTATCGGTGGGAAACAAAGCCGATGTAACGGAAAATGACCTGCTCGCGGAACTCCAAGACGATGCCGAGACAGATGTTATCTTGTTATATTTAGAGGACATTGCAAATCCTAAGGAGTTTATTGAACTGGCCAGAGAGATAACCGAAAGGAAACCTGTTTTGGTGATGAAATCAGGACGTACGATTGAGGGGGCAAGGGCTGCATCTTCTCATACAGGTGCCTTAGCTGGCTCCGACGAGGTGTACGATTCCCTTTTCGCCCAGTGCGGGGTTCTCAGAGTCGAGAGGCTCGAGGAGCTGTTTAACTACGCCACAGCGTTTGCCACCCAGCCATTCCCCAAAACTAACAGGGTGGCTATCGTTACCAATGCCGGGGGGCCGGGAATACTGGCTACAGATACATGCATCAGATATGGCTTGCAGATGGCACAATTGGAAGAAACAACCGTGCAAAATCTGCGCAAGGGATTACCTCTGGCAGCGAGTGTGACCAATCCAGTGGATATTATCGGAGATGCGGGAAGGGAGCGATATGAACTGGCACTCACCAATGTGCTAAATGACAAGTATGTAGACGGTTTGATCGTAATAGCTCTGTCTACCGCAATGGTTGCTCCCCGAGAAATCGCCCATGCTATAGCTGAGGTTAGCTCCAAGTATAAGAAACCTGTTGTGGTCTACTGCGCGGGACCGGCTGATATTTCTCCTGCGTTGAAGATTCTAGATGAGAATAGCATACCTCACTATAAATTCCCCGAAGTGGCTGCCAAGGCGATGGCCAGCATGGCCAGTTACGCCCAGTGGCTGGCGCGCCCTCGTACTGAGGTGCAGGTCTTTGAAGACGTCAGCAAGGAAAAGGTGAGAGAATTTCTTGCCACTGCTAAAACAGAAAAGAGAAACTTTCTGCCAGAGCCAGAGGCTCACCAAGTCTTGAAGGCGTATGGCTTCCCTGTTCTAGATTTTCGATTGGCAAAAGACCAACAAGAGTGCATTAAATATGCCAAGGAAATAGGGTATCCCGTGGTCTTGAAGATAGTTTCCCCAGACGTCCTCCACAAAGTTGATGTGGGAGGGGTGAAATTGAACATTGAAAATGAAGTAGAATTGGGAAAAGCATATATGGATATTTTGGATGGTATAAAGCTCGCCAAACCAGAGGCAAATATCTGGGGTATTCTCGTCCAGAAGATGGCAAAGGGGGGAAAGGAGACCATAATTGGAGTGAATAGAGACCCGAACTTTGGTGCTTTGCTTATGTTTGGACTGGGCGGTGTTTATGTAGAGGCATTGAAAGATGTTACATTCAGAATTGCACCCATTCGTGATCTAAGTGCCCAAAATATGATAAAAGAGATTCGGGGGTACAAGATACTAGAGGGCTATCGAGGAGAACCACCGTCAGATACCGCTGCTATTGCAGGGTGCTTAGGAAGGCTATCGCAGTTAGTAACTGACTTTGAAGAAATAGAGGAGTTAGACATCAACCCTTTGCTTGTGTTCGAGAAAGGAAAGGGTGCCAAGGTTGCAGATGCACGTATCGTAATCTCAGCGGTCAACGTCTAGAGGTCAAGGAGACTTTGGCTGTAAGAGCATAGCTCCGTAGGCTGGCACAAATAAGTAGGGCTAATAATATGAGCTGAGAGATTATTCTCACTGCTTGGCCTCGGTGAACAATGACTTCAGCGTTGAGAATAGCTGGGTGGCGCTGGTTACGCTCTGGGCAAGCTGCTCAAAGGGGCACAGGTCAGTCCGGTCGGAATTGAGGATACTGGGAGTTACTTCCGTCGCGGTAACATCTACCCCCTCGTTTCTTAGCATGGATAGCGCCTGTTCACTAGCCAACAGGGCGTATACCGAGCTTATTCCAGCATAGAGGCAGAGCATGGCTACCGGAGAGCCAACGACTCTATCGGCCACGGCAGCCTTGTCCAAGCTGCCTGCCAGGTTCAGGATCGCCTGGAAGAGGGGACGCACTCCTTTCTCCTTTGAACTATAGAGAATTTGGCCCTGCTTGGTTACGACCAGGCTGAGCTCCTCTTGGGTTAACAGGCGTCTGGCTAACTCAATATCTCTCATTTCGCTCAATAATCATTTCTTACCGGATAGCCAGGATTTGCTCGCCCAGGGCAGTTCATTGATTAACCCTTCTGGCCGGGTCTCTGCCAATCCCGTTCCTCTAGAGCCAAAGCACCGGCCAGAGCCAGGGATGTAGCCAGTGCTGATAACACGGCAATTAAGGCAGGGTGAGATTGCTTCGCTTCCCCTTTGCTGCGCTCAGGGCCTTGGCTCAACGCGGTGGAGGTGGGCGCTGTTACCGTTTCATGCCAGCGGGCATTAAGTCCATCCATATCAAAGCCATAGACCTGAGTTAGAGCTTCATCATAGGTGTTGCCTTGCTTGAGCAGGGTTAACAGATTAAGCATTTTGCCCTGGCCATAATTATCCAGGAGATATTCCACCAGGCTATGGCTCTGGGCATAGGAGAGGTGAGCTTTTTCTGAGTCGGCGGAGAAGGGGCTGCACAAACTGCGCACCGAAATGAGTTTATCCTCAGAGATAGCCTGCTGAAGATAAGGTTCAAAACGAGGGCCAGCCTGGCCCTCGTTATACATAGCTAGGCCCTCATCAAGCCAGGTGGGCAGCTTACCGTACGGGCTGAAGGTTGCCTGGTGAACAATCAGGTGTGTCAACTCGTGGACTAGGGCTCTTTTACCCCAATCGAGTTGGCCTGGCGAAATGCCAATAGCGATTATGCCAAACTCAGTAAAGGCGGCGCCTCCTGTCCATTCCTGAGGGAAAATCATTGCTCCCTGCAAATCACTGGTCGAGGCATAAACATATATCTTGATAGGCTTCTCGGGATATGTGCCGATATCCTGGATTAACCTGCCAAGTCCCTGTTCACAGGCGTTCATTAGCTCCCTGGCGAAGGAATCATCGCCCTCATACCAGAACAGGGTGAGGTCGCTGCCCTTATCCTGAAAGATGACTGATTCTTCAGGGAAGCTAGCAGCGGGCAAGCTTTGCCAGTGGTAGCGCACGTCTTCAAAGCAGACGACGGCCGGAGGGCTCTCCAGGTTGTTTCCTGCGGCATCCTTAATCGTCCACCAGTAGGTTATGGCTACCCCAGGAGGCAAACTCGATTTCCTCATATCCCATATCCAACTGGTTTGTATCTTTGTTGCCGGGGCGAAGTCGGCCCAACCTTCGCTGGTGACTGACACACAGTTCATCTTGTCCACCCGGTAGTGGAGGCGGGCGTCAACAATATCGGCGGAGCTCTCAGCTTCAAGATTGAAAACGAGAGCAACAGGGAAGTGTATGTCTACACTGGTATCCAGAACTGAGACGCCGTTGTGAGCGGTGGCAATGGATGGAATCAGCAGTAAGAAGGGCGCCAGGGTTGCTAACAGGATGCGCTTAATCATTTCTCTTGGCCTACTTTGGAACGAAGATAGGCAGTGATGAACTCATCCAGATGCCCGTCCAACACATTTTCAGCGTTGCCTGTTTCGTAGCCAGTCCGGTGGTCCTTCACCATTTTGTACGGATGCAGGACATAGCTTCTGATTTGGTTGCCCCAACCAGCATCAATGCGCTCACCTTTGAGCTTCGCTTTCTCCTTCTCTTCCTTCACGCGCTCCAGTTCAAGAAGGCGGGCATATAGAATTCTCAAAGCGGTCTCTTTGTTCTGGTGCTGAGACCTCTGGCTCTCACAAACAGCCATTAGTCCGGTAGGTAAGTGAGTCACCCTTACAGCACTGCTGGTCTTTTGCATATGTTGTCCGCCCGGGCCGCTGGACCTGAAAGTGTCTATTTTCAACTCCTCTGGACTTATGGTGATATCAAGTTCCTGCTCAGCTTCAGGCAACACTTCTACTAAGGCGAAGGAGGTGTGTCGGGCATGGTCAGCATCAAAGGGGGAAAGCCGTACCAACCGGTGGACTCCATGCTCTCCCTTGAGATAGCCATAGGCATGGTCTCCTTTAACCCCGACAATAGCGCTCTTGATGCCGACTTCCTCACCAGGAGAAATATCCAATACGTCAGCTCGATAACTATGCCGCTCTGCCCACCTGAGGTACATCCTGAGCAACATATTGGCCCAATCTTGCGACTCTGTGCCGCCGGCACCAGCATGAAGGGCGAGCATGGCATTTCTGTCATCGTAATCGCCACTGAGCATCAGACGGCTTTCCATGCGCTCAAAGCGCGAGCTTAGCTTGCTTAGCTCCCGCTCTGTCTCCTGTTCAAGGGAATAGTCGTTTTCCTCGATAGCCAGAGCGGTCATATCGTTAAGTTCGTTGACCTCCCTTTCCAGCTCCCGCCAGCTATGAACTAGATTCTTCGTGTCCCCGAGCTGGCGCATAATAGCCTGGGCTTTGGCCGGGTCATGCCAGAAATCGGGGTTAGCTGACTCTGCCTCTATCCTGGCAATCTCCGCTTCTTTGCCGGAGATGTCAAAGATGCACCATTGTGTCTGAAATTCGGCGGCGCAAGATCTCTAGACTCTCTTTTTGCTCCTGCATCTGATACTCCTCACAATGTTTTAGTAGGAATTTCTCCTGATAACTTGGCTTGAAAGCTAATCTGCCGCATTAAGTTCTTCCCAGCTTCGCTTAATGCGTCAGGCTCGGGGGAATTAGGTCGGAAATTTTTCCTTCGGCAACGCCAATTACCGTATCTGCAGCGCCATAGTAGACGAGTATGTCATCGTTCTCTTCTAGAATAGCTTTGTCCTCCTTAGGCACTGCGCCACAGGTGAAGACAACGTTAGGCACCCAGCTTTCACCTTTTTCGCCCAGTTCATATATTTCCTCGGGCTTAAGAACGGGGTTTGGGGACCGGTAAAGCAGTCTGGAAGGATCGCTCAAATCCAGAACGATTATGCCTAATGCATAAACATGGGCAAAATCAACCCCGTGGTAAATGAGCAACCAGCCATATTTGGTCTTTATCGGAGGTGCCCCGCCGCCAATTTTCGATGCATCCCACATCATCCCTGACCTTGGGCCCATAAGAATATTGTGCGTGTCACTTGACCAGGGTACATTTATGTCCTTGGCCAGGGAAACCCATATACTTGGCGAGGTACGATGATACATTGCATACTGCCCGTTGAAGGTCTCTGGGAACAGGAAGGCATCTTTGTTAGGACAGTTAGGGAAAACAAGTCCATGCCTTTGCCAGGCATCAAACCGGCGGCTGAGGAAATCTGCAACACTGATCGAAGCCAGGCTGATTTGGGCTTCCACACCATAAGCGGTATAGAGCATGTAAAGCCGGTTGCCAATCACGGTTAGCCTTGGGTCTTCGCAGCCGCGTTGTTCTTTTTCTGTTGCTGGTTCGAATATCGGATGCGCCAGTCTTTCTTCGACTCGAAATCCATCAGAGCTTACAGCGAGGCCTAGGCGGGATACCATATCTTCTCCCACTGCTCTATAGACGATATGAACCTTGTGGTTCAACCTAACGATGCCGGGGTTAAGAACACACTTTGATTCCCAGGGGTGCTCCTTGTTTGGAGTTAATATAGGGTTCCCCGCGAATCTAGTCAGTTTTCCTGCCTCAGGCTGTGATGGGGTTAGCAGCTGGGGCAGCAGTATCTCCGGTTCTTTTTCTCCCAAAAGGATTGAGGATAAGTCCTCTGATTCACTGCCCTCACCCATAAGCTCAATAACTCTCTCATCCATTTCCTCTTCAGTTCCTCCCGAAGCTTTAAAGTACTCCGTGAGGAATTCCCTGGAAGCCCAGTCTCTTTCTACATGGAGGGAAAGAGGGGTGGGTACTCCTTTGCCGCCTTTGAAGCTGTAGCTGGCCCAGGTCCAGGCGGAGCAGGGTATGAACTTCCCATCAGGGAGAGTCAAAGCAAGGTGGTAGGAATCGGCCAGCATTTCTAAACACTGAGATAGCTTGACATAATAAAGACTGCCCTCCGCGGACGATTCCAGATTCTGTGCCATTTTTTTAACCCGTCTGACTAGCTCCCGATGAAGTCCGTTTTCAAAAATGTTATGGGCAGCAAAAGGCTCTCTGCCCCAGTGGCCTTCGATGGAATTGACTACTTTATCTCCAAAATCTTTTCGTTCCTCGGCAAATGTCCTCCAGGCTTCTCCGAAGCCCTCCGCTTCTACAATGTTGAGCGCAACCATGGTAAGGTAGCGCAGCTTGGGGAAAGCCCCTCCTCTTCCTTTAGGGATGTTCGTTACTACCACCCTCCCGGTCAGTTTTGATAAGGCTGATGCTTCCCTCATCTCCAGGATAGCGGGGAAGTCGGTGTGACTTATCACTAGTGGCTCTACGGGTGCATAGTCGAAATGCTCGGGGTGGGCGTTTTCCCTCAACCACTCATGGATTCTCTGCATGTATTCCCTTTCCTCAGACCAGCTGGCCCCAGCTAAGATATCCTTGGGGGTAGAGTTGTTTAGGAGCTCGTTTACGTCTCCCTTACCCAGTTTGGTGATCAAAGTGGCTGGAGGATAGCGTCTGAGAAGCCACAAGATCACATCTGATTTTAAGGAGAAAGCCTTATGGTGGGGGAAATTGCGGAAGGCAGACTCGGCCACTTCCTCTGTCCCTTCCTTAGTCGACACATCTCCTGGCAGCAGGGTCTTGTCGAGTTGAAACTCTAGCTCCGTCATAAATGTCTCTACAGCTCGGCCGCTCTCGTTGGAATTAGCTTTAGCTGCAATCTTTAATTTCTTGCGCATAAATTGCTCAAATTCGCTTCTATACCTAGCAAGTATTCTTCTGTAAATAGTCTCAGCCCAGGCTCCATTGACCTCTCGCGGCAAAAGCAGCGGCACGCCAGGAATGAATTCCCAGTAGGTTACTTGGGGTAGGGTAGGTCGCGACAACGCCTCTTGTTTTTCCCATCTCTCTAGGAACTGCGCTTTATGTTTGGCAAATTCCTCAATTTGGTCTTCGATCAGCTTCTCTGCTTGGAGGGCCAAAATATCATCTGCCAAAGGCGGAGCGATCCCAGTCAATTTGCTTTTGATGGTGTTTACCTCCCTCACGAAGCCTGCCAACCTGCCTTGATAAAGTGGCACAATGGAGTTCAGCAGATCTTCGTCGGCGATTTCTTTGCCGAAGGCGAAGGCGAGGAGGAAATGGTAAACTATTTCGACCCAAAGGCTTGATGTGAAGTCGAACTCCTCAGGCTTCTTCTTGGCCAATGTCTCCAGTTCCTTGTAGACGCTTTCTGGCAGAACCCTCTGGTAAACGGTATGGCAAAATTTATTGAAGCCCCGTTCGTACCTTTCCCATGGTTCTGCCTGGTTTAGGACTATCTCCTCAGGTTGCTGGTTCTTCTTGGAGCCAAAAACTGCCGGGATATAAGCGATGTTGCCTATCTCCTTCCAGAAATTCGTGTCTTTCATAATTCTGTTGAAAAGCACTTCGGCGGTTTCCCTGAAGATGATTTCTCGTTTTCCTGGAGAGGGTCTACGGACCTCTACACCTAAGTCTACCTGGCATATCTTGACTCTGTTTGTAATAGCACATGTGGTGAGCAAGATGTCTACCCCGTGCCCTTCTGCATGGGAAAAGTCAGGCTTGCGAGCCTCTTTAAGGCACATTCTGACCAGCTTGCTAGACAGCCCGAATTCACCTTTCTTGGGCTCAGGGATCTTGACTCCGTAAATGGAGGAGATAAGTGGATAGGCCAGCATATTGGTTACGGTGGCGTCGAACGGATGGCGGTTAAATCTGGGAACTACAAAGTCCATTCCTGCTTCCTTAATGGGCCTAAGTAGAAGTTGGACCCATTCTGGAGATAGACCTAAGGTGCCATCTTTTGCTGCCTTGCTCATCATATCTGCTTCGAACAGAGCCAGATCAGCGCCCAGCGTGGCCGCCAATTCCATAATAGCTTTCAAGGCCCATCCTTTGCCGGATATCCTTTTATCCAGCAAAAAGGCAATCTTACTTACCTTGTCTTCTTCTATAGGGGCTTCATTTACCACTTCCAGGGCTTTCTGTCCCGCCTGGTCACCAGCACAGAGGATTACGCAACTCTTTTGGGGGTAAAACTGTCTGAGTCCTTCCTGTATGGAGGCAAAAACATGCCCTATGGTGGCTGCTTCGTTATAAAAGGGGATGCCAACCACAATATCGGCTTCTCCTATCTCTTTGGCTCTATTTAGAGGAGCCTGCATGACTTCCCGGTAGACTCTCTTCTTTTCTGTGGAACGTTCTTGACTCAACGTCTTCTTCATACCGCTATTCTAAACTAAACTGCGTCTCCGCTTCCACTTTTGGCATTGCTTGAGTTCTTGTGCTATTATGAAAACTGATATCAATCTTGCAGCCGAGAGATTTGTTATCAGCTTAATCTGGTGCCTTGCTTTCTTCGCTGGCCAGATTAGTCTTGCCTAGGTGGAAGTTGACCAGGGGGTAGATGATGAATATCGGGTTCATAACAACTTATGGTGTCAAATGCGGCATTGCCACGTACACTGATCATTTGGCACAGCAACTGGTCAGGGAACACGAGGTCGTCATCTTTGCCGAGGATTACTTGGATAACAGGCAGCCAGATTTTAGCTCGAATTTGAAGGTAATAAGGTGCTTTGATCGAAATCACTCTTCGCCCAGATTGTTGGAGGCGCTGCGAGCCAACCCTTGCGACATAGTCCATGTCCAGCATGAATATGGCATATTTGGCAAGCTGAAGGGGGATCTGGAACAGGTAGCAGCTGAATGTAAAGGTCGGACAGTCATGACTCTTCACACTGCAAGGCCTCGGCGGGGCAAATTGCATTTGCAAGATTGTGCTGATTGCTTCATCGTTCATAATACATTTGGGAAACAGTATTTGCTGGGACAGGGAATTGAGGCGAGTAAGGTAAGGGTCATAACTCATGGCACGCTGATTCTGCCCCGGATTTCCCAGAGGGAAGCGAGAACCAGGCTTCATCTCCCGCTGGACGGCAAGATCGTCCTGACTCACTCTTTCTTTGAGAGACGAAAACATATAGATGAGGTGATAGAAGCTGTGGCTAGGCTGAAGGGCGAGTTAGCTCTGACCTATATTCACATAGGTGGCACTCATCCCCATCTTCGGGGCAAGTTGGAACGTTCATATCTGGGTGAATGTGTCCAACTAAGCAGAGAGCTGGACATTGCCTCTGAGGTAATCATAATAGAAAGATTCGTTAGTGAAGAAGAAATGGGCTATTATCTGGCTGCGGCCGATGTAATAGCGGTTATGGAGGAAAGTACCTATCCGGAGGTTCATGCTTCCGGTGCAATACACACCGTGTCTCCCGGGAAACCAGTAATAGCCGCTGACATACCTGATTTTGCTGAGTTTCCTGAGGATGCTCTTTACAGGACAGACAACGATGCAGAGTCGCTAGCACAGGCACTCAGGGAGCTGCTGTCTGATTCGGGCTTGGCATCGAGGCTATCTGAGAATCTGCTGGAGTATGCTCAAGCCACTTCCTGGGAGAATATCGCCAGGATACATACTGAAGTGTATGGCAGAGTTACGAGCTCTCCTAAGTCAGTTCACCCGTCCAAACCTGCTGCAATGTAGTGTTGTAGCGGTAGGGTTGTATTGAGATTCAGAACATCCTCGATTGTAGGGAACTCTTATCTAGGAGCACACCGTTATCGAAGCTTGGAGAGGCGGAGCTGGATGTCAAGCGGTTATCCAATTTGCCTCCGGCAGCCAGATGGGCCAACCGGGTAGGCTCGGGGAGACGATAGCCACGACAACTTTTCATCACCCAATGCAAAGCCAGAGCAAGGTCAATCTTGTGGCCTATGGAAATATATATCGGTTTCACCCTCATTTTAGTTCTTAACGCTGCTCCGATGACTGCATCATTATCAACCAAGTCAGCATGAGAGCCAATCTCTTCTCCCACCGGCTCATGTCTGCCACAAAGTATAGATTTGGCACAGCCTATAGTGGGCAAGTCGAGAAAAAGTCCAAGATGAGAGGCAAGCCCCAGTCTTCTGGGGTGGGCAATTCCTTGGCCATCAACTAGGACAAGGTCAGGCGTGTTATTTAGCTTCTGGCAAGCAGCTAGAATCAAAGGGCATTCCCGAAAGGATAACAATCCCGGGATGTAAGGGAAGGTAACCTTATCTTCAGCTATCTTTACCTCAACTATGTCAAGCTCAGGATAGCTGAGGACCACTACTGCCCCGCGAGCTACGTCCTGGGGGTCAGGACGAGATATATCAACACCAGCTATCAGGTGGGGAGCGATATCATTGTTACTGGTTACGATTCTCTCTACCAGACTCAACTGTATTTGCCTAGCTTGAGCGAAGTCAACCTGCCATTGGTGTAACCTATTTAACCTCATCCTGCTAATTATAGAGCATTGCCTCGCGCCATTAAACTCAGGGGTCTCGCCGGCATGATAGACTCCGCTGCGGCAACAATTCCGCTGGGGGCGCTTTGACGCAGAAGACGAATGACAGAAGTCCCTGAGCTGCACATTGGGCTCTGGGTTACGTCACAATAGTTTCATTGATTGTAGTGCCTCTTTGACTCGTTTGGTGGTCTCTGGCGACACTGGTTGGAAAGGCAGCCTGGGATAACCGGAGTCAATTCCACGCAATTTGAGAATGGCATGGCAGGTGGGCACAGTGGGCCCATATTTGGTGATTTGTCTTACCCTGAGAACGTCTTCTTGAGTCTGCATCAGTTTTTCCCGGTCCCCCTCCAAGTATTCTCTATACAGCTTTTCCATAAGGTCGGGATAGACATTTCCTAATCCGCTAACTGCTGCTTTTGCCCCGGCATCGAAGGCGGCTACAAGCACAGCTTCAGTGCCAATAATTAGATTCAGCTCGGGGAAGCCTTTCAACCCTATCCGTGAATGGTAATAGTTCACTATGTCGAAGGTGCTATCCTTCACTCCTGCCAGCCCTTCCTTGGCAAGGCGAACCAAAAGATTGACCGAAACAGAATTGCCCGAAGTCTTGGGGTTATTATAGAGAAACACAGGGATATTCACCGCGTTTATCAGCTGTTGGAAATGAACAAAGATGGCATCCTCATCATAGCTGTTATAATAGGGCGTAATGGCTCCCACTGCTCGGGCTCCAATCGCTTGCGCATGTCTGGCCAGTTCAATGGTATTCTTGGTATCAGCAGTTCCCACGTGAACAATGACCGGAACCCTGCCTTTGACCTGGTCTACGATGATCTCAGCCACCTTTTTGCGCTCCTCAGGTGACATCATTGGCCCACTACCATAGGTCCCACAGGGGTATAGCCCTTGAACGTGAGGGACAATGAAATCGACTATTTCCCTTGTGCCCTTCTCGTAGGTCTCGCCTTCCTTGGTGAACGCAGTCATTATCGGGGGGATAATGCCTTTAAAATCTGTCGCCTTCATGTTTGCCTCTCCTCCTTTTGGTGATTGCTGCTCAACGAATAATATCTGCTTTCCCTGCCAGGAATGCCTCCAACTCTTCGAGACTGGGCAAAGTCTGATACGGGCCTTCACCCATAAGGCAGAAGGCGCCTATGGCATTACCCCAGCGAACACACTCTTCCAAAGGTTGCCCTTTCAGCAGGCCGGCCACAAAGCCGGCGACAAAGGCGTCTCCGGCACCCATGCTGCTGACGGGGTTGTTCAATGGGAAAGCAGGAACATCGGTCGGTTCTTTGTGTTCAGCGGCCAGAGTGGCGCCGTTCGCTCCTCGTTTGATGATTAGATTCTTTATTCCCAGGGAGTGCGCCTCCTGTATCGCCGAAGGTAAGTCGCCACGGTTCATCAGCAACTTCAGTTCTTCTTCTCCTGGCAAAATATAAGAGCTCTGTTGCATCATAGGGATGAGAATGGAACGGGAGGTGGCAATGTCACATACCTTCAAACGCAAATTCGGGTCAAACACTATAGTCTGTTCATTTGCCGTAGCAATTTGGAATATTTTCTCAGTTGCCTCACGGGCCGAATTGCTGATTATGGGGACAATCCCTCCCAGGTAGACGATTCTTGCCTGTTTGATGTAATCCTGGTCCACATCTTCTGGTGCTATAAGAGTAGCAGCGGAAAAATTCCGGTAATAGTAGCATTTAAAATCACCCTCAGCATGTCTTTCTACAAAGAAAACGCCTGTCGGAGCCTTTGGGTCGAAGATGACTCTGGATACATCTACGCCTTCGCCTCTGATGACTCTGAAGATTTCTTTGCCAAACTCATCATCTCCCAGTCGAGAAAACCAGCCGCATCTGAAACCAAGGCGAGCCAAACCAATGATGACATTGTCTTCAGCTCCTCCAACCCATTTCTTGAAGGCGTGGTTCTCTCGCAGGGGTCCATAGTCCTGAGCTTCAAAGGCGACCATCGTCTCGCCCACCGTGACCACATCTAACATTCTGTTATACCCACTTGCGATTATGCCAACCATGCCTTCTGCTGTCAAGGGAGTCCACTCGTTCATGTGGATGGTGATAGCTCACCTGCTTTCTCCGATTTGGCTGATATGGTTTAGGAACCTCCTGTGGTGCGATACATCGCTGTGCTCTTACGGTTCTTGATACAGCCTCGTCGCTGAGTACCGCTTCGACCGAGCCTGAAGAACGAGAGGCAAAGACAGGACAGAGGTCAGGCTATTTCAGCCAAAAGCTATGGTCTCTGCCTGATTGCGGCACGCCTACTTAACCATCTGACCGGGCAGCCAAGTGATGAGCTGGGGCAACCAGATGAACAATAGCAATGCCAGCGCTATCAGCGCGATGAAGGGCAACACTCCACGGATTATATGGCTGCTGTCCACCTTCATTTCTGGAGTGGTCACTCCCTTCAAGAAGAAGATGGCATAGGCGAAGGGAGGGCTCAAGAAAGACATCTGGAGGTTGACGATGATCATCATGGCAAACCAGAGCGGGTCAAAGCCAAGCTCCAGCACAATTGGGCTTACTATCGGGATCATGATCATGATGATCCCGATCCAGTCGATGAACATGCCCAGAATGAAAATGATAAACATGATGATAAGAAACGAGCCCCACTTACCACCTGGTACAGCCGTGATCAAGTTTGCCACCACATCGCCGCAGCCGAGCCTAAGGAAAACGCCGGTGAAGAAGGAGGCACCAACCACTATGACGAAGACCATGCTGAAAGTGCCCATGGTTCTGTAGGCAGTCTCTTTGACCACGCGAAGATTGAGAGAGCGGTAAGCTGCGGCCATGAGTATGGATGCCAGGGCACCTACGGCAGCAGCCTCGGTTGGGGAGGCAATGCCAAAGAAGATGCTTCCCAACACTGCTAGGACAAGGAACACCGGTGGAACCATGGAAGTGAGTAGTATGCTGATCTTCTTTCTCCAGGGTAGTACTCTCTCGCTAGGGGGCAGGGCAGGAGCTTCATGGGGTCTGATCAAGCATCGGACCGCAATGTAAATGCAATATAGGGCGGACAAAATGAATCCGGGGATGAAGGCAGCCATAAATAGCTTGCCTACGGAAATGGTGGCCATTGGACCGTACAAGATGAGCATAATGCTAGGCGGGATAAGGATGCCCAGTGAGCCGCCGGCGCAGCAAGCTCCCGTGGATATCTCCTTACCGTAGCCCCTGTTCAGCATAGCTGGGAGGGCTATCAGCCCCAGCATGGTCACCGAGGCAGCGATTACCCCGACGCAGGCAGCCAGAATAGTGCCAAACAATACCGTGGCTATGGCCAGTCCGCCTCTAAAGCCACCCAGCCATATGTGGAGCGCGCTGAAGAGCTTATCAGATACTCCTGACCTCTCTACCATTATGCCCATGAAGATGAACAGGGGGACTGCTAGGAAAGTATAGTTGCTAACTACGCCAAAGAGCCGGTCGTAGAACATGTTGAAAGCTAGCGGGCCCCAGGCCAGAACACCAACCACCATGGCCACGCCACCTAATACCAACCCCAGCGGGAACCCGCTGGCAATTCCCAGCAGTAGAGCGCCGACCATGACAATGGCAACAGCTTCCGGGCTCAAGTCAATCATAGCTCTTTCCCCTTGTGAAGCAAATACAAGTCACGGATAAACCAGGCAATGCCAGCCAGTAGGAAGAGAGCAATGGCCACGGGTATCATTGTCCTGAATGGCCACATCACGGGTCGCCAAAAACCGACCTCCGAAAACTCCTTGCTGTGAAAGGCCCATATGGCCCTAGAGGCTGACCTGTATAGCAGGATGCCGTAGAGTGGGAAGAATAGGAGCGCATTGAAGGCCAGGTCAACAATGGTCTTCATTCTCGCTGGGAAATAGTTGTACACAATATCCACTCGGATATGCGTCTTATGCAGGCTGGCATATGCCATCCCGATGAGCATGACCGTGCCACCGAGCATGTAGCTCACGTCATATGCCCAGATGGTCGGCGCTCGGAAAAGGTAGCGCATGAAGGTATCGTAAGCGAGAGAGAGGATGAGCGCCAGTATCAGCCAGCTCACCAGCTTGCCGCTCCATTCGCTCAGGAAGTCAATTCTTCCCAAAATGGCTCTGAGTAACTTCATGATTAACCTCAGCCTTAGCTTTCACAGGCTAATGACACGCCTCGCCATAGTGAGTTCCCGACTAAAGACAAGGCGCCCCAAGCTGGGGCGCCTCAGTTGCCATATCCTACTTTCCGTACGCTGGTATTTCGCCCCACGTCATCAGATTCGGGTCGGGTTGAATGAAGTTCTTCAGGGCGCGGTACTTGATGGCGAACTCACGTTGTGACTCAAGCACCTTGGCAAAAAACTCGTCCTCGGCAGCAATTTCGTCGTACTTCGCGTTGGCGACGTCGACGATCTCCTCCTGCAGGTCCTCTGGCAGATAGACAAACTTAGTGCCATAGTCGGCCAAGTCCTGCATGGCAACCGCGTCATGATAGTCGTTGAACGCCCAGACTCGAGCTGTCATGGCCTCGGCGGCATGGGTGCAAATCGCCTTGAGATCAGACGGGAGCTCATTCCAGTTGTCCTTATTGATGAGCAGTTCGAAGCACGACTGGGGGGCGTGGATTCCCGGGCCGTGGAGATAAGCGCCCAGTTCGTGGAACCCAACGCTGTAGTCGACACTCGGGGTGCTGAACTCGAAGGCATCTAGGACACCGCGTTCCATATTCTCGTAGATCTCACCGCCAGGGCAAGTAGTCACTGCGCCACCCATCGCGTTTACCATCTCGCCCCAGACACCTGCTGTTCGGAACTTGAGGCCCTTGAAATCGCTCAGCGACTCCATGGGTTTGTTGTACCAGCCGAATGTCTCGGCGGAGCTGAAGCCACACGGTCCAGCGGCATGAATGTTGAGCCCCTTTCGGTCATACATTTCCTGCCAGAGCTCGAGGCCACCGCCGTCGTATACCCAGGCGAGCATTTCCCTGGGGGAGAGGCCCGCAGGATACAAGTTGAACAGGTCTCCAGCGAGGCCAATCTCACTGGTGTGGTAGTGGGAACCAGTGAAGCAGGCATCAAGGGTACCTTCGTGGACGGCAAACATCTCCTTCAGACCTGGCACTATGGCTCCGCTAGGGAAGTCCTTAACCGCCAATCGCCCACCGCTCATCGCAGTCACTGCTGCAGCCCAGTCGCGGCATCCCTTGTAGATAGACATGCCTTCTGGGAAGGGGGCTTGTATAGCCCATTCAATTACCTCTTCCTCCGGCGCTGCTGGCGGAGGAGCTTCCTCTTCCTCCTCTGGTGGAGGAGCTTCCTCTTCTTCTGGCGGTGGTGCCGCTTCGGGAGCACAAGCAGCTACCACCAACCCGGCGATGGCTACCATTGCAACAATCAGAACCAAAAATCCTTTTCTACTCATCTGCTACCTCCTGTCCAAGTATTTGGCTCTCCGATAGTCTTTTCTATGTCTGAAAGCTATCACCTCCTTCCATATCTTCCTCCAGTTAATTCAATGATATATTTCGTTCCTGCCAAAGTCAAGATATTTTCCGGTCTACGTGAAGAAGTGTGAAAGTCTGCTCGGTTTTGCGTGAAAGAAAAGATGGTGCTATACTTTGTCGGTTGTGCTCAGAAGCTGCCTTTCAAATGTGATCTAAGATAGTAGAGCAAGCTAGTATGACAAAAGACAAAGAAAACAGCCTGTCTTTCGGCTGCCTTGAAACTGCACAAAGAACTGCTAAGGAGATGTATTATGGCTAAAGATGTTGCCGGTGGTGTAAAAGCTATCGAGGCTGAAGCTGAGCAGATACTTAAGGACGCTAGAGCTAAAGCGGATAAAATTGTCTTTGAAGCCAAACAGGAGGCTAGTAACATCCTCTCCTCTGAGTTGCCGATGGATGAAGTCAAAGTGGAATGTGGAAGAATCATAAGTGCCGCTCAAAGGCAAGCCGACAAGGAAATAGAGAATTCTGGGAAGAAAGCGTCCGAAATTGACAGCAACGCCAGCAAGAAAATAGAGAGCATCGTGAAGCTTATGGCAAGTATTGTCACTGGGACAAAGCCGACATAATGGGTCTAATTGTCAATACACCTGAACCTATGAGCAAAGTCAGGGTAATGACTGCTAAGGATTACTCTGACGAGGCCTTGAAAACTCTGCATAGAGCCGGTGTGCTTCATGTTGAGGAAAGTGAGGAGCTAACGCCCGTAGATAGAGAAGCCATCGAACGTGAAAGACGGGGAGTTTTTGAGCTACTAACAAGCATTGATGACGTATTAGCTTATATCCCAAAGGGAGAAAGGGTGGAGTTGGGAGAGGATATCGAAGTTACATACACTAGACCGCTTAGCGAAATTGATAGTGAAACTAGGTCATTATGCACCAAGCTCGGCAACATGCACCAGCGAGCGGCTAAGCTTGAGCAAGAGGCTGAAGGGCTAAGAGAATTGAAGAGATACGTTGAACCTCTCGGGCAACGGACCGATCTTAGATTAAGAGACTTGAACTTCTCTGGAGCCTACCTTTTTTCCCGAGTCTTTGTCCTTCCAAGCGAGATATACGAAGATACATACGCCAAAATTGAAAATTACCTGTTTGGGAGCATAGTCACCACAGTAGAGAATGAAACCCTTATCTATGCCATTGCCAGAATTGAGCAGCAGGAAATCGTAGAATCTACAGTTAAGGATGGCGGGGGCAAAATTCTAGCCATACCGGAAGAAGATCTGAGTCCAAGGGAATTCCTTGAAGTAGCTGAGGATAAGATTCATAGTCTTGAAGAAGAACTTACGAAAATCAATGGGGAAATCGAAAGCAAAACAAGAGAGAATGTGGAGAAGCTCGTCCTCCTTAGAGAAGCACTGTTAGCCGAAAATGAACGGCTATCGGTGTTGCAGAAAGCTTGTGAAGCAAAGTATGTCACCTTAATTGAGGGATGGATTCCGGAGAGCAACGTAGAATCTACGACCGCCGAACTCAAGGAGAACATAGGCTATGTCTTTATTGATGCGAGAGAGCCGGAACAAGCCGAGGAACCTCCGACTAAGCTGCGGAACCCGACAGGGTTCAAGCCGTTCCAGACCGTGGTAAACCTGTTTGGCATCCCCAAATATAGGGAATGGGACCCTACGCCAATAATAGCTTACTCTTTCGCTTTTTTCTTTGGCCTTATGCTAGCTGACGTAGTTTATGCCATTTTCATCCTGTTATTGGCCAAGTTTGTTTTGCCTCGCTTCGCTGACGACCCAGAAGCAGAAGGCAGTAAGTTATTTCAGAGGCTACTCTATATAAGCAGTGGTTTTGGCCTAGTCATGGGCCTACTTACGGGGACTTACTTGGGGAACTTTTATGCCTTCTTTGGAATTGAGAGCTTGGCCCTCTCAAAAGGGATTGCGGGCATTTTCGAAGACGCCCTGTCTTTTATAGTGTTCGCATTGATAATAGGCCTCATTCACGTAAATATCGGTCATGTGCTGGCGCTCATCAAGGGAATAAAAAAGGGACAGAAATCGGTGGTGCCAGGCAGAGCTGGTTTATTCTTACTGCAGATCGCTGGAATACCTTGGATAATGCATTTCTTGTTTGATATGGAGATCCCGCTATTAACTGCGCAAATGTATTCTGTCCTGTTATATGTTGTGCTGCTGAGCGTAGTACTAATTGTCATCTCTTCTCTTATGGAAAAGGGCGCTTTCTTGGGAGGCATTTTTTGGCTGTTTGACATAACCGGGCTCTTAGGCGACGTTATGTCATATTGCCGGCTAGCCGGCGTGGGCTTAGCCACATATTACTTGGCATTTTGTTTTAACTTGATGGCACCGCTATTACGCGATATGATACCAGCAGGGCCTGTCGGCGTGGTTCAGCTTGTCGTTGGCAGCTTAGTATTTGTCTTGGTCTTGTTTGTTGGACACGTAATCAATTTGCTTCTTGCCGGCATCTCATGTTTTGTCCACTCCCTTAGATTGTGCTTTGTAGAGTTTCTATTCAAATTCTATGAGGGGGGTGGCAGGCAGTACAGTCCATTTCGGCTGAGGAAGCGAACACTTGTCCCAGTCAAAGGAGGGGCTTAAGGCAGGGATGATAACCGATCCTTATTCATTGGCAACGCTTGGCGGTAATATTGCGCTAGCCGGTGGTTTGCTGGGTTCTTCGTGGGGAATAGGCCTGGCTGCCTCCGCTGGGATAGCCACCATATCTCAGCATCGCAGCCAATTGAAGAACGTGATAATACTGGCAGCCATACCCATGTCGCAAACCCTGTATGGTCTCATAGTGTTGATAATTGTTCTAAGAGTGGTAGCTCCTGGGCTGGCGGGTGTGGCTGACCCCGGTGGCAGCGGTCTTATTGTATTTGCCCTCGGTGTTATGGCTGGCGTTGCTTTTGCGACGTCAGCAGCATACAAGGGCGCGGTGTTGGCTTCGGGCATCGCATTCCTAGCCAAAACAGGGGGTGGAATACTAACTAACTGTCTGCTGTTGGCTGTGTTCGTTGAGCTTATAGCTGTGCTGGGAGTGGTGTTTACCATAATGGCATTAAGCATGTTGGGACTTATGTGAAAGAGATGGAGATGAAGGATGACAATTAGTGCGGAATCACTGGCGGCAGTTGGAGGTGCTTTAGCTTTGGCGGGTGGCTTGGGAGGGGCAGCAATAGGGATGGCCATTGCTGGATATAAAGGTGTAGCTACTCTTGCTGAGCAGCCGCAACATCTCAGAACTGTCATAATACTGGCAGCTTTGCCAATGTCGCGTGTTTTTTATGGACTCATAGCTCTGGTCCTTGTTATAAGCGTGGTGATTCCCAGAATATCTGCTATGCCTGATCCTGCTGGCAGCGGGTTTGCTGTACTCGCCTGCTGTGTCATAGCTGCATTCGCTTTCGGCTTCTCAGGAATGTATCAGGGCACTGTATGTGGTTCAGGCATCTCATCGCTAATTAAGACGAGAGGGCGAATACTGACTAATGCCTTGGTGTTAGCTGTGTTCGTTGAACTCATAGCCGTGCTGGGATTGGTATTTACCATAATGGCACTAAGTATACTAGGACTTATGTAAATAAGATGGAGGTGAAAGATGATTATCAGTCCTGAATCTCTTGCTATCCTCGGGGGGGCCATAGCATTGGCTGGTGGTTTGACAGGGTCTTCAATAGGAGTAGGGTGGGCTGGATCCAGCGGGGTGCATACATTGACTGAAGACCCCGGGCAACTCAGAAATGTCATAGTGCTGGTATCCCTACCGATGACACAAACCTTTTACGGCCTCATAGTGCTGATACTCATTTTAACCAGGGTAGTCCCGAATATAGCTGCCATGCCTGACCCGGGGGGCAATGGCTTTGCTGTATTTGCCTGTGGCGTTATCGCTGCATGTGCTGAATCCTTCTCAGCGGCGTATCAAGGAGCTATTTGTGGCTCAGGTATCTCAATGCTACCCAAGACAAAGGGTGCAATACTAACCAACTCTGTGATGCTGGCTGTGTTTGTTGAGCTGCTAGGCGTGCTGGGATTGGTGTTCACTATAATGGCGTTAACCATGTTGGGGCTTTTCTAGAGGTGTTTGAAATGGAGAAAATAAGCGAAGCCGTTGTCGACAAGGTAAAGGCGGAGGGTCAGGGTTTTATAGACGAGGCTGAAAAGGAAGCACAAGGGGAGATTGATAAGGCCAAAAAGCAGCGGGAGGTGAAACTCGAGGAGAAGAAACGCAAGATGCTGGCGGAAGCTCAAGAGGAAGCGGCTAGAATCATAGCTCAGGGTTCCATAAAGGGGCGACAGAAGCTGTCAAGCACGAAAGCTGACATAATTGACAAGATAATTGAGAGGGTGAAGAAAACCTTGTCAGAGAGCGCAAGTGACAAAAACCATCTTGTGAGCCTAATCAAAGAAGCCATGACTGGACTTGGTACAGACAAAGGTAGGATCTACGTTTCTCCTAAGGATATAGACGCGGTGCAGGCATTACTTAAGGGTAATAAGGAATTATCCGGCAAGATAGAGGAAGTTAAGGAGTTTGATTGCATGGGGGGAGTCATAGCCGAGGATATTGAGGGGAAATTCAGGATAGACAATACTTACGAAACCAGGCTCGAAATGTTGTTGCCAAAGTTATTGCCTGAGATGAACAAGGAACTCTTTGAGTAAGTGTTTAGTTACTACCCTCAATGCTGGTGGAGAAGTCTCCAGATTCTTGGCTTCGCTCAAGATGATGGGTAGGTTGCTAAGCAGTTGCCATTTGGAGTTTGACAGGAGGAATTTTGCTTGATCCACGATACGCCTATATGTCGGCTTACCTTAAAGGTGAGGAACCGAAGGTCGTCACACCTGAGCACATAGATAGAATGTCCAGGGCATCCAACGTCCAGGATGCCGTTGCAGCTATCCGAGAAACCGATGTGGGAAGTTATCTTGAAGAAATACCTACTAACACCTTCGATGACCTGGACAGAGCATTGTGGTGCTATTTTTCTGAGCGGATCAAGTACGTAGAGGGAATGAAGTTCTTGCCAGGCGACATGCTCAAGGTATCCAGAGCATACACGGCAAAGTACGACATTTCGAATCTTAAAGCCGCCTTGCAGGGTATTTCAACAGGTGAGAAAAGTCCTATGATACCAGTAGGCATTATCCATAATAGTGGATTGGCAGATGAGCTTTCCGGCGTTGAAAATGTGGATGACATCATTGAGCTACTTACCAAATGTAGATTGGGGGCGTACGTGCCTACCCTGAAGGGATACGATGCAACTGGAGAAGCGAAGTCGAAACTCTTGGTTGAATCCAGGTTGGATGGTGAATATTACAGAAGCATGTTAAGCATGGCGAAAAGTATAGGAGAGGGTGCTGTACTTTCTAAGGCTCTGGGTCTGATTATAGACCTGACAAACTTGCAGATTGTGAGCAGAGCTATAATTGAGGGCATAGGAACTGATGCCGCTGAATGCACCATTGCTGGTGGATATATGATTACAGACAAGGCCATTAGGGATTTACTATCATTTAAGTTAGCCGACGTGCCTCGCAGATTGGAGAATAGCCAGTATCGGCATATAGCGAATGAAGTATTGAGCAGCTATGACCGAAGTAAGAGCATCACCGCTGTGGAGGAAATAGTTGACAAGCATAAATTCAGGTTGCTTAGGGAGATGTTGTCACCGGTAGTTTTATCTCCCTTGGTGATGGCATGGTATTTGATCCTTAAAGAGGTTGAAGTGCGAAACTTGAGGTTGGTTCTAAAAGCAATAGCCGATAGTATGCCCGTAGATGAGATAAAGAGGTATTTGGTGTTATGAGCATGATGCCTGTCAAACATCTACGTGTAGCTGCCATAGGGGATGAAGAACTGGTCAGCGGATTAAGACTGGCTGGTGTCAGCAAATATTGCGTGATAAAAGGCGATCGTGATGTCGGGGAGGATGTCAGGAAAGCTCTAACTGAGTTGATAGCAGAGCCCGATATCGGCGTGGTGGTGATATTAGAAGATTATGCGCAATATGTTAGGGACTTGCTGGCTCAGATTAGGCAGGGGAAAGCCATAACTCCTATAGTCATTGAAGCCCCATCGAAGTTCGGCAGCAAATATCCAGATGTGGCTGGATATTATAAATCGTTTGCCAGAGACTTCATAGGGTTTGATATAGAGATTTAAGCTGAGGGGTTTCTATCATTGTGAGCGGGGCAAAACAAGTTTAGGAGGTTAGAACATGGGTAAGATATGGAGAGTCTCAGGGCCTCTAGTCATAGCCGACGACATGAAGGGCTCCCAGGTTTATGAAATTGTCGAGATAGGGGAAGAAGGGATCGTAGGGGAGATAATAGGCCTGGAGAGAAATAAAGCTATAATCCAAGCCCATGAGGATACTCTAGGGCTAAAAGCCGGTGAAATGGTGAGGGGAACAGGAAGAATCTTGAGTGCTGAGTTGGGCCCAGGCATGGTCGGGGCCATTTACGATGGTCTTCAGAAATCTTTGCTTACTCTGGTCGCGAATACTGGTTCGTTCATAAAGCGAGGGGCCAAGGCACCTGCACTGCCGCGAGACAAGAAATGGCACTTCACTCCTAAGGTCAAGGTTGGGGATGTAGTTAGCCAGGGGGACATAATAGGCTCAGTTCCTGAGACAGAGCTTGTAGAACATAGAATAATGGTTCCAATAGGTATTAGGGGCACAGTGAAGGAGATACGTGAAGGCGACTATACCGTTGAGGAACCTGTAGCAAGGGTGGAGCATGATGGGGAGATAAAGAGTTTGCTACTGATGCAAGAATGGCCAGTGAGGAAACCCAGGCCCTATAAGCAGAGGCTGGACCCTTCAGGTTTGCTGACTACCGGCATGCGAATCTTGGATTATATGTTTCCTTTGGCTCTCGGTGGCAAGGCTTGCATACCCGGAGGCTTCGGCACCGGGAAAACAGTTGCTTTGCAGCAGTTAGCCAGATGGGCGCAGACTGATCTCAATATTTACGTTGGTTGTGGCGAGAGGGGCAATGAGATGTCTGATGTGCTTTACAGTTTCAGGCAACTTAAGGACCCTAACACGGGGAGACTATTGCAGGAGAAGGAAATATTCATAGCTAACACTTCTAACATGCCTGTGGTGGCTAGGGAAGCAAGTATTTTCGTCGGTATCACTATGGCTGAATACTTTAGGGACATGGGTTATGATGTTCTGCTGGTTGCAGACTCAACTTCAAGATGGGCTGAAGCTATGCGGGAAATGGGTGGCAGACTTGAGGAAATGCCTGGAGAGGAGGGTTTTCCTTCATATCTGGGCTCGCGGCTTTCCTCTTTTTATGAAAGGGCGGGAATGGTTGAATGTGTCGGTAGTCCTGAAAGGAAGGGATCAGTAACTGTCGCTGGTGCTGTAAGTCCTCCTGGAGCTGATTTTAGTGAGCCGGTAACCCAGAATACGCTCAGGATAGTAGATGCCTTATATTCCTTGGACGTCTCCCTGGCAAACAAGAGGCACTTCCCCGCCATAAGCTGGCTCGCCAGCTACAGCCTTTATGTGGACGCGGTTAAAGATTTGTGGGATAAGATTGACCCTGGGTGGGAGGATACCAGAACGGCTGCCTTGAAGATATTACAGCAGGAGGCTGAGCTAGAAGAAATCGTCAGGCTTGTAGGTCCCGAAGCTTTGCCTGACGGGGACAAACTATTGCTGCTCGTCGCTAGAATGATACGCGAGGATTTTCTCCAGCAAAGCGCTTACCACGAAGTTGACACCTACTGCCCGCCGGCGAAAGCTGGCCTTATGCTTAAGACCATTATAAAGTTTTATGATTTGGCTCAGGAAATGTTAAATTCGGGAGCAGGTATTGAGAGTATCCGCTCGTCTCCCGTAGTCTACCGGATATCCAGGATGAAGGATATACCCTGCGACGTCATTGAACAGAGAGCTAAGGAATTATGGTCAGAGATGGAGGAAAGTCTGGTAGCTGGCAAGCGGCTTGCCTAAAAGGCCGAGCACTTTCAGAAAAGGAGGAAGTGTATGGATTTCGCTTCGCTTTACGTTAAGGAAGGAAGGGCAATCAACAGAGCTAAGGGGGCTTTGCTTATAGCTGAAAGTATCCCTGGTATAAAATTTAACGAGATAGTCGATGTTCAACTCAGCAATGGTGAGGTGAAAAGCGGTCAGGCAATAGACATTAGCGAGGAGGCAACTATAGTCCAGGTATTTGGTGGGGTCAGCGAAGTGGACCTTATCGGGGGCAAGATAAGGTGCAAAGGTGAAACTTTAAGGCTGCCAGTATCTATCGACACCCTTGGGAGGATCTTTAATGGGATGGGGGAGCCTATAGACGGAGGCCCGCCTGTGATTCCTGAAGATTACCTTGACATTAATGGTGATCCTATGAACCCGGCTTCTCGCCAACCTCCGGCTGAGTTTATCGAGACGGGCATATCGGCGATAGATGGTCTGAATGTTCTGGTGAGGGGTCAGAAGTTGCCTATTTTCAGCGGGTCTGGTTTGCCTCATAACCGAATCGCAGCTCAGATAATCAGGCAAGCTGCCGTTAAAGGTAAAGAAGAAAAATTCGCTCTAGTTTTTGGCGCTGTTGGAATCAGTTATGATGATGCTTCCTTTTTCATGAGGGATCTCGAGAGGACAGGCGCATTGGAAAGAACCATCGCTTTCATCAATACTGCGTCAGACCCTGTTATAGAACGAATATCAACGCCGAGGTTAGCTTTAACTGCAGCCGAGTACTTGGCATGGAAACGGGACATGCATGTTCTGGTGATACTCACCGACATGACTAATTATTGCGAGGCTCTTCGCGAACTTTCCTCTATGCGTGAGGAAATACCTTCAAGGAGAGGGTATCCGGGCTATATGTACACCGACCTCGCCACAATGTATGAGAGAGCAGGGAGGATTTTTGGGAAAGAAGGCTCAGTGACTATAATGCCTATTTTGACCATGCCTGACGATGACATAACGCATCCCATACCCGATCTTACCGGCTATATAACTGAGGGACAGATTGTCCTGTCTCGAGATCTGGAAAGAAAGGGAATATACCCTCCTATAGATGTGTTCTTATCCCTTTCACGGATGATGAAGGAGGGAATTGGCTCAGGCAAAACCAGGGAGGACCACAACAATGTTTTCATGCAGCTGTATGCTTCTTATGCCGAGGGATGTTATCTCAGGGAGATATCAACCATTATAGGTGCTGAGGCACTGGGAGAAAGGGACAAGACCTATTTAGCTAACGCAGATGAAGTTGAGAGGGAATTCATATCTCAGGGCGAGTTCGAAAAGAGAAAGGTGGAATACACCTTGGATATGGGCTGGAAACTATTTTCAGCATTGCCCGAAAAGGACCTGAAGCTAATTGAAGAGGAACTTATCAAGAAGTACCTCCCAAAATACTCCAAAGTCACTGAGAGCGAAGCGAAGTAGTCTATAAATGTCACAACAATTAATCAAAGTAAGGCCAACAAAAATCGAGCTGGTGAGACTGAAACGGAGGCTCTCCTTAGCTCAGAGAGTACAAAAGATCGTGAAAGATAGGCTCTCCATCCTAACAATGGAATTCCTGCAGGCAGCCAGAGAGACAGTGGAGGCTAAAAGGAAACTGGTTGACGAGCTATCCCAGGCGTACAAGGCGTTGTCAATTGCCACTGGGTATCATGGTTACATAGCGCTGGAAAAGGAACTAATAGCAACTGAAACTGATGTAAGAGTCACTGCCGGCCTTAGAAACATAGCCGGCGTGAGAATCCCCTCTTTTGAGCTAAAACAGGATGGAGGGTCAATGAGGGGATATAATTTGGTTGACACCTCTTCGTGGTTGGATCGCGCAGCACAGCTGTCCGAAAAAGCTCTTGAAGCCATTGTTGAATTGGCTGAGCTACAAAGAGGCCTGGAATTGTTGGGAATGGAGATAAACAGGACAAAAAGGATAACCAACGCTTTAGAATACATAATAATCCCTAGCTTACAGGCAACAATAAAATACTTAGCCATGAAGTTTGAGGAAAGGGATAGAGAAGAGAAAACACGGCTGAAACGTGTGAAGGTGCTACTTGCCAGAGTATAGACCGATGCCTGAATCGTGGCTGGGAGAAGGGAAGCAATCTCACTATGACAGAATGCTTCAGGAATGCTTGGGAGGCGAACTCAGAGTAGTCAATGCCGGGTTGCCACGGAATCAGAAGCCGCTGTCGGGTTTATTGCGTGAAGAGTATGCGCAGGTAGCGTGTAGTGATGGCAGCACACACTTCTTCAAGAGGAAAGAGCTTGAGTACCTGGCAACTATGTTAAATGCCAATGAGCAAGAAGCACTGTTGTTGCCTATGCTCATAGAATTGAGTGGAAGTGAAGCTCAGGCGGCAGTAATATGTGAAGGAGACGAAGAGGTGAAAGTGGTGTCAACAATCCTTGATATGCCTGTCATCTATGAGAAAGGAAGAATTACGCTGTACAGACCGCAATTAGCTCTGCTGAGGAAAAAGCTAAAAACGACAACTCAATACGTATTTTCTCCCAAAATCGTCCAGCAAACTACATAGGTTCGGGTTTCCACTTTGTGATAAGATTGCCAATTCAGATGAGCCGGGTCAAAGTGATTTCTCTTGATGCTGAAGGAACATTGGTAACGCCTGACTTCAGCGATACTCTGTGGCATGAGGGTATCCCTGCTCTTTATGCCCAGAGGTATGAGATTGAACTTTCTCAAGCTAAGGAAGTTGTTAGTGCTGAGTATGACAGAATCGGCGACCGGAGATTGGAATGGTATGACATAAAGTACTGGCTTGACTATTTTGATCTAGGCCCTTCTGAGCCACTTGTTCGAAGCTGCCAGAATAAATCGCGCTATTATCCTGAGGTGAGAGAAGTCCTTTCCTGTTTGGCCGCTAGATATATGCTAATTGTCTCCTCGGGCACGCCAGAGGAGCTATTGCTACCTCAACTGGAGGACATTAGCTCTTACTTTGGTCGCATCTTTTCCTCCACTTCACACTGTGGGCAATTGAAGAGTCCCGATTTCTACCTTTATGTGTGTCAGACGATGAATGTTGAGCCAAAGGAGCTCGTTCACGTAGGCGATAACTGGCAGTTTGATTTTGTTAACTCCAGAGAAGTTGGCATCCTTGCTTTTCATCTCGATAGGTCTGGGAACAGCCATGAATCTCTGGTTGATTTGAAGCAGCTTAAACCTCACTTATTAGTATAGGCTTCTCAAGGATCTCATTCTCAATTGTGCACAGAATACCTTGGGAGACCGGCGCTTGCAGTAAGGCCTTCCATCTTGGCTCCCAATTACGCCAGTGCTCTTATTGGTCTAGGCTGTTGGCCGCGTATTTTTGCCTGAGTTTTGGTTTCTCTATCTTGCCGGTGGGGTTCCGTGGTACTTTGTCGAATCTAATGCGTCTGGGTCTCTTATATCGAGGCATGTTGTGTTCGCAGAAAATGTCTATTTCCGCTTCAGTCAGGACCTCGTTGGGTTTGGGGTCAATAATAGCACAGGGTATTTCGCCTAGCCTCTCATCTGGAACTCCAATTATGGCTACGTCATAGACTTTGGGATGAGTGTGCAGGATATTTTCCACTTCTACTGGATATATATTCTCACCGCCGGTAATGACCACATCCTTTTTCCTATCAACAAGGTAGACAAAGCCATCCTGATCCGTCTTGGCCATATCGCTGGTATATAGCCAACCATCCCTTATTGTTTCCGCTGTCTTTTCTGGGTTCTTGTAGTACTCCTTCATCACACCACCGCCTTTGACAATTAGTTCGCCGACTTCACCCTGAGCTACAACCTCACCATTATCATTGACGATGCGAGTTTGCCAGCCAAAGCCAGCTTTCCCAATCGCCCCTACCTTTTCTTCATTTTCTATGCCTAAATGCAGGCAACCGGGGCCGGTGGTCTCAGTCAGTCCATAGTTTGTGTCGTACTGCATATTGGGGAAGTATTCCTTCCAATGTCGTACCAGTGCCGGAGGCACCGGCTGGGCTCCAATATGCATGAGTCGCCAACAGCTCAACTCATAGTCTTCCTTCCGTAGTTCCGCTTTGTCCATTGCTACCAGAATGTCATATGCCCAGGGTACCAGCAGCCATACTATAGTGCCTCTCTCGTTGTTAACGGCTTCGAATATGTATCGGGGGCTGACTTCTCTCAAAATGGTGGCTCGACCGCCCACCATCAGGTTACCAAACCAGTGCATTTTGGCTCCGGCGTGATAGAGAGGTGGGATGAGAACAAAATTATCCTCATGTTTTTGGTAGTGGTGAGCGTTCTCGGTTATAGCAGCGCATACCATGTTCGCGTGGCTGAGAAGTATTGGTTTGGGTGCCCCGGTTGTACCGGAGGTGAAGTAGAGACCACACCCGTCTTCATCGCTCAATTCAATGCTTGGGGATTTGGGGGAAGCCTTGCTTACTACAGTATCAAACCCGTCCATATCTTTTGGTGGATTCTGGCCAACCAGAATATAGTCGTTTGGCATGGATAGTTCGGAGCGGACAGCATCAACCCGTGCAACGAACTCTTCTCCTAGAATCATTGCCTTGGGCTCGGCTATGTCAGCGCAGTATTTCAACTCGCTACTGTTGAATCTGAAGTTAAGCGGAACTGCCCATGCTCCAGTTCTGATGATGCCGAAGTAAGCCTCAAGCCAGTTTATGGAATTCGTCATCCAATGTATGACCTTGTCGCCTTTCCTAATGCCCTTATCTATGAGGGCGTTGGCTACTCTGTTAGCCCTCTCATCAAACTCTTTCCAGGTAATGTCTTTCCGTATCCTTTCACTGGGTTTGAGCTCAACCAGCGCTGTATCATTAGGATAGATCATGGCATTCCTGGTCAACATCTCTGATATGGTGGTCATGTCATCTCCTCATCAGTCCTCATAGCACTCAATACGTGGTTAAGCTGGGCAAAAAGGTGGCAATCTGCGGGAACCCCAGCAGTATGGCAACAGTAACTATTTGTGCCGCGAGGAAGGGGAATATTCCTTTGAAGATGGTCTCCAGGGGGATGTCTTCGGCAATTCCCTTGATTACGTACACGTTCACTCCTACCGGCGGGGTAATGACTCCCATCCCGGTTACCAACACTATTATCACGCCAAACCATATCGGGTCGAAGCCCAGAGCCAAAACCACCGGGTAGAGAATGGGGATCGTGAGAGTGATCAATGCCAGGGCATCCATAAAACAGCCACCCAGGAGGTAGATGAGCACTATGACTCCCATGACTGCTGTGGGGGGAAGAGGAAGGCCGGCTACCCAGTCGGCGAGGAGCATGGGGATGGTAGTTGCTGCCATGAAATGTCCGAACACTGTAGCACCATAGACAATGAACATCACCATGCAGGTTATACGCAAGGCCTCTTTGGTTGCCCCGAGGAATCCTTGCCAGGTCAACTGTCGTGTGGCCAGGCCAATGAGCAAAGTGCCGGCAGCACCAGCAGCACCAGCTTGTGTTGGGCTAAACCATCCGAAAAAGAGCCCGGTTATAACCAAGGCAAACAGCATGAACGTTTCCGCAACCCCGGCCAGCCCTCGTATTTTCTCTGCCCAACTGGTTGCTGCTCCTGCCGGACCGAGATCAGGGTTACGCCAGCAGAGCACTGCCACCACCATGACAAACAGGGCAGCTAGAACGAGTCCGGGGAAAACGCCGGCTACAAAGAGCTTGCCTATGGACTGCTCGGTCATTATCCCGTAGATGATGAAGATGGTGCTGGGGGGGATAAGTATGCCGAGGCTGCCTGCGGCAGCCACGCAGCCGGTGGCCAATGAGTCAGCGTACTTATACCTCTTCATCTCAGGTAACGACACCTTGCCCATGGCAGCGGCAGTAGCGTTGGTTGACCCGCTTATGGCGGCAAAAGCGGCGCAGGCAGCAACAGTAGCTATGGCCAGACCTCCCCGTAACCGACCCAGCAGAGAATAGCTAGCGGCATAAAGCCTCTGACTCATCCCTGAGGCAGAGGCTAAAGAACCCATGAGCATGAACATGGGCAGGACGGTAAGAGAATAGGAAGAAAAGCTGTAGAAGGCATCGCGGGCCAGGACGCTGGGCCCTGCTTCCGGCGCAACCAAGCAACTAAAACCGATGAAGCCGATAAAGGCCATGGCAAAGCCAACTGGCATGCGGAGTAGGAAAACGACCAGCAGAACAGCAATACCTAATAGCCCAACGATAACTGGATTCATGCCCTCATGACTCAGCTACTGCCTTGAGAAGTTGCACCAGCAGCACAAGGAATACTGAGATGCAGCAGAAGGCCATACCATAGACGAATGGGTAGAAAGGTATTTCCTGGGTCATGGACACTTCTCCGCTCGCTTGCAGCATATGCCCAAAACGGTAGCTTTCCCAAGCGAGCACGGCAAACAATACCATCCCAAATGCGTGAATAATGCTGCCAATGGCTTTCCGCGCTGCTCTAGGAAGGCGAGCTACCAGAAACGCTACCTCAATATGCCCGCGCAAAACCTGAGTCTCGGCTATGGAGAAGGCAACTATTACCACCCCCAAGAAGCCAACCATCTCGATGCCGCCGGGAATAGGCCACTTGAATGACTTAGCTGCCACTATGTCGGCAACGACCAAGACTAACATAGCCGCCAGCCCGGTGCCTGCTATCGAGTTAAGCCGGTTGCTCAAACGACGCGCAAACTTCTCTAGGCTGTCTATTTTGCTTGGCATACGACAACATTCATGAGGTACTCAAGTTCCATGGATCAGCAAACCGTTTCTCTCTACTCCAGTAGTTCGGCCTCCGCCCAGTCTACGCAAGATTTCTCTGTTGGCGTCTTCTGTCCCCAGTACTTGGTTCGTTCGAGCAAGTAGTTCTCGTACTCTGCTGCCTGTAGGCCCATGGCTGTCTTTTCCTGAAGGTACGTATCAATCAGCGGCCTGGTAGCTTCGACCCATCTTGCCATTTCCTCCTCAGATAGCTCAATTAGCTCCCTGCCCTCGAAGGTCAGAAAGTAGTCTATCCCGGCCTTGTCATAATAGGTCCAGACCTTACCATGCTTTTCTATCCACTCTTCGCTGACCTCGGTGAAGGTGTTCTTTACGTCGGCGGGCAGGCTATTCCATTTATTCTTATTCATGACTACGAACATGTTGGCGGTATAACCCACGTCATAACAGGCGGTAACATACTTCACAACCTCGGCTTGGTTCCACCCTTTCAACACCTCACGGGGAGTGAGACTGCCATCCACCGTACCCTTGGCCATAAGCTCGTAGGCCTCTCCTTGGGAACCGCCATAGCCCTGAGCACCGAGAGCCTCTATTATCTTGGCTCCTACGCCGGTAGACCTTATCACCAGCCCCTTCAGGTCTTCCATCTTGCGCACTGGCTTCTCAGTGGTAAAGACTACCCCCGGGCCATGTGCATGAAAATAGAGCACATGCGCGTCATCAAACTCCTCAGGCGTGAACTTCTCATAGAAGTCATTGGCCACCTTGGTGGCTACCCATCCATTGGGGTAACCGTGAGGCATGTCAATCAATTCACTCGCTGGAAAGCGACCCATGGTATAGGCCAGAACCGACATGCCAATATCTGATATGCCCTCAACCACCCCATCGTATACTTCCGGTGCAGGGGTCAGTGTGCCTCCTGGGTAATAAGTGATTTCTACCCTGCCGTTGCTGCGCTCCTTTATCTCGTCACAGAATTGTTCAGCCAGTATGGAATGCAAATGCGTGGGTGGAAAGAAATTACTATAGCTTAATTCTATAGTCTCCGATGTTGCTGGTGCCGCACAGGAACCAAATAGCGGCAATGCTACCAGTGCTAGAGCCAATAATATGAACAAGCTTTCTTTTCTCATGGATCTTACCTCCGTAACCCCTTTTTTCTTCTTTGCCAAAGTGTGCCCTGATTTAGGAATTTGCTGTTTACATTTGGTGACTCCTTCAATTTATTAAACAAAAGATCCTCCCGCTCGGGAGGATTCTTCCAACTTCTTGCTTCTATTTCTGGTTGCTTACATTTCTACGCCGAAAGCCTCCCAAGCGCACTTTGTGCGGCGATAATAATAGCTATAATAATATACCTGGGAGACTTTGTAAGCTTTCATATCCTATTCAATCCCTGTGCTGGCAATTGTAAATATAGGGCAATGAATTTGTCAAGCACTCAACATGCTTATGCCTGCTCTTCAGGGAATCCTCACGCACGCTATTTATCAAACCCCTCCGGGGGGGGGTTAACGCATCTTGAACTTCTGAGCAGCCTTACGAAAACCAGCTAAGCAGCCTTCGAGCGTCCTATCATGAACGCAGTATGAGACGCGAAAGTAACCTGGCAAGCCAAAGCCCCTCCCAGGCACAGCCAGCACATGCCATTGCTGTAGCTCTTTCACAAAAGCGACATCATCTTCCAGCGGGGATTTGGGGAACATGTAGAAAGCTCCTTGCGGCTTCATTACATGATAACCTATTTCAACAAGGTGGCCATGCAAAAAATCCCTTTTCTTTTGATACTCGGCCACCGAGATAGTCACATGCTGCAAATTACGCACTGCATGTTGCATTAGTGCTGGTGCGTTAACATATCCTAGCACCCGGTTACAAAAAACAAGGCCAGCCATCAACTCCTCATGCTGACTGCACTCGGGATGTACAGCGATGTAACCGATGCGTTCTCCGGGCAGTGCCAAATCCTTAGAGTGAGAGGTGACGACAATGCTATGAAGATGGCGATGAAAGATTGGTGGGTATGTCAGTCCGTCGTATATGATTTTGCGATATGCCTCATCGCTGATGAGGAAAATCTGGGTCCCGTATTGAGACTCTTTCTTGCCCAGCAAATCCCCCAGTTGTTGTATCAGATCCTCGCTATATACGGCGCCAGAGGGATTGTTCGGCGAATTTATGATTACCGCCTTGGTTTGGTGAGTGATGGCAGCTTCGAGAGCATCGAGCCTTGGTATGAAGTGGTCATTGGTCGGTAGAACTCTGGTAATCCCGCTGTGGTTGTCTATATAGTTGTCATACTCCATGAAGAAGGGGGCAAATACGATGACCTCCTCGCCCGGATTGAGTATCGTCTTCAGTACCACGTTTAACGCTCCAGCGGCACCACAGGTCATGACAATGTCGTTCATGGTAAACTTGATGCCAGTCTCCAGCGATAGTTGTGCTGCCACAGCAGCCCTTGTCTCCGGATAGCCATCATTGCCCATATATCTATGCATTCCTGGAATAGGGCTTCCAGCCAGTCTTTTCAGTTCTCGGTCAAACGCAAGCGGAGGCTCCATTACCGGATTCCCCAGGGAAAGGTCAAAGACGTTCTCTTCGCCATAGCGCTGTTTGAGACTGGATCCCTGCTCGAACATTCTCCTGATCCATGATCCTTCCGCCATACGTTTCCTGACGTTGTCAGAGATTGACACTCACGGTCTCCTTTCTACCTTGGTCAAGGATGGTAAATTTCATCTGCGGGACATTCGCTGCTATAGGCTAAGGCATACAGCCCTTCCCATGTATCAACTCTGATGGGCCGAAAAGCTGATACGAATACCAGAATGAACACATGGAGCCTTCTCCCGCAGACTCCATTATACGTCGGCACTTGCAGGACAGCAAGAAGAAAGAGAGTTGTATACCCAAGAGCATGTTGCGAGCGTTTAGTCTCACAGTATCAGATGCCGGATGCAAGGAGAGCGTCTTGACAAACTTACTGCTCCATATTTACAATTACTGCGCTAGGAATTAGGCGGGACATGGAAGGTCATATGGCCTCCCGGGTATACTATTTTGGCTTTTACTTTTGGCGCACAAAATGCGCTTGGGAGGCTTTTGGAATGGAAGCGTAACAACCAAGAGAAAAGTAGAAAAGCTGAAGAAATCCTCCCAAGCGGGAGGATTTCTTGTTTTAGGAAACCGAAAGGGGGTGACGGATGTAAAGCGAGGATTCTCATATCAGGGCATATTTTGGCAAGGAAGAAATAGAAGGAGGTCTAAGTGACAAAGAAAGGAACGTTGCAGGCAGTTATTGGCGCTGGCATGATACTAGTCTTGGCTATAGCTCTGATTCTAGTAGGCTGTGCCCCAAAGTCGGCAGAAACGATAAGGATAGGTCATTTAGTTCCACTTACCGGTGACCTAAGCTTCATTGGGGAGCCGTTTGCCAATGCTGGCGTTTTGGCCGTTGAGGACATAAATGCGGCTGGGGGGGTTTTGGGCAAAGATATTGAAGTGATTGTTGAGGATACGGCAACCGATGCGAAAACCGCCGTAGATGCTATGGAAAAACTGATCAAGATCGACAAGGTTGAAGCTGTAGTAGGGGGAGTGACGACCTTTGTTTCATTGGCAACCTATGACAAACTTGCTTTGAATAAGGTGCCGATGATATCGCCGTCGGCGACTGCCGCTGAGCTCACAGATATAGAGGATGACGATTTCTTCTTCCGAACTAGCCCCGCTGATACCCTTCAAGCTGCTGCCATAGCTATCTTAGCCTGGGAGAAAGGGTATAGGACGGCAAATGTCATCTGCAGAGATGATGCCTATGGAAGAGGTTTAGGGGGAATCTTCACCAAGAAATTTGAAGAGCTAGGTGGAGAGGTCTTGGTAACAGTTATCTACGATCCTAAAGCTCCTGACTTTTCGGGGTATGTCACCGAGGTTTCCAGTGAACCGGCAGATGTTATCCAAGTAGACGCGCTTATGGAGGATGGATGCCGGTTGTTCAAGAAGTTTCATGATATGGGCGTAACGGAAGATTTTGAGTTCCTTGTCTGTGAGGGCGTTCAGGACCCGGGAATTCCACAGGAAGTCGGAGCTGACATTATGGCAGGAGTAGGAGGAGCTACCCCGTATCCTGCAGAGTCAGGAACATTCCCTGCCGATTTTGAGGCGAGGTTCGGCGAGCCGCCTTTTGCTTACGAAGCCAATGTCTATGACAGTTTTGTTTTGATAGCGTTAGCAATTGAGAAGGCTGGCGTATACGATGGCACAGCAATAAGGGATAATTTGCGGGCGGTGGCCAATCCGCCAGGTGTGGAAGTCACTGATGTGGCTGAGGCGCTTAGACTGGTAAGAGAAGGAACGGATATTAATTACCAAGGAGCCGGTGGGCAAATAACCTTTGATGAATTCGGAGACGTCTTCATGAAAGCGGCGAGAGCCTGGGAATACGATGAGGAGGGAAATTTTAGCCATATCAGAGAAATAGAAGTCTCCTGAGGTTTGAGCTTTCAGCCGGAAAACAAAACAGAGGCTCTTGGGAAGGGGTTCTTAAAGAAGTAGACGTGATTGATTATGTTATTACGGGAATTACGAGCGGTTGTGTTATTGCTCTGGGAGCTATAGGATTAACCTTAACCTTTGGAATCTTAAGGTTTGCTAACCTCTCGCATGGCGACCTGGTGGCTGTGTGCGCTTACCTGGGTCTTGCCTGCGAGAGGTTCTTGAACAATATCTTCCTGGCTGCGATTGGCGCCATAATTGGAGGTTCGCTTATAGGGCTCAGCTTTGAAAAAGTAGTTTGGCGCCCCTTAAGAAAAAAGGGTGGAAGTCTGGTTGCCATGCTTATCGTCTCAGTAGGCATCGCTATAGCCTCAAGGCATGTGTTAATGGCGATAGCTGGGCCGGGGCTTTATTTTTATGAGATTTCGGCCAAGATCTTTCACCTTGGCGACATAAGGATTAGCTCAGTTCAAGTTCTGGTTGTTGCCGCCGCAGTTATTGCCATGCTGTTTCTTTACTATATTCTCCAGAAAACAAAATTGGGCAAGGCTATGAGAGCTACTTCAGATGAGCCAGCTCTGGCTAAGGTTTCTGGGATAGACGTGAATAGGGTAATAGACTGGATGTGGATAATTGGCATGGGTCTGGCGGGACTGGCTGGATTTCTCTATGGGCTGCAGACCTCTCTAAGACCTGATATGGGTTTTCACTTGTTACTTCCCATGTTCGCTGCGGTTATACTCGGGGGAATTGGAAATCCATATGGCGCCATGTTGGGGGGGTTAACCATCGGTCTTGCTCAAGACATAAGCTTAATTGTCTTGCCCTCCCAGTATAAGGTAGCAGTGAGCTTTGTAGTGATGATAATAGTGCTCATATTTAGACCGAGGGGAATAATGGGGAAGGTTACTTAGTATTAAGAAGCTCCCACAAAATCCGAAGACTTCTGAGGGATTTGCTTAATGGAAACAGTATTGCCTTATGCAGCAACAGTGCTTATTCTAGTGGGGATATATGCCCTCTTTGCCCTAGGGTTAAACATTCAGTGGGGATTTGGCGGGCTGATAAATTTTGGTCATGTAGCCTTTATGGCTATTGGGGCTTACGCTATGGTTATACTGAACCTATATGGAGTGCCGTTGGCTTTAGCCATTTTGGCAGGTCTAGCAATTGCCGGGAGTATAGGTGCCTTGCTAACAATACCTGCTTTAAGGCTCAGGGCCGATTATCTGGCTATAGTCACTATCGGATTCGCCGAGATATTGCGGTACTTTTTGCTTAATGAGGGGTGGCTCACTGGAGGCGCAGGAGGACTCATAGGTTTTTCTCTACCTTTAGAAAACATTGTACCAGCTGAGCACTATGATTTGTTTCTCTTAGGATTCATATGGGGAGCGCTACTAATAGCCTTGGCCGCTTTGCAAAGATTGGCGAAATCCCCCTGGGGCAGAGTATTGAAATCCATAAGGGAAGATGAGGATGTGGCTAAGGTGCTGGGAAAGAATGTTTCCAGCTATAAAATGCAGGCCTTCTTGCTCGGCTCAATTCTGGCTGGCTTCGCCGGAATGATGATGGCTTTCTATCACAGCTATGTGAATCCATATTATTATTATCCTATAGAGACTTTCTATGCTTGGATAATTGTCATACTGGGTGGGAGTGCTAACAATCGGGGGACCATATTAGGTGCCTTAGTACTATGGACTTTCCTCAGTGGGACGAGATTCTTGAGTCCTCTTGTCCCTTTGCCCGATTTCACTTTTGCAGCGTTGAGAATGGCACTTGTAGGTGTTCTGCTAATTGTCCTTATGCTTTATCGGCCTCAGGGAATCTTGGGGAATAGAAGGGAGCTAACTTTTTGAACCGGAGAGACAGGATGGATAGACTTGCGCTTTCGGTCCAGAACCTCACTAGAACCTTTGGCGGACTAAGAGCAGTGGACAAGTGCCATCTTGATGTAAGGAAGGGAGTAATAGCTGGCCTTATAGGCCCGAATGGAGCGGGGAAAACCACCTTGTTTGAAGTTCTGTCTGGTCTAATAGCTCCCGATTCAGGGAGGATATTCTTAGAAGGATGGGAGATTACCCATTTGCCAGCCCACAAAAGAGTTAGCCTTGGGCTAGGGAGGACGTTTCAGATAACTCGCTCCCTAAGAAAATTGCAGGTGCTAGATAACCTAAAACTTGCCGCCCAATCGCAGTTAGGTGAAGATGTGGCAAATGTTTGGTTCAGACCGCGGGCAGTGGGTGAACAAGAACAGCTGATCGAGGACAAGGCAGTGGAAATGCTCAAATTCCTAAACCTCTATGAGCTAAGGTATGAATATGCCGGGAATCTCTCCGGTGGTCAGAAAAAACTCCTTGAAATTGGGAGGATGCTTATGCTTGATCCCAAGCTCATTCTGATGGACGAGCCTTTAGCAGGAGTGAATCCATCCTTGGGTGGTGAAATAAATGAGCATGTTAGGAGGCTGAAGCAAAAGGGTTTGACTATACTGATAATTGAGCATAACGTGAAGAGTATTATGAGCATTAGCGACGTGGTTTACGTGATGAATGAAGGGAAAATAATAGCCCAGGGGGCTCCCGAGTCCATAAGAAAAGATGAAAAGGTGATCGAAGCGTATTTAGGAGCGAGGTGATTTCGTTGCCTGAGGTTTTGCTTGAGTTAAAGGATCTGCACGGCGGATATGGTGAGATCAAAGTCTTGAATGGGGTTGATATCTTCGTGAGAGACGGCGAGATAGTTTCTGTCGTGGGTCCTAATGGAAGTGGAAAATCGACTATGATGAAAACGATCTTTGGGCTTCTTAGACCAGAAAGAGGAGAGATTGTTTATCAGGGGGAAGACATAACTATGTTAGAACCGTTTGAGATTATCAGACGGGGAATTTGTTATGTTCCGCAAGAGAACAATGTATTTCCTTCCTTAACGGTGGAGGAGAATCTGGAGATGGGTGCCTATGTTCTTAATTTGTCCCAAGAGATCAAGAAAAATAAAGAAAGGGTTTATGAGCTGTTCCCTTCTGTTAAGGAGAGAGCGAAATCGCCAGTGAGGACATTGAGTGGAGGCATGCGTCAGATGATTGCCTTTGGAAGAGCACTTATGTTACAACCCAAGCTCCTTCTTCTGGATGAGCCCTCGGCTGGTCTAGCTCCTAGATTGGTTAAGGATATAATGACCAGGTTAGAGGAGATAAATGGGCAAGGCGCGGCTTTACTGATTATTGAACAGAATGTTCGAAGAGCTCTCGAACTATGCCATCGTGGTTATGTGCTTGACGTGGGCAAGACCTTGATGGAAGGCCCGGGTAGAGAGCTTCTAACAAATGGACAGATTCAAGAAATATATATGGGTGAAGGCTAAGGTCATGTATCTTGTTGAACTTCTGAAAGGATCCCGCAAGCTATTGACAATTGCAGACTTGCTGTGTAACAATATCTGCAATTGAATATGGGAAAGGCTGAGAACAGGATTAGTACAGCTTAGGGCGGGGTTCAGAGAGTCGGGTTAGGTGTGAGCCGATACTTGCGCGAGGCTGGAATGGACCTGGGAGCTGCAAACCGAAAGGCTGTTATGCTAAGTAGGCTTTGCCGCAGGGGCAGCGTTATCAGAGTCCAGGGTATCGCTAGTATTAGCTGTACCTGAAAAGAGATGGTCGGCAAAGACCGAAATAGGGTGGCACCGCGAAGATTAAGCCTCTCGCCCCTTGGCGAGAGGCTTTTTGTTTGGTTAGTAGGATAACATGTATTACCCAACTTTAGAGGAAGTTCAACAACTGAAGAAACATGGCAATGTAGTGCCAGTTTACTGTGAGATTCGGGCTGATCTGGAAACGCCGGTATCCGCTTACCTTAAGATAGCTCGTGGGGACTATTCCTTCCTTCTGGAGAGCGTCGAGGGAGGAGAGCGACTGGCTCGCTATAGCTTTATTGGCACCGAGCCCTCCCTTATCCTAAAGACGGGAAACGAGAACCGTATCAACCCGTTGTACCTAGTGGAAAAGGAATTCGGTCAATTCTATCCAGTGCCGGTTGCTGATTTACCTAGGTTCCATGGTGGTATGGTGGGCTATCTCAGCTATGAAGTGGCTCGCCACTTTGAGAAGCTGCCCTCTGCTGACCATGACCCCCTGGATCTCCCTGAGTCCGTACTGATGTTAGCTGATACCCTCCTCGCTTTTGATCACCTTACCCACAAAATCAAGATTATCGCCCACGCTTACTTGGATGGCGACGTTGAGACGGCATATCTGGAGGCAACTCGTAAGATTGATGATTTGGTGGACAGGCTAAGGCAGCCGATCCGTTCTGAAGTTCCCAAGAGTGCTCCATCAACTGGGTGTGATGTATCATCAAACGTTTCACCATCAGAGTTTGAGGCTAGAGTATTACAAGCTAAGGAGCATATCTATGCTGGCGATATAATCCAAGTCGTGTTGTCACAGCGACTAGCAAGGCCCACTTGTGCCACTCCCTTTGCCATATATCGGGCATTGCGCTCCATCAATCCCTCTCCCTATATGTACTACCTTCAGTTGGGCGACTTCTACATTGTGGGAGCTTCCCCTGAGCTTCTGGTGCGAGTGGAGGATGGGATAGTAGCAAATCATCCTATCGCTGGCACTCGGGCTCGGGATCAGGACATTGTCAAAGACATGGCCTTGGAAGAGGAACTCAGAAATGATGAGAAGGAACGAGCTGAGCACATTATGCTTGTTGACCTGGGACGTAATGACATTGGAAGAATCAGTGAGCCAGGCACGGTTGAGGTCACCCAGCTTATGGATATAGAGCGCTACTCCCATGTTATGCATCTGGTATCACATATTCGAGGTAAGTTGAGAGCTCAGCTTTCTCAGTTTGATGCTCTGCGGGCTTGCTTCCCTGCGGGCACCGTTTCTGGCGCACCCAAAATCCGGGCTATGGAGATCATCGCCGAGTTAGAAAGAGACAAGCGGGGACCCTATGCCGGAGCAGTAGGCTACTTCGATTTCTCGGGAAACCTGGATACTGCCATTACCATCCGCACTATCGTTATCAAGAATAGCACTGCGTACATACAGGCAGGATGTGGAATTGTGGCCGATAGCATTCCTGAGCGTGAATATCAGGAAAGCCTGAGCAAAGCCCAGGCGTTGCTTACTGCCATCGACCAGGCGGAGGCTTATCAGTATGCTTTTGCTAATAGATAACTATGATAGCTTCACCTACAATCTTTTTCAGTACTTGAGTGAACTGGGGGAGGGAGTATTGGTAGTCCGTAATGACGAAGTGAGTCTAAATCAGATTGAGATAGAGTCTCCCCATCGAATTGTCATCTCCCCTGGCCCCGGTACCCCAGAGCAGGCGGGCATCTCTAATGAAGTTGTCCACCACTTCGGAGGCCGTATCCCTATCCTAGGTGTCTGCCTTGGACACCAGTGCATCGGCTATAGCTATGGAGCTAAGGTCAACCGTGCTAGCGAAATCAAACATGGCAAATCATCGCTCATTCACCACGATGGCAAAGGGCTTTTTGAGGGGTTGCCCAATCCCTTCTCTGCCATCCGCTACCACTCCCTGGCAGTGGTGCAAGATGGCTTGCCTGATTGCCTTGAGGTCACTGCCTGGACATCAAATGGCATGATTATGGGACTGCGTCACCGTCAGTTTGCTGTGGAGGGTGTTCAGTTCCATCCAGAGTCAATTATGACCGAGGTGGGGAAAGATTTACTCAGGAACTTTCTAAGGCAAAGAGCACAGCAATGATTCGCAGAACAAAATTGGTTAGCGGAATGACCACTAGAGGGACAGCCTTAATACTGGTAATTGCTATCGTCGCTGCTTCGGTCATCGGGATACTGCACGCCACCAAGAAGATTGATACTGCAGAAACACTGGAGATGGCAGCATTGACGACGCTCGTATTGATAACCGCTTGGTATGCCATACAGACGGCAACTATGGCTGACGAGATGAAGAGGCAAAGGTACTATGAATCCCTGCCACTTCTAGTACCCACCGTACCCCCAATACTTAAGACTGAGGAACTTCCTTATGGAAGTCTACAGAGCGGAGTGGGAATGAAAGTCATGTGGTGCAATATGGGGAAGGGCACAGCTATTAACTCGCGATTCTACTTTTATCCTGTACCTGCTTCTTCAGGAAAAGCTGAGGCCTTCCCATCCCATAGGTTAGGAACGTTGGAAGTTGGTGGCAAAAAAGAAGTAGATTTCGACAAAATATTTGAACGTTATTATGGGGAAACAAAATTACTCGATGACAAACGATGGCAACAAATATCGAACACATACCGACCACGACTGGAAGCGGAATATCAGGACATCTATGAGAGAAAGATCACCACTGTTCAGGAATTCCGCATTGACGAACAAAATGAGAAAGCATTCTTAGGAGAGCTCTACTTTACGGTCAATGGCAGGCGATTAGGGGAGGAAGCAGCTCAACATGATTAAGGAAGCCATAGACAGCCTAGTTTCAGGTCGCTCGCTTACCTTTGAGCAGGCGGCAGGCGTGATGGAAGAAATCATGAGCGGCGAGGCAACGCCAGCTCAGTTTGGCGCTTTTATTACCGCTCTGCGCATTAAAGGGGAGACAGTGGACGAGATTGCTGGCCTGGCAAGCGCAATGCGGGCAAAGGCAACCTCCGTTCGGGTTACTCCACCAGTGGTTGACACCTGTGGCACCGGAGGTGATGGCTCGTTCAGTTTCAATATCTCCACAGCAGCCGCTTTTGTTGTCGCAGGAGCTGGGCTTAAGGTAGCCAAGCATGGTAACCGGGCAATGAGTAGCCGCTGCGGGAGCGCCGATGTCCTTGAGGCACTGGGGGTAAAGATCAACCTTGAGGCTGAGGCAGTAGCTCAATGCCTGGAGACGGTGGGCATTGGCTTTATGTTCGCTCCCATCTTCCACCCAGCGATGAAGCATGCCACCGCACCTCGAAGAGAGATTGGAATCCGTACGGTGTTCAATATACTCGGCCCTCTTACCAATCCTGCTCACGCCAAGTTTCAAGTCATTGGTGTTCCCTCAAAAGAACTGGGAGACAAGATCGCTTCCACCCTCCATCGGTTAGGCACGAATCATTCCTTGGTAGTGTGTGGCAGAGATGGCATGGATGAGATTTCAATCACTGGGAAATCGCTGGTGTGGGACGTTAGTCAAGATAGGGCATTGCCACCTTATGAAGTCTCCCCTCAAGACTTTGGGTTCCGAAAGGCAAATGTTGCAGAGATTGAGGGAGGAATGCCCGAGCAGAATGCTGAGATGCTACGTCGTATTCTGAAGGGGGAGAAGGGAACAAGACGAAACATAGTTGTTATGAATGCTGCCGCGGCATTGGTTGCGGGCAACCGGGCAGGAGACCTTAAAGAAGGTGCCCATATTGCCGAGGAAACTATTGGTAGTGGAGGGGCTGAAGCTAAGCTCAACCAACTGGTCAGGCTCAGCCAGAGCCTGGGAGCGCCATTGCACTCCGAGGCCATGAGCTTTACGAAAGGGCAGTGAAGCAATCTCAATGAAGGAAGGAACCATGCTGGGTAGAATCGTCGCCCAAAAGAGAGAGCAGGTTGAGCGGAGGAAGAAGGCACTACCGCTAGCCTGTCTAGAAGAGCGCATTCCCCAACAGAAGCCGGTGCATGATTTTGCCATTGCTCTCCGGGGCGGCCCCGTCAGGCTAATTGCCGAAGTGAAGCAAGCATCGCCATCACGGGGAATTCTTCGCCCCAATCTCGAGCCTGCCGAATTAGCCAAGACCTATGCTGAAGGAGGCGCTGCCGCTATTTCGGTGCTAACCGAGACAGACTACTTCAGGGGTAGTATTGATCATCTGGCAAGTATTAGAGAGGTAGTCGAGCTTCCGTTGTTAAGGAAGGATTTCATTTTTGACCCATATCAAGTATGTGAATCGCGTGCTTATGGTGCCGATGCCTTGTTGCTAATAGTGGCTATTTTGGACCAAGAGCAACTCGAGGAATTACTTCTGATGGGCCACGAGCTTGGTTTAAGCTGTCTGGTTGAAGTTCACAATGAATATGATGTGGAGAGAGCACTTCTTAGCGGAGCGGAAATCATCGGAATTAATAATCGAGACCTTGATACCTTTGCTGTTGATATTGAAACAACCCATCGACTGCTGCCACTTATCCCCGGAGAGAAGGTGGTGGTCAGCGAAAGCGGCATCAGGAATAGGAGTGATATGGAAAAACTTGGGGAATGGGGAGTCAATGCGATACTTGCAGGTGAAGCTTTGGTTACTGCCAGTGATGTTCTGGCTAAGGTGAGGGAGCTGGTATTATGACCTGCATAAAGATTTGCGGTATTAAAGATAAGGCTCATGCAATGGCAGCAGTCGAGGCAGGTGCAGACCTTGTTGGGATGGTTTTTGCTCCCAGCAAACGGCAGGTAACTCCTAAGGAGGCCCGCCAGTTAGCTAGCGATGTAAAGAAAGAAAGCGACATTGTGAAGGTGGTCGGCGTCTTTGTCAATACAGTAGCCTCCAAGGTAAATGAGATTGCTGATTTCTGTGCTTTGGACTGGGTTCAGTTAAGTGGTGATGAATCTTGGGAATATTGCCGTGAGATTACTAAGCCAATAATAAAGGCAACCCGAATAGGCCAGCAGCACTTTGAGAATATCACTGTCGAACTGGCTGCTGGAACTGAGATACTTTTCGTACAGAGGTTTATTGCCCTCCTTGATTCCCAGGTCGAGGGTAAGTATGGCGGCACCGGCATGACCTTTAACTGGGAATTAGCCCGGCAGGTAGCAAGGAGATTTCCAGTGATTATCGCCGGTGGTCTCAATCCTCATAATGTGGCTCAACTAATCGAGTTGGTGGCACCTTGGGGAGTGGATGTCTCCTCTGGAGTAGAGGTGGGAGGAGTTAAGGATGTAGCCAAAATCAAGGAATTCATTGCGGCAGTAAGGAGAACTGATGGAAACAAAAGATGAACAAGTGCCCAATTCCCGTGGCTATTTCGGCGAGTTCGGTGGCAGATTTGTGCCTGAGACACTCATAGCAGCTCTAGACGAACTGGATGCGGCTTATAGTGAGGCAAAGCATGCCCCATCTTTCTGGGCCGAATTCGATTTATTGTCTCGGGATTACTCAGGAAGGCCGACACCTCTTTTCTTCGCTGAAAGGCTCACCAGGCACTGCGGAGGTGCTCAAATTTTCCTTAAAAGGGAAGACTTGGCTCATACTGGAGCTCATAAGATAAATAATGCTTTGGGGCAAGGTCTTTTGGCTTGCAGAATGGGGAAGCGACGAATTCTCGCTGAGACTGGTGCCGGGCAGCACGGAGTAGCCGCGGCTACTATATGTGCCAAGCTGGGGCTGGATTGCATCGTCTATATGGGAGAGGAAGATATTCGCCGCCAGTCGGTCAACGTCTTCCGTATGAAACTGCTGGGGGCAGAGGTGCGCTCCGTTTCCTCAGGCAGTAAAACCTTAAAGGATGCTATTAACGAAGCAATAAGAGACTGGGTAACCAATGTGAAAGACACTTACTACCTTCTTGGCTCAGTGGTAGGGCCTCATCCCTACCCTGCAATGGTGCGTGATTTTCAGTCAATCATAGGCAAGGAAGCAAAACAACAGATTTTGCAAAAATGCGGTCGCTTACCTGATTATATCATTGCCTGCGTAGGTGGTGGGAGCAACGCTATTGGAATTTTCCATCCCTTCGTGGATGATAGGGATGTCAAGTTCATTGGAGTAGAGGCGGCAGGAAGAGGGCTTAACACCGGTAAGCATGCCGCCTCTCTAGTTGTAGGCAGAGTAGGAGTACTCCATGGGACAAAATCCTATGTTCTCCAGGATGACGCTGGGCAGATTTGCGAGACGCACAGCATCGCCCCGGGGCTGGATTACCCCGGGGTAGGACCCGAGCACAGCTACTATAAAGCCGTGGGGAGAGCCAACTATGTTGCTGTGGACGATAACATGGCATTAGAGGCTTTTCAGCTCCTTTGTCAAACCGAGGGCATTATCCCGGCGCTCGAGCCAGCGCATGCTGTAGCCTACGCTACTAAGATGGCGAACTCTCTGGATAAGGAGCAAATCATCGTTGTTAACCTTTCTGGTCGAGGTGATAAGGATATTGACATTGTAGCTGAAACGTTGGGAGTAAGACTGTGAGCCGCATTGGTTCTGTTTTTGCCAAACCAAATCATACGGCTTTTATTCCTTATGTCACTGTAGGTTATCCTAGTATCGAAGCAAGCTTGAAAGTGGTTCCAATTCTGGCGAACAGCGGCAGCGACCTAGTAGAACTAGGTATTCCTTTTTCTGACCCTGTGGCTGATGGCGTGACTATACAGAAATCAAGCTTTCATGCCTTACAAAGTGGGGTTACTCCGGAGGTTTGCCTTGGAGTAGCCCGCGAACTAAATCAGACAGTTGAAGTTCCCTTGGTATTTATGAGCTATTTCAATCCAATTCTCAACTATGGTCTGGAGAAATTCTGCGATGCTTGCGCCAGTTCAGGAATTGACGGCTTGATTATTCCTGACCTGTCTCTTGAGGAAGGCGGTGAACTAGAAGTCATCACAGAAAGTCACGGCATGGACCTCATTTATCTGTTGACTCCTACTAGCACTGAGGAGCGCATTGAGCTCGTAGCTGAAAAATCTCGTGGCTTTATATATCTGGTTTCAGTAACCGGAGTCACCGGGGTCAGAGATAATCTGTCCCTGGACTTAGAGGGATTTGTGACCAAGGTACGAAGAATGACTGATAAGCCTCTTTGTCTGGGATTTGGACTAGCTACCCCAGAACAAGCCAAGCGAGTACGTAGAATAGTTGACGGGGTAATTGTGGGTAGTCGCATCATTCAGCTTATGGATGAAGACAAATCTTTAAGCCTTGTTCAAGATTTTACAAGACAAATGAGGGAGGCCCTAGGAGAAAAATCATAGAGGTTTCAGATTTCAGGAGGTTTATTATTTTATTGAAGGAGGGTTTGACTATGTTTACTGTATTGCAGACCTAGCGCCGGCTCAGCGGGGCCGAAATATCAAGAGTCAACAACAACAAGTGAATTGAAAAGAAAGGAGATTGAGAAATGGATAAGAGAACAAAGTTCACGCTGGATGAAGAAGAGATACCAAAATACTGGTACAACATCCTGGCTGACTTGCCTGAGCCGCTGCCACCAGATTTGCATCCGGCCACCGGAAAGCCAATAACCCCCGATGACCTGGCTCCTCTATTTCCCATGGAGTTGATCAAGCAAGAGGTGAGCACCGAGAGATGGATTGAAGTTCCTGAGGAGGTGCAAGACATCTACCGACTTTGGAGGCCGACGACGTTGTTTCGAGCGCATAGATTGGAGAAGGCCCTGGATACCCCGGCCAGGATTTTCTACAAATACGAGGGGACGAGTCCCCCTGGGAGTCACAAGCCTAACACCGCGGTGGCTCAGGCCTTCTACAATAAGCAAGAAGGGGTCAAGCGAATTACCACTGAGACTGGAGCCGGGCAATGGGGAAGTGCGTTGTCTTTTGGTGGTGCCTGTTTCGGCCTTGAGATTAAGGTATATATGGTCAGGATCAGCTACAACCAGAAACCGTATCGCCGCGTCATGATGGAGACCTGGGGAGCTACATGCGTCCCCAGTCCCAGTTCGGATACCAAGGCAGGGCGTGATATGCTGGCCAGAGACCCTGATTGTCCTGGTAGCTTGGGTCTGGCCATCAGTGAGGCGGTGGAGGATGCCGTTTCTCGTGATGACACTCACTATGCCCTGGGCAGTGTGCTTAACCATGTCCTGTTGCATCAAACTGTAAATGGGCTGGAGGCAAAAAAGCTGATGGAGAAGGCAGATGCCTATCCTGATATTATCGTAGGTTGCATTGGCGGCGGCTCAAACTTTGCCGGCCTGTTTTTACCCTTCGTCAAGGATAAAATCGACGGCACAAAGCCAGACCTGCGCATCATCAATGTAGAGCCAGCAAGCTGTCCCACCATGACCAAGGGGCCCTATGCTTATGACTTTGGTGACGAAGCTGGACTTACTCCGTTGCTTAGAATGTACACCTTGGGGCATGGCTTTATTCCTCCTCCAATTCATGCTGGAGGTCTTCGCTATCATGGGATGGCACCTATCATATGTCATCTTCACAAGTTAGGGCTGGTTGAAGCTAGAGCTGAGCACCAGTTGGCTACTTTCCAGGCGGGGATAACCTTTGCTCGCACTGAGGGCATTATCAGCGCCCCGGAGCCGAACCATGCCATTAAGGTAGTGATTGATGAAGCCCTTAAGTGCCGTGAATCTGGTGAGTCGAAGACCATCCTTCTGGCCCATAGCGGACATGGACATGTTGATATGGCCGCCTACGATGCCTATCTCTCAGGTAAGCTTCAAGACTATGAGTATCCTGATGATAAAATAAAGGAGGCGCTGGCGCAGCTTCCAAAGGTATGAGCCGCTTAGGCCAAAACTGAAGGGCATCCAGTTTGACTTCAAAGGTCTTGGCTGTGCTTATCCTGTTACGTGCGTGGTGTGCCGGCTTAGCCGGCACACCACGTATAGCTCTAGAATGCAAAATAACAAGCGAGCCTTGTTTCATATGATTGTATGCTTCTCAGGGCAAAGCTGGATAACGCTTAGTATCTCAACGGACTCTGCGGTGAAGCCTATAGCCCGTTATATATCGTGGCATGATATATTGACAAGATGGCAAGAAAGTAATTTAATCAAAGCTGTTTTGGACAAGACTTAAGTAGTTAGAACCTTGAAAGCGAGGAGAGAATGAAACACGAAGATATTTTCGAACGGTTGAAGAAGCTGGTTGTGGAGCTATTGGAGGTTGAGGAGGGTAAGGTGGTGGCTCAAGCATCCTTTGTTGATGACTTCGCTGCTGATAGCCTGGACTTCATAGAGCTAATTACAGCGGTGGAGGAAGCCTTTGGAATTGAGATACCGGATGAAGATGCTGGCAAAATGCAGACCGTTGAAGACGCAGTTAACTATATTGAATTGAAAAGCCGCGGTTAACGTTCATATTGAGGTTTGGGGGGAGAAACTGAGGATTTGATATGGGCGGGAAATCAGTGAAGGTAGCCATAGATGCCATGGGCGGCGATTATGCCCCTCAAGAGATAGTGAAGGGGGCAATTCAGGCTGCTGAGAAGGATGGGGTTGAACTCATGTTGGTGGGCTCTGAGGATGCCATCCAGCGGGAGCTAAAGAAATACGACGTTTCTAGCCTCCCCATTCATGTGGTGAATGCTAGCGAGGTTATAGGAGAAGGCGAGTCTCCTGTAGCCGCACTGCGTCAGAAGCCGGATGCCTCTGTGCTGGTAGCTATGCGATTGGTGAAGGAGGGGGGCGCTGACGCTGTAGTAAGCATGGGCTATACTGGTGCAGTTATGGTGAGCGCAATTGAAATCCTGGGAAAGCTGGAAGGCATCAGGCGTCCGACTGCTGGTACACCTTTGCTTGAGCTTGCTCCCAACACAGTGGTGTTTGACCTGGGACCAAACGCTGATTGCAGGCCGCGTGACTTACTGAGCTTTGCTGTCATAGGCTCTGTTGTTGCCCAAAAGATATTACATATCAGTAACCCGACGGTAGCTCTGCTCAGCAATGGCGCTGAGGAAGGAAAGGGAAACGTTCTAGTAAAGAGTGCTTATCCACTGCTCAAGAAAAGTCGCCTTAACTTTATCGGCAACATAGAGGGAAACGACATCCCTTTTGGCAGAGCAAATGTCATTGTTTTCGATGGATTTACCGGAAATATATTACTAAAATTTTGTGAAGGTCTGGGTGAATCAATCATCGAGCGATTAAGGGTTACCCTGGATAGGCGCCTCCCAAAGGAAGAACTTGATGCTATTATCAATGATTTGTTCGCTCTAACCCACATAGCTGACGTGATTGGTGGGGGGATGATTTACGGCGTGAACGGAGTGGTCTGGATCGGGCATGGGCGCTCCAAGGCAGCTCAGATAGCTGAGTCTATACATCAGGTAAAGCTAGCCGTGGAAAGTAACCTGCTGGAAGAAATAAGGTTAGAGCTGAGGAAGCTGTGATGAAGGTTCGAATTCTGGGGGCACATGCATTCGAGTCTGACAGAACAAGGTTCCTGTCAATATTGGTTGATGGAGTGCTGGCCTTAGATGCTGGTGGTCTTAGTTATAGCCTACCCCTGGCAGCCCAGGAGAAGATAGAGGCTGTTCTGCTAACGCATTCACATGCAGACCATATTATGGGGTTGGCCAGCTTGTGCATGCATGCCTATGCTATTGGTGCCACTGTGGAGGTCTACGCCATCAAGGATACTATTGATGCTGTAACGACCCATGTTTTTAATGACACAATCTACTCTGACTTTACTAGAATGCCATCGTCAGCGAAACCGACACTTCGGTTTCATTCGGTGGAAGCATATAAACCACAGGATATTGCAGGTTATGACATACTTGCCTTTCCTGTCCATCACACCGCCCCTGCAGTGGGTTATCAGGTTACTTCAGACGATGGAAAGCGGGTACTATACAGTGGGGATACAGGGCCGGGGTTACATTCATGTTGGGAATACGTTCACCCAGACCTGCTTATCCTGGACTGTGCCGGCTCAAGCAGGTGGAATACCCAGGCCGCTAAGGTAGGTCACATGACCCCCGCATTGCTGAAGCCAGAGCTAGTTGAATTCCGTAAGCAGAAGGGTTATATTCCTCGTGTCATTCTTGTTCATATGATTCCACTACCTAACGATGAGAAATATATTGAAGAGGAAGTCAGCGAAGTGGCTAAAGACCTGGATGCCGGAATTACCCTGGGCTATGAGGGGATGAAGATCGAAGTCTAAGGTACCCTGATGTTGGTCAGAAGAATTTCCTGCTAAAATGGGGATCTTGAGAATTGTAATCTAAGGAGGGGTGTTATGGCAGTTGCAGTAGTTACTGATAGTACATCCGATATCCCGATGAATGTGGCCGAGGAACTCGGGATTGCCATCGTGCCACTACATGTGCAATTCGGTAAGGAAAGCTACCGTGATAGTGTTGACCTGACTGGTGGTGAGTTCTACCATAAACTGGTACACGACGCAGACTACCCCAAGACATCAACTCCTAACATCAATGACTTCGTTACCGTATACAATGACGTCGCCGAGGGAACCAAAGAAATCATCTCTATCCATATTGGCCCCAAGATAAGCGGGACATACAACATGGCGGTGGCAGCGGCCAAGGAAGTCAAAGCGGATTGCCGTATCGAAGTCATTGACTCACAAATCACTATAATGGCTCTGGGCCTCTTGGTCATAGAGGCAGCTAAGGCAGCTAGAGAAGGTACGGGCCTAAGCCAGTTGACCGATTTTGTACGTAAGCTAATCCCTAAAGCACATACCCTTGTAACATGCGATACTGTGAAGTACCTTGTGCGCGGGGGTCATGCCAGCAAGACTGTCAAAGTGTTTCTTGCCTCAGCTCTGAGAGTAAATCCACTGATTGAGATCAAGGGTGAGATCCTACCCTTTGGCAAGGTTCGGGGTCGTGCCAAAGCTATCGACGCACTGTACAAATACGTGAGCAATTTCCCCCGTGCCCGTAGTTTAGCAGTGGAGTATGCCACCGATGCCGAAGAGGCGAAATCACTTGCGGGACGACTGGCAGACATGTTCCCAGGGACACCAATATATACGTCCATAGTTGGCGCAGTAGTGGGTGCACATCTTGGCCCGCATGCCTTGGCTGTGTCAACATTGGAGGGTGATATAGATTAGAATATCTAGGGACATGCTTTATCAGCCATGAAAATCAGGATTTTAGGAGGTGTGCTATGACAGTTGCAGTACTTGTCGACAGCAGCTCTTGTATCACTAAGGAGGTGGCCGAGGCGTACAACCTTCGCATTGTCCCGTTGCATTTGATGTGGGGTGGCAAGGAGTATGCCGATTGGGTAGATATGACCCCACAGGAATTCTATGCCCGGTTGAAGCCGGAGAAGGAGACCTGGCCCACTACCAGCGGCTCAGTTCAAGGGGAGTTCCTCAAGGTGTTTGAAGAGTTACGGGGCAAGGTTGATGGCGTGGTTGCCATTACCCTCAGCCCTGATACTCCTTCAGCCGGCTACCGCTCAGCTATAATGGCACAAGAGATGGCTGAGGGCCTCGCCGTCGAGGTTGTTGATTCTCATTCCACTGTGACAGCTTTGGGGCTGGTAGCCACTGCCGCTGCCCAAGCTGCCACCGCCGGTGCTAGCCTGGAAGAGGTAGTCAAAGCGGGCCAGAGCGTTATCCCCAAGATGAACGTCTTTTTCAACGTAGGCTCAATAAGCTATTTCCTGAAGGGCGGGCGTGTCGCTGAATCGGAGGTGGGAGCGAAGGAGGATAGCTATATTATCACCATTAGGGAAGATGGCAAGATTACGCCATTTGAGAAATATCCCACCCAGCAAGAGGCACGGCGCCGCCTCAAGGATGTGGTGAAGGAGAGGGCGAGAAAAGACACCCCGCTTCATGTCGGGCTATTCCATGCCGCGGCCAGGGAGGAAGCCGAGGAATTCAAGAAGGAAATAGCATCTGAATACAACTGTGCCGAACTCTGGATAGGAGAGGCCTCTCCGGTAGTGGCAATTCATGTGAGCCCGGGTACGCTGGGAATTGCTTTCTACAATGAGTAACTGAGGAGGTGTTCGATGCCGGTAACGGAAACAAAACTAGATGGACAGGACCTGAAGAGGGCGTTAGAAGCAGCTAAGGCGCAGTTGGAGCAGCATATAGATGAAGTCAACTCCCTGAATGTTTTCCCTGTTCCTGATGGTGACACTGGTATAAACATGTTCTTGACAATGGAGTCAGCAGTGGAAGCGGTGGAGAAGTCACAGGATACCTCTGCGGCTGCTATCTCTGCTTCGGCAGCCAGAGGTGCTCTGCTGGGAGCCAGGGGCAACTCTGGTGTTATCCTCTCCCAAATATTGAAAGGCATGGCCAAGGGAATAGGAGAAAGGACGAGCTTCTCCTCCGTTGATTTGGCCAACGCCCTTCAGCTGGCCCGGGAGCAGGCATATAGAGTCTTGGCTAATCCGGTGGAGGGGACTATACTCACCGTCATTACGGAAGCTTCTGAAGCAGCCTCCGAGACGGCTGATAGGGGCGCCGGTTTTGCTCATACCATGATGTCTGTGGTGTCGCGGGCAAAGGTGGCGGTGAAGAGGACCCCGGAGATGCTTCCTGTGTTGAAAGAGGCTGGGGTGGTAGACGCTGGGGCCAAGGGATTGTACTATGTTTTTGAAGGCATGAAGGATTCTATCTGTAGAAAGTCGGCGGGCCGCCGTGTTGCCAGGAGGTCCTCCTCGAAACTGCCCGCTGCCAGGGAAAAGGAAAGGGTCTATGGATTTGATGTTCAGTTTATGATACAGGGCAAAGACTTGCCATTGGAAGAAATACGAGATACCGTGGTGGCATCTGGTGAGTGCCCCATAGTGGTTGGCGATGAGAGCCTCATAAGGGTTCATGTCCATACTCTAAATCCTGACGATGTACTGAGCTATGCCCGTAGCAAAGGAACGTTGAGGGACGTTATAGTCGAGGACATGGACCTACAGGTTCAGGAGGCGGATAGCAGGAGAAGGGGGCATAACCAGCAATGAGCGGGGTGACTAAACGGAGAGCAGTCATCACCGGCGTTGGCGCTGTCACTCCTCTGGCCACTGGTGCGGAGCAGACCTGGCAGGCACTATGCCAGGGCAGGTGTGGAGTGGCCAGAATCACCAAGTTTGACCCCTCTGGCTTCAAGACGCAGATTGCTGCCGAGCTAAAGGATTTCCACCCTGAGGACTTCTTAGATAACAAAAAGATAAGGCGGACTGACCCTTTTATTCATTATGCCCTGGCGGCTACTCGCATGGCGTTAGACGATGCTGGACTCGTTATCGATGGCAGCAGTGCTGGTCGCATAGGGATAGTGGTGGGCTCATGTGCTGGTGGCATGCTTACCTATGAACGGAACCTTTTCGCGCTTCGAGACCAAGGGCCTAACAGTGTCTCCCCTTTCTTCATCACTGGGTTCATAGGCAACATGGCAGCGGCGGAGGTGTCCATGGTCTTTGGTGCCAGGGGACCAAGCAAGTGTGTGGTTACTGCCTGTGCTACCGGGAGTGATTCTATTGGTGACGCTTTCAGGCTTATTCAATATGGCCAGGCGGATGCCGTCATTGCTGGAGGCAGCGACGCCTATATCCTGCCTGTGGGTATTGCTGGGCTGGGCAGAATGGGAGCTGTATCTTGTAGAAATGATGAGCCAGAAAAAGCTAGTCGCCCCTTTGATAGGGACCGTGATGGTTTTGTGATTGGAGAAGGCGCTGGCATTGTAGTTTTGGAGGAACTGGAATTGGCTAGAAAGCGAGGAGCCAAAATCTATGCTGAAATTATAGGCTACGGGTCCAACATTGATGGACACCACGTAACCGATCCCGATTGGGAGAATCAGGGTAGGTGTATTGTGTTAGCTTTGGAAGATGCTGGCGTCTTGCCTGATGAAATTGATTATATTAACGCCCATGGCACTTCTACCAAGAGTAATGATAGAGCCGAGACCAAAGCGATAAAGGCTGCGTTAGGGGAACACAGTGGAAAGGTGCCCATAAGCTCCAATAAGTCTATGATCGGTCATCTTTTGGGCGGAGCGGGGGCGGTGGAGGCTATTTCTACTGTCCTGACTATGAGGGATGGACTAATCCCGCCCACCATAAACTATGAGACCCCAGATCCTGAATGTGATCTGGACTACGTGCCCAATGTGGCTAGGAATGCAGAGGTCAGGACGGCTGTCTCGAATTCCTTTGGTTTTGGTGGATTCAATGCTGTGCTTGTTTTCAGAAAGTTCACGGAGTAGCCGATAGCGCCTCTTTACATAAGCCTATTGGGCTGGCATCATATTTCATCTTCAATTACAGCCACGGTTAAGGCCCCTGGTCCTAGATATGTTCCCATGGTTGCTCCGCACCTTGATTTGTATAGCTGCTCTGGTGGGAATAAGGGTGACAAACGTACAGCTAATGCTTCCCGTTCTTCCGGGGTAGTAGTGTGAGCTATAGCCATGTCTTTGATATGGTGGAAATTCTCCACCAATTCACATAACCTGGCTAGTGCTTTAGGGCGACCACGCGCCCTTTCCAGGGGATATGCCTCCCCGTCTCGAAGAGTCAGCAGCGGCTTTATATTGAGCATCGAGCCCAGGAATGCCTGTGCCTTGCCTATTCGTCCTCCTTTGTGTAGATACTCCAATGTATCCACCATGCCGAAGTAGTGTGTCTTGGGAATCGCCCGGTGTATCATAGCTGTAATCTCGTCCAGATTTGCCCCAGCTAGGGCTGCCTTGGCAGCAGTTATGGCCAGGAGTCCCAAGCCGATGGATGCTGAGAAGGAATCAACTACTTCTACGCGGCAATGGGCTTCCATGCCTCTCTTGCCTAGCAAGGCGATGTTGTACGTGGCGCTGAGCTTGTTGGAGATATGGATAGAGATAATCTCATCGGTTTCAGGAGCAAGTTTTTCGTACATTTCTGCGAAAGTTCCTGCCGATGGTGCTGAGGTTTTGGGGAGTATCGGCTCTGTTACCAGCTTATGGAAGAACTCGTCGGCGCTGAGGTCAACTCCATCTTGGTGTACTTCGTTGCCGAAGTGGACATACAGGGGCACTACCGCGATTTCCAGTTCCTGCGCTACTTCAGCCGGAATATCAGATGTACTATCAGTTACCACTTTAACAACCATACGTGTTCTCCTTGGTCTAGTATTTTAATAGCTTTTTAATAACTCGTCTGTGCTGGTCTGTAGTTCCTCTTCGCTGGCGAATGCTCCTACCTTTACATAACGAATAATCCCCTCGCTGTCTATGAAGAAAGTGGTAGGGGTGTATCGTATGGCGTAGCTTGAAGCTACCGCGGTATTCTTACCCAGAGCAACGATGAAGCTTATTTCGCTATCACCGAAGAATTGCTTAATCTGTGGAAGACTATCTTGTATGTCAATAGCCACGATTGTTATTGTATCGGGGTACTGCTTGGCTACTGCATCGAAATAGTATAGCTCTCCTAGGCAAGGTGGGCATCCCTTGTGCCAGAAATTGAGCAGCACCGGCATTCCTTGTAGCTCTGACAGAGTTACTTCTGCGCCTGTCATGGTTGGCAGTGTAAAGTCTGGGGCCGCGACTTCCACAGGTATCAGGCCTAATTCCTCAGGCGAGCTAGAGGAATCAGAGGAGCTACAGCTTGTAGCGCCTCCAACTGAAGCGCATAAAAGCATGAGTGAAATTGCTCTTAATAGCCAGCTCTGCGATTGTTTGTTAGCCATGTTATCCAACTCCCGTTGATAGATTGCTGATATAGCCCAGGTTGCCAGTCAGCATGAGAATTCCTATGCTGATGAGCAAGGCTGCGCTTACTACCGAGGTGGCAAAGGCATGGCGGCTGAGCCACCTGAGGTAGCGAGAGGCCGCTCCTATGGCCAGGCTGACTCCGATGAAAGGCAAGCCCAACCCGAGGCAATAAGCGAGCAAAAGGTAAATTCCCTGCCATACAGTTTGCGAAGTCCAGGCCAAAGCGAGTATACCTCCTAATATTGGCCCAACACAGGGCGTCCAGCCCAGTGAGAATATGGCACCTATTGATAGAGACCTCAAATATCCTGGGCCTTTAGCTTGAGTGAGGTTAAGCCGCTTCTCGTAATTGAGCCATGGTAACTTAGTAGCAGCTAGCAGAAATACCCCGAATGCAATAAGTAGCGCGCCAGCTATATTCTGCAGCAGCCCGAAAGGCGCCATAGCTCCCAGTAGCCCCAGTGAGGCTCCCAGGGCGGTGAAGACTAAGGAGAACCCGGCTATGAAGCTAATGGTGTGCAGGATAATGTATCTCCGCCCTGGAGGCTCAGAGCTGAGGACCGACATGCCGGCGATGTTAGCCAGGTAAACTGGAACCAGTGGCAGAACACAAGGTGACAGGAATGAAAGCACTCCAGCAACAATGGCTACTGTGAATGTTACATTTGACATCCAGGCATACCTCTCATATTAGGCCTATTTTTGCCGGTGACATATGCTGAAAATTAATATCATAGCATAATAGTCTGGTATAATTATAGAAATCACTTGCTTCTGGGGCTGTAGCTCAGTTGGGAGAGCGCCTCCTTTGCACGGAGGAGGTCAGGGGTTCGAATCCCCTCAGCTCCACCAGTCTTTGGCATAGGTTTTCACCATAGCTATGTCCGCCTGTGCAATACCCCGGGCTACCATGCCGGCTTCTATCTGCACCCCTGCGTCGGATTTTCGTAATCGTCCCGTTTCCCCCTGCCATTTGAGCCTGGCCGAGTATAGAACAATAGCGGGCATGCAACGTCTGACTGGGGTCATTCAGAAGACAGCACTGTCCCAACCCAACAAAACGATTATCTGTCGTCTCCGCGGTGTGACAGAATCATCCATCAACCGCCGTTAGCCACTTCTCTGGTTCGATGCCACCGAAGTCATACAGCGTCCGTGAAAGCAACGAAAGAACGGACACAGTGATGTGGCTAACAAGGAATGAACGACGTCGTTGACGAGAGAGCCAACGAGGATATCCTTAGCTCAGCATAGCCACCGTTGCAATGCTGCCATTGACCCCGATAGCATGAAAAGCGAAGCATTTGCCCTGTTCGAGCACGGTTATTCGCTGAAGGAAGTCCGGTTCTTGCTTCGCAGGCACAAGAATCCTGCTAATCCATCAAGCTACAGCAGCAGGCTCAGAAGATACCGAAGACTGTGGGAGTCAGTGCAGAAATAGAGATCGAGTAGGGCTTTCAGAAATTCAGCGCAGCCCGCGCGGTTTCTGCGTCCATGCATGGTCAAACAGAGACACAATGTGGCTTTTTGTTACGTTATCGGGTATTAGTGGATTAGCGATAACGGTGGCTTTCCTGGATATGAGAAGCTAAATAAAAAAGCCGCAAGAACTGGATAAAAAGTGGTTCCTTGAATCTTAGTCTAGCTATCTCTACAATCTGGCTACACGGGGTATCATTTCTGACGATTTCGACAGACTGATGCCGTGTCGCAATGAGTACATGGTTCCGACCGTTGTGTGAGGCGGGGCAAGTTGTTTTCACGTATTGCATTTCCTGCTAAGGTGACAGCCTGTGCTGTACTTTCCATCACTGGGAGATCAACTTCCTCACGGGTAGTACCACCTTGATCTAGGTTGTGTATCTCTATCAAGTCTGCAAGCTCGCCCGTAAGTTCTTTATATCCCATCGCATAGATATGAAGTTGCTGCCGTGTCACATCCTCATCTTGAGCGCGATTGGTAGACTTAAAGTCCACAACTATCGTGTCGTTGGTGTCGGTTCTACGGATTAGGTCTATCCGACCATTAACAACCATCCCTTCGGCGAGGTGTATCTCCACAACCTGCTCAGTGTGTACTATCTTGTCTAGTAGGTATGCGTTGTCCTGCAGGTATCTCTTCACAGCAGCGATGCCAGCCATTCGCAGGTTTTCACGTAGTTCTGGATAGGCAAATGGTACGTGTAAATGTTTATTGACCAGTTCTTCTGCATTGTCGGCTGAGACAAAGTCTTTATCAAGAGCACGTTTGTGCACTTCTGCAAGGGCGTCGTGCAATGATTTTCCATATCCTATGGCCTTGTCTATTGGCGGGTTGAAGCCGTAAACAAATCGGAGCTTAAATTGATATGGACACTCGAAGTAGTATTTCAACTCACTAAAAGTCAATCCAACATTCATAAGGGTGGTCTGTGGTTGCGAGGTTAGCTTACCTACTGGCGGACGAGAAGGCTCACGGGTCAGTACATGCCCTGGAACTGCCGCTTCATTAAAAAACGGTGACACTCGCCTGTAGAGCTGACTGTCCGGCTGTGGAGCCCATGTGCAAAATAGGAACTTCTTGCTTCTCGCAAGCGCGACATAGAAGAGTCTTCGTTCGTCTTGCTCGTTTCCGTCATAGCGGTCTGCTCCGCCAACAGCCGCTTTGGGTATTACGTGCCACTTTCCCTTACCTCCGTGCCTCATTGATGGGAATCGATTTCTTTGAAGAGCTGGTATGAACACGACTGGCCATTCCTGTCCCTTTGCCTGGTGAACGGTCATCACCTGCACAGCGTTAGGCTGTGCATAAGCTGTGTCTTCCCAACCCTCTGGATAGTAATCTGGAGCTTGGTGAATGAGGAAGTTGGTAAAGCCTTTGTACTTACTCTTCGGGTCGCTTTGAAAATGAATCTGTTCGTAGTCAGAAATCACCTGACTGAACTTACCGAGGTTATAATACACAACCTCTCCTCGCTCTCCAGGGATGCGCTCCTCCCTCATTCTCATCGCACCAAGAAAGTCTAAATAGGTACGCTGCAGGTTATACCCAGACCAACGCGCACCCCTTTCCCAGCGTTTCTCAATGTTCAGCAAGTCTATACCAGCACTGAGGTCATCAGGAGAGAGTCCAAGGTTAGCATCAATCCACAATTTTTGTAGCTGGCTTTCATCTATAAGGTCCATCATAAACAGGAAGATCCCTCGAGCAGCCTGAACCTCGGCGGTATTAAACAGATTAGTCATGCCTTTGACAACATAGTGAAGCTCTGACGCCTTTAGGGCTTCCAAAATTGGACCAGCATTATTGCGAACACTCCGTAGAAGTATAGCGCAGTCAGACAAGGCAAGCCCACGTTCTTCGTCACCAGGCTTATCTCTAAAAGGGAAACCAATCAATTCCTGAATCTTATTGACAATCCATACAGCTTCTTCTTGTGGATTGCTAAAATTGAGGCAGAGTACATCCCCGCGCTCGAAAAGCTGGCTACCAGCACTGACCATTTGTTTTGGAAGCCGGTCAGGATTATTCCGCTCGATGACGCAGCGAGCGCAGTCCACAACGCCTGAACTACTACGAAAGTTATCATCCATAGTAACGGGATGGACATCTGGATATCTGCTCCGGAAAGTGATGATATTGTTGACATCTGTACCCCGCCACTGGTAGATGCTTTGGTCGTCATCACCGACGACGCAGACATTTGCGCCCAGCTCATGAAGAGTCTGCACTAATCTTTCCTGCAAGGGATTGATGTCCTGATACTCATCGACTACCACATACTTTACGCGTTCGGCAACCTTGTTTCGTAAATCCTTGTTATTGATAAGGTAGGCAACAGCTGCGCTTTGCATTTTCGGGAAGTCAAAATAGGCTCTGGTATTTAGCAAATTTGAGGTAGGATGGATTTAATGGACACCAAAGTCAGGTAGAATAGAAAGACGGAGGTGTCAGATTGAAAGGTATCCCACAAGGAAGGTACACTCTGGAATTCCGCCAGGAAGCGGTCAAATTGGTAGTAGAAGAGAAGGTATCATGTTGTGAAGCAGCCCAAAGGCTGTCTCTGGCTCCCTCAACACTCGCTTATTGGGTCAAGGCTCATAAGTCCGGCAAGCTGGGAGAAATTGGTAAAGCCCAGAAGCTCTTGACCGAGGTTGAGATGGAGCTGACCCGGACAAAGAAAGAGCTGGCAGAAGTGAAGATGGAGCGTGATATCCTAAAAAAAGCAGCCGCGTACTTTGCCAGGGAGTCGCTGCACGGTATGCGGCAATGAGACGGATGCGGCTCCATTACCCGGCCTCGGTTATCAGCCGGATTCTGAGGGTATCAACCAGCGGCTTCTATGCTTGGCTGGACAGGCCGTTATCGAAGTGGGCATGGGAGGAAAGCACGGCTAGAGGTAGAGATTAGAGCGGCTCATAAACGGACCAGACAGACCTATGGCGCAGAGAGATTACAGCGGGACCTGGCGGAGCATGGGATACAGGTGGGCATCTGCCGGATCAAGCGGATTCGGGGGAAACTTGGCATACACTGCAAACAGAAACGGAAATTCAAGGCTACCACTGATTCCAGGCACAGACTGCCGGTAGCGGAGAATATACTTAAGCAGCAGTTTAAGGTATATAAACCGGATACGGTATGGGTAAGCGACATAACCTATGTACCCACTGATGAAGGCTGGTTGTATCTGGTGGGCCACAAGGACCTCTTTACCAGTGAGATTGTAGGCTATGCCATGGGAGAGCGGCTGAGCAAAAATCTGGTCAGTCAGTCCCTATTACGGGCGGTAACTGCTAGGAGACCGGGGGGAAAGGGGCTTTTACACCACTCCGACCGTGGCAGCCAGTACTGCAGCCATGAGTATCAGAGCTTGTTAAGGCAATTCGGTTTGGAAGCCTCGATGAGCGGGACAGGGAACTGTTTTGATAACGCTCCGATGGAGAGCTTCTGGGGAATCATCAAGCAGGAACTGATTCATCACCGCCATTACAGAAGCCGGCAGGAGGCAATAGAGGACATCACGGAGTACATTGAAATCTTCTATAACCGGCAGAGACTACAGGCTAGGCTGGGCTATATGTCGCCGGCGGCATTTGCCCAAAAATACTATGCCGGGTTACTGGCAGCATGAATGCTTTGGTGTCCACTTTTGACATCCGACCCCAATTATCATACTTTTCAAGTGCACTACGCACCGCGTGATCCTTCAAGAGCAACCAGTTAACATCCGCTTCGCGCACCACTTCTAAAATCTCGAGGAACAAACCTGATTCGGCATATTGCCTCAATTTGAGGTCCCGTAGTCCGCTCTGGCTGCTGTATCGGTCTACCAGCAATCGAGCTTGCACTTCAGTCAGGACGCCAAATTTTAGGAATTCGTATATGTAAGTCTGTAGTAACTCCAAACAATAGCCGTGAATCGTGCCAACATACATCTCAGCAAGACCCACTGTGCCACCCAATCGCTCAGTAACACGGCGCGTAATTCTATCCTTAAGTTCAGCGGCAGCTCTGTCATTATACGTAAAGGCTACGATGTTTCTAGGGGTGATACCATCTTTGGATTTAAGCGACAATATTTCTGCGACTCGCAAAGAAACAACTTCAGTCTTGCCTGAACCAGCGCACGCGATGATCTGGAGGTTACGGTCAATTTCACCAATGGCTTCTAATTGTGCATCGGTAAGCATTTTGTCTTAGTGCATCCTCCTTTTGGTCAGGCACTAATAAGATTTTACCTTTATGTAGCGTGAATAACAAGAGACAACATTCTGACGAAACATGTAGTTTGGAACTACTCAAGAATTTGGTATGTAAATAGAGTTTAAGTCCAGCAAAGTCGGTGGTACTGGACGACAGACAGAACCTTTAGCCTGTTATTCAACTTCAGCGTATAGCCCAACCAAAATTAAGAGATCTGTTTACTTAGATTACGTAGTTTGTGTATAATCAAGACTGAACCAAGCCCCGTAGTATCTTGGCGCCGCTAAATTCATGAGGTAGTCTGCAAAAAAGCACGGCTCGATGGAGGACAAAGGAGGATAAAGAGTGAAGACAAGGAAGGGAGAGGACCGACGGGGTCCGGTGACTGAATCCCACGCTACGGGCCGAGTTAGCACAACTGGGACAGCATCCGGCCGTCCATCACGGGATAGCACTGCAATCTTTGCCCAAGACCTGTTCGATGGGATTGCCCACTCGTATGACAGTTGGGCGCAGGTGCTGACTTTCTTTCAGTACCTTCGTTGGCGTAGGTTCTTAGTCTCGCGAATGGCTCTTCGGCCCCGAAACCTTGTGCTTGACGTATGTACCGGTACGGCTGGTGTCGCCCTGGAGATTGCCCGCCACCATAATGGCCAAATCGTGGGGCTCGATGTTACCCGCTCAATGCTGGAAGCTGGCCTTAGCGCCGTCGAGAAGAGAAGCCTAGACGGCAGAATCCAACTTGTCCAGGGCCGTGCTGAGCATTTACCCTTTCCTGATGAGACCTTCGATACGGTTGTCTTTACCTACCTGTTGCGTTATGTCCAGGAGCCTGATGCAACAATACGGGAGTTGTCTCGGGTACTGAAACCAGACGGGGAATTGGTCTCACTTGAGTTCGGCATTCCGGAAAACTCTTGGATAAAAGCTCTATGGCTAATCTACCACAGGGTCGTCATGCCCATAATGACCATCCCCATTTCACGAGGTTGGCATCGTGTTGGCTGTTTCTTAGGTCCGAGTGTCTCGGACTTGGTCCAGCGGTGTCCTGTCGATCGCATCGCCGCAATATGGCGTGAAAACGGAATTCCGCTGGTAGAAACGAGGCGCCTGCTTCAAGGTGCAGCCATTGTGATGTGGGGAATGAAACGAAGATAGAGACCGATAGCCAGCCGTAGTAATTACCTTATGGTGGACTTCCTTTGCTCGAATACGACCTTCACAGCTCAAGCACTTAGCTGTCTCCCAGAGAACGCCGAGGACATCGGCAGCTTCTACCACACCTACAGAATTATGCGCTACAGGCATACAATACTCCATAATAAGTGTAGCGTTACCGCACTAGTGACACTCAAGAGCAAATAAATCAAAATGCCTATCTTAATAACTCAGAATTCTTCATAATATCACTAGATATTGTGGTATGTTTATTTGTCTTTCAACCCATCTTTAGGCACAATATTATGTATTCCACCAGTCAAATAAGGTGTATACTTTCCATAGCCTTCTGTGGTATTCTCAATTTCAAATATAACCGCACTCAAATCGAAGTTAATTTTCTGGTTGTTGTTACCAGCATCTTGTATAATGGTCACTGTTTTTGTAGCAATAGGCTGACGAACACGAATATCAGTAGGTTTATCTCTCTTTATACTAAAATAAGTTGATAGCTGTGGCGGATTTATGCACGGTTCTCCTGCTATTTTCATAAACCCTGAAAGACTTCTAAGACTAAACGTGAATATTGTGGTATTAGTTAGTTCCACAAAGACATCAAAGTATGATTCCCGATTGTATATGCCAGAGAAATCCCACTGAGTGGCTCTTCCTCTCATTCCCTCATATATTCTATTTAGGTCAGATGACAATTCTTGCTCAAGCCAAGGTAATGCTTTTTCTGGCTGCTCTTTAGGTGCTAGGTTTAGTTTCCTTCTAAGCCGCTTAGCTGCTATTTCGTTCGAGATAAACAATCCAATAGCTATACCGCCCACAACTGAAAAGAAAATAAATATGGGTGAGAAAGAGCTAAGCCGAGCGAACAGGCCTCCCCCACTACCAACCAGTACAGGAGATAATATATTCATAATACCCCACACAGTATCTCCATGAGATACCCATTCCCAGATTCTCTTGAGTCTTCCCATGCTCCTATTCTACCACACCCTAATCCTAAGCCAAGTAGGTAAGCCTGATTTCGGCTACACACTATATAGTATCTTCTATCTATTTTCTGAGTTATCAAGATAGGCATATAAATCAAAAGTACTTGGACAGAGAATTCTAATCTAAAGAGGCACTAAACAAGATAGCGGTTTGTTATATGTGAAACCAGCCCTAAGATTCTGAGGTTATCGGGAGATTGTGGCTGTGGGGCAGGGGTATAATATACAACATGGAGATAGATGTATTCGCTCAGCGAAATTTGGTGTATCATGGAACCCAGTTCTGACTACAATGAATGAGACAAGGCTAACTTCAGTGGGGATTCTGATGCCACCTGAGTTTCCCACGGAAACACATAATAAGGTGCATTTATGCCTCGTAAAATATGGGAATACTCATCCAGCTCAACGGGAGTCGTTCGGTTTGGGATGGAATGGAATGGATTAGCCTACCGCTATAGGGCACTAGTCGACTATGGTGAGGAGTTTACACCTCTGTAAAGGCCTCAAACTCACCACCTCCTGAGGAGCGGTATAAACAAGAGAAAGCATTGTTTGGTTTCTTCGTAAATGCCGCTTCTGCAATAGAGTGTTTCTTTTACTCAGCCTACTGTATGGCTTCAATTCTAGACGCGGATACATTCCCTGTCTCCAAATCGAAAGATCTGAAATTCTATCCGGTAGACGTAGTTAAGAAACCTGCACAACAACCGAAGCGCATGGGGGAAAATCCCATAAAGGCTTAAGAGACCGTTTAGCAATGACTATTTGAGGCTTTTCTTCTCCCCGATGGAGAAGCTATCATTTGGTAGCAGCTCTATCATTCTTTCAGAGACATTCCATAGGTAAGAAAGAAGGAGCATCTTTAGAATAGTGGTGGGGTTATATGGTCCCTGTCCTATCTCCCCCTTGCCTTTGTAATGGCCGAGAAGCTTTCCTGTAAACCTATCCCAATCCATAACCTCATTTAGTTTCCTCAGGAAATGATCTTTCGATACCTTCTGCTCATAAAGGAAGTTGCCAAAGAGAGAATCCATGCCCGTGTCCTTATATCTTACCTTAGCCATAACTTAAACCTCCTTACTTTTGCCTAAGTATGATAGCTTCGAGGATATCTGGCTAACTTTAGAGGGGGGATTTTTGGAAAGTTGCTAGACAATCTCGCTTAACGTTGTGCGGAGGCTGAGATACATGGGTGACACTCATGGTATTGTTAGTAATGATACTGACTTAGCGTGAGGAGTTACCATAATGAGAAAGTCGGCAAGCTTCTACTTCTTTAAAAGAAAGCCCATTGTCC
>Ga0315533_1000124_pt1 | contig 71505 bp, 57 predicted proteins | sample SalMarSW160130MG_FD_203081 | JGI IMG/M metagenome (GOLD analysis project Ga0315533, IMG submission 203081) | Salt marsh sediment microbial communities from the Plum Island Ecosystem LTER, Massachusetts, United States - Salt Marsh Sediment SW1601-30 ...
CGAATCGAGCAGAAAAGAGAAAAAATCAGGATTGAAAATAGGAAAAAACTACAAGTGCGGCTGGAGCAGATGCTGCAAAAAGCTGAGGGCGAAGCATACAAGTCAAAAGATCCAAGCGAATTTCTGGCTCGTTGTGGAGTGGTTATTCAATCGGATTTGATCCATAAACAAAATGAGGGGGCAAAAAGAGAAGATAATTTAGCAGGCCTTTTCAGAACCATTGCGAGGAATTATAAGATCGACGTCTTGGGATCGAGGGAATTCGACAGCTTAGATAATCACAACAGCGCCATCATCTCAGGAGGAGTTTTTACTAATGATATGATTAAAAAGAACATGGAGAGTCTTACTGGAATACCGTTAATAAGGCCTGAGTATCATCACAGTATAGCTGCAATTGGTGCCGCCCTTAAGGGGATAGAAGGAGGCTCTACGTTCATTCTTGCTCCAGGCAGGCTTGAGGAGGTCGCGGAGTACAGCCGGGAGAAAAGGCAGTTTGCACCTGCCCTTTATAAGTATCTTGATAAGGTTCATCAAAAAAGCGTCAGCCTAAAGGAATCAATAGAGAATGGCACAGAGGTAGTATTGGGAATAGACGGAGGCAGCACTACAACAAAGGGCGCCCTTGTTGAATTAAAGACGGGTAGGCTGTTAGATAAACTTTATATAAAGACTCATGGGGATCCAGAGCAGTCTTTGAGGCTCGTTATAAAATACCTGAGCAGGCACAAGGACAAGGTCATTGTCAGAGGGGTTGGTGCCACCGGTTCTGCCAGAAAGTTATATGAGAAGATATTAGTTAGCAAAAAGAGGTTAAAAGAGCTGGAAGATAAGGGCGTGGAAGTAACAGATAGAATCACCGATGAAATCACATGTCATGCTCTTGGTGTCAAACACTACGATCCCGGCATAGATACGATTTTCGAGGTTGGCGGCCAGGATATGAAGTTCACCACCTTTGCTAAAGACGAAACTGTCAAGCAGGCAAAAATGAACTATAGCTGCCAGGCAGGCTCCGGCCAAACCCTTGATAATATGGCGGATATTATAAATCTAAACGTGGAGAATTCTTTGCAGGAAGCAGCTCTTAAGGCTGAGAGGGTCCCTATCATTGACTCTACCTGTGGTGTATTTATGGAGATGGATGAGAACAGGCTCATCGCCGAGGGTTTCAGCAGGGAAGAAATAGCCGCCGCTATAGTGCGGGGGACAGCCGCAAGCTATTATTATAAGTTCGTGGGAGGCTCTCAGCATGTTGGCCAGAAATGTTCTGCTCAAGGCGGCCCTCCATTAGGCACAGCCTTTCTTGCAGCCCTTGCCCAGGTGACAGATAAGGAAATCGAGGCCTATCCGCACCGGGAAATGTTTGGTGCCTGGGGACAGGCGCTCGACATCATTGAGAATATAAAGCGGCTTGAGCAGCAGGGGAAAAAATGTGAGACTGCATTCAGAGGGTGGTCCTTGGTTGATATGTCTTTTGATAAGAAAAAGATCTCATGTAGAGAGTTATTCAAAGAAAAGTCCTGCGGCATGAGAGATTGTCAGCTTGAAGTTTTCTCTATCGAGGACGACAAAATTTTTACAGGTGGTTTCTGTCCGAGGGGCAACTCGGAATCTGCCAGCAAACCTAAAACGGATTACGTTGAAAAATATCACAAGATATATGAAAAACACTTCAAGAAGTACGGCAGTTTGCTGGAGGATATTTCTTCATTAAAAGCAGGAAATAATGTAGTAAGGACAGTGGGTATTAAGAGAAGCACTGCGACGCTCAGTGAAAAGGGAATCTGGAGCGCAGCGTTATTCAAAAAGCTCGGGTTTCATCCGGTTGTATCGCCGAGAAGCGATAAAGACATAGCCAAGATAGGAGTTGATAACTCAAGAACCGAGTTCTGCATAGCCAGAAAGCTGGTAACGGGCCATGCATATATTTTAAATGCCTGCGCGGACGTGGAGTATTTATTTAATCCGAGCTTCATTGAGCACAGAAGACAAGAGCCTCCGGACCTTAAATACTGTATATATACGGAATCCGAAGGTTATGTTTTAAACGATGTCCTTTCCCTCGATAAAAGCAAACAGATAAATCCAATTTTGCATTTCGGAGATTTAATGCTGCTTGTTGGAGAGATAAAAAAAGAGTTCGCAAGATTAGGCTTCAGATTTACAGATAAACATATAAGGCAGGCAATCAGGTATGCGGATGAGGCGGAAGACGGTTTCAAGGACGAGCTTTACAAAGAGGGCGACAAGTTTTTGCAGAGAATCGAACAGGCCGACCAAAAGGCGTATGTCGGAATTGGAAGAGATTATGTCCTGCTTGATCCGGAGGCAAGCTCCAATTCAGGAGCAATGTTTTCCCAGGTGCGTGGACTGGACTATATACCGCAAATATTCTTAGAGCATAAATTCGAGAATGTCTCGCTTGATGGTTTCGTGGAGAATGAGTTCTGGGTAGAGAGTGTCAAAATACTAAAGGCACATTTATTTGTGGCTAATCATCCTAACTTGTTCGCTGTAAGGATGATGAATTTCGCCTGTGGGCCGGACAGCTTAAAAATCTACCAGGAGGAAAAGATACAGCAGTCAGCTAATAAGCCTTTGCTTACTTTGTTGACGGACGCCCAGACGAACAACGCGCCATTTGTCACAAGAACGGAAGCTCATGAAAGGGTCGTGAACCAGAGCAGGCCGAAACCGCTGGGGATTGAAGATCTAAAGATGACTTCAAATAACGGCAGTGCAAACCGGACCTGGTTGATACCGTATATGGGAGATGCCAGCTACCTTGCGGTGTCGGGGCTTAAGCATTTTGGAATCGATGCTAAGGTGCTGCCTACTAATACACAAAGAGGCAATGAAATAGCCAGGCAGCATATTTACACGGAAGTTTGCCATCCTCTAAAAGGTGTTGTTGGTGACGCGCTCGGATTTCTTAATGAGGAGATTGAAAAAAGGTCCAAGGCATACGTAGAAGATAAATATCTTGTTTTGCTGCCGACGACCAGCGGCCCGTGCAGATTTGGAAAGTACTCGGAAATTCTAAGAGAATTTATACACCAGAGGGGCTTATCAAAGGTCCCGGTGTTAGGTCCGTCTTCAGAAACAGATTACATTGATGTTCCGCTTCCGAGCGGCTGTAGCTCGGCAGACAAAATTAAATTGCAGAAAATCTTGTTTAAGGCAATAAAGGCCTCAGACCTGCTGGAAGATACCTTTTTGAGATTTTACCCTTACGCGCAAGATAAAAAACAAGTAGAGAAGCTCAAAAAAGATCGACTCGGCGAGCTGGAAAGGGTAGTGGAAAAAGGCGCCGTGATGGCTGGTCTCCTGCGGTGGGGGGAGGAAACAGTATCTTTGTTCAAAGCAATTAATATGCGAAACGGCGAGAGGTTTCCTCTTGTTCTTTATATAGGTGAAATCTACATGAGACAGCATGACCCATATACAAGCTTTGTAATCAGGCAATTAGGGGATTCCGGCCTGGAGGCAATAAGGGACCCTATTACCGATTGGCTGGATTACGTAAACCGGATGAACCAGAGAAATGCAAAACGGGATATTAAATTGGGGATTAAAGGACTTAATCCGGCCAGGACATTCATGCAGTTGGCTAAGTTTGCCAGGTCTTTTATTAAGGGCAGATACATGTCTTACGTCGAGCAAAAGATAGCTGAGCCGTTTCATGAGGTGCTTGATGGAAGGCATGTTCTTCCAAAGCCGATGGAAATCATTGAGACTTTGGAGGCCGAGCATGAATTTCATGGAAATATTGAAGGCGAATCCCCGTTGAGCACTGGGATTGCGTATTATTTTATGAATGAGTTGACCAGGCCTAAGGCTGATGCGTATATTTCAGGCATCTTCCATGTAGGACCTTTTACCTGTATGCAAGAAGGAGTTGCAACGGCGAAGATCGAGGGGATGGCAAAAGAATTAAGGAAAAGAAAACCAGATTTGGTTTTTCCGATAATCCATGCCTTCTTTGGCGATTCAGCGAGTGCAAATCTTGATTCAGAGATAGCAGTTTTCACTGAGCAGTGTTATCAGAAAAGAGAAATGCTGAAACGAAGGTACGGATGAGTTCATTTATCGGTTGCGCTACTCGACCCGTTAGATAAATAACTTGAGAATCAGGGCAAAATCGCAGTCGGCTATCTAACGGGTCTCGTATCGTCTAACGTATCCCTAAGGGACCGTCACGAGTTCTGCAACCGCAACCGTTTGACTTCTAAATCAAGGCAGATTATTTTCTTGAAATACCATTCTATTATCTATAAACTTTGATAAAAAGATGGGTTACGTTTTTGCGTGACTTTGGGTCGGTGCCCGAGTGGCTAAAGGGGACGGGCTGTAAACCCGTTGGCGTGAGCCTACGGTGGTTCGAATCCACCCCGGCCCATTTTCACTCCGCCTTTGTCGGTAGGGCGCCACGCATCTTATTTAGGTGAAAAAAAGCTTTTTGCCATGAGAGTAAATATAGGAAATAGTGTTTTAGAGCTTCTCGAAGGTGATATTACGGAGATGCAAACCGAGGCTATTGTTAATGCTGCCAATGCTCAATTAATCCTCGGCGGCGGTGTAGCAGGAGCAATCAGGAAAAAAGGCGGCCCTCAGATACAGCAGGAATGTTACAAAATCGGAGGAACTTATGTAGGCGGGGCCGTGATTACTACCGGCGGCAATCTAAAGGCAAGGTACGTGATTCACGCGGTCGGGCCACGAATGGGCGAAGGTGATGAAGACAACAAATTGAAAAATGCCACGCTCAATTCACTGAAATTAGCTGATGAAAATAACCTAAAGAGCATTGCCTTCCCGGCGATAAGCACCGGCATCTTTGGCTATCCTATACAAAGATGCGCCGAAGTAATGCTAAAAGCTACTATCGATTATCTTAAAGGTCAAACAGGCCTGGAAAAGGTCGTCTTTTGTCTGTTCGGACGGGATAGCTACAAAGTGTTCGAGGATCAATTAAAACAGGAAATAACAAAATAGGCCTGTCTTGAGGGTAGTTGATAGGCTTAGCTTCAAAAACTTATTTGTCAGTTTATTTTCAGTGATAGATAAATATCTTTGTAAAGGGATAGGCGTGAGCCTCCGTGCTCCTTGCCGTCCCACTAATAAGTACCATCTCGCATGAAAAATGTTTCTTGTGGAAACTACGTATTTTTATTACTTTACAGGAGCTTTGCTGAATAGACCAAACAACATAAATAAATAGTTCGATAAAATCATCTATGATAATATTGATAAAATCTATACAATATTTTGACCGTTCCCTGTTACAAAAAGTGATTTTATTTTACCTTGAGAGATTTGCTTTAGTTAGTCGATAGCACCTGAAACGTGCTTTTAGCAACAGTGCAAATCAGCGTAGCACCAACAACGAACGGAACTTTTTATGAGCAGACGAAAAGGAAAATCATCGCGTGAGCTTGGCTTGGAATTAGCCGCGATTTGTGGCAAACATTTTTTCAAGCTTGAAAACCTGCATTACGGTTATTGGACTCTTGACTTGAGTATAGACTTAGCCAATTTGCATAAGGCTCAGGAGCAGTATACGGATTTTCTGATATCTCACATTCCGCACGAGGTAAAAACGATACTGGATGTTGGTTGCGGCACAGGACATATCGCCCAAAGACTGATGGATGCAGGCTATAGCGTGGATTGTGTCAGCCCAAGTCATTTTCTTAGCGAGCAGGTCCATGCGCTTTTAGGAGATAGAGCACATTTATTCGAGTGTATGTTTGAACAGTTAAAAACTGACCGTAGATATGACCTCATTTTGTTCAGTGAGAGTTTCCAGTATGTCAACATGAGCAAAGCACTGGAAAACGTTACAGATTTGCTCAATGCCGGAGGTTGCTTGTTAATATGTGATGTCTTCAAGGTTGTCCCCGCCGACAGGCGTCCTGTGGAGAGCGCGGTCGAGGGAGTTGATAAAGGCAGAAATGGTGTTATGGGCGGCGGACACAAACTACAAAAATTCCATGACCTGATAGCACATTATCCTTTTGAGCTTGTTAAGGACATCGACATTACTCCTCAGACGGCCCCAAATCTTGACCTGTTCGATACTGCAATGAAGAAAGTGGCTGCCCCTGCATTGGAAGCAAGCCTGGACTTTTTAAACGGCAGATATAAACTAATGGCCAGGTTTCTGCGATGGAAATACAAGAAACAAATAGAGCGCGTGTACGCCAAATATTTCAATGGCAAAAGATCCGCGGAGGATTTTAGAAAATATAGGACATACAGGTTCCTTCTCTATAAGAAGTCAAAACCGCATTTTACTTCCATAAGCACAGTGGAGAACCACAAAAAACCTGCATTATGCTGTTCCGACAAGTGAGAATCCGGAGCAGAGTGTAACCGAGGAGACGGATTTACACACAGGTAGTCTGTGTGAATTTAACACACAGGAAAAAAATATGTAAGAAATTTACAACTTACTTTCAATACACATCTTACATTCGAAAATCACTCAGAAATCAAGCTTTTTAGGGTTGGTTTCTTGACCTCATTTTATCATTCTTATATTATGTCTCCGTCTTCGACGGATTGGCAGCAAGCCAAGCCTTCGACCTTGCTCTCGTCTCGGCGAAGCGCCAAGCCGTAGTCGGACAGGGCGGGCAATTTATGTGCTACGAGCGGCTTTGTAGCTACTTGATCTCAGGAGGATATGCAATTTCAAGGAGGGTAACGTGACATTACGATTGTTGGCTTTGAATTTTTTACCATTTCTTTTACTCGGAGCAGGCGGTTGTCGATTTAGCGGTGCACCGCGACCGCGATTAGGATGCTATCCCACTACCACAATAGGTACAAAGTTCCTGAATCCCGAACATCTTGGATCACATCGGTACAGGTTTAATTTGTTGGAAAAGAATGGGATAGTCTATACCTGCAATGCAGGGCATATTGATGTTACACATCTGAGGATAGCCGCTGACTGGACGGAATATCTTGCAATAAAAAGTTTTAAATGTTTGATGCAGGCCGATAACATATTTTCATTCGGATTAAATGCAGACCGTTCAAAATATTATGTCCGAATTGATTACCCGGAAAACTGGGCGGAATTGCCGAAAGAGATTAAGGAACAGGTCGCCTGTGAGGCCGCCATCAAGCTTGGGCAGTACTTAGCTTTCACTGCAACTACCTGGCACGAGATCCTGACGTGGTTCGGCTATAAGTGCATAGGAGTTTTTCCGGAGTATCCATCAGCCTTTTCATGGGAAGACTCATTTTCAAATCTGCTTGGTACTCATATTGCAGCTCAAGCCTTTCAGGATATCTACCATAAATATGACGATGCGATGACGTTGGCTATAGAGCGGGAATTTGAAAACCTGGCCGTTCAGCCGGCCCAAACCGCAAAATATGCGGCTGCAAAGGTAAGAGGAAAATGGTTTTCAGGTCACATTATGTTTTTGGTCAGCATGAAAAAGAGAAATTTTGACATAGGTATTGATGACGGATATGTTACACCAACCCTCGTTCCTTCTGTCTGCCGGTGCACAGGGGCAATAGCAAAGCCGTATCCGGCTCCGACTCTTGACTGTCTTTCCCAGTATGGTTTTTCGGTAAAACTTGAAATTGAGCCAAGAGAGATGGAAAAAAAGAAAGTCTTAAAGATTGTCTATCCGAATGCCAAAAAAAGAAAAAAGCGGATTGAGCCCGCGATTCACTTCGCTCGAATTATGGACTATATCAAAAAAGATGCAGTAAAAAAATATGGTAGAGATTTGATTCTAACGAATTAGGGTAACACTGCATTACACGGACTATAACACTGACATACACTGACCTTTGTGCTGGTCGGTGTTTAAATCAGTGTCCGTCAGGATATCGACTCTTGCCAAATTTCACCTCCCTGACTATCATAATGTAAATGGCGGCAAAACCACGCAAGCATAAAGACGAGCAGGCTCCCAGGGCGGTTAATAAAAAGGCCTATCGGAATTTTGAGCTTATCGATAAGTTTGAGGCCGGCCTTGAGCTTTTAGGTACCGAGGTAAAATCGCTGCGGGCTGCGCAGGCCGATCTCGACGGCTCGTATGCGAGGGTAAAAGATGGCGAGTGCTGGCTGGTTGGAGCAAAGATAGCCCAGTACCAGCAGGCCGGACCGGCTTCTCACGAGCCAGCAAGAAGAAGAAAGCTGCTGCTGCACAAAGCTGAAATTCGCAGGATAAAAATCAAGCTTGAACAGCGAGGCTTTACCCTTGTGCCTCTTAAAATCTATTTCAGTAAAAGAGGTCTGGCAAAGGTTGAATTGGCTTTAGCTAAAGGGAAAAGACAATACGACAAACGGGTGTCGATCACAGAACGTCAGCAGAAAAGAGATATCGATAGAAGCACAAAAAAGTATCGTAAATAAATAAAAGTTAAAATGTATAGGGACATAGAATTATGGCTGAAGAAGAAAAAAAACAAGAAGATAAGAAGATCATAGTCGATGAGGATTGGAAACAGCAGGCTCAAAAAGAGAAAGAAATATTAGCTGCTCAAGAGGAGACGGGAAAAAAGAAGACCCAGGAAGAACGTAAAGGCCGCGGTCCAATACCAAGAGGTAATTTCGCTGCGTTGGTAAGCATGCTTACTACACAGTCATTATTTGCCTTAGGCCTGTTGGAAGTAAAGGGACAGGAAAAAAGAGAGCCGGATCTGGAGCTGGCAAGATACAATGTTGATATGCTCGAAACCCTCCAGGAGAAAACAAAGGGCAACCTAACACAGGAGGAAGAGCAGGTTCTTGAAAATACCCTTAACGAGCTTCGTATGGGTTACGTGGCCGTGGCCGACAAAACGACATAAGTATTTTTATAATCGAGCTTGCTGCCCAAGATGCTGAAAAGTGCCTAAAGTATAAAGTGACTAAAGTGAGCTAAAGTTAGAATTTTAGGCACTCCAAACTTTAGGCACTATGGGGATAAAATAACATTGGCAAATATCTTAGACAAGATAATCGCTGACAAACGAACCGAGGTTGAAGCTCGTAAACGGCAAAAAACTCTGGAAGAGCTTAAAGATCAGATTCACTCGATGCCGAGATGCCGCAACTTCTATAAGGCAGTCACCAAATTCAACCGCCGAGGCATAAACGTTATAGCGGAGGTTAAAAAGGCCTCGCCCTCTGCCGGTATAATCCGCAAAGATTTTGACGCGGTGGAGATTGCATTGATATATGAAAGGTGCGGTGCCGATGCCATCAGCGTTTTGACCGATGAAAAATATTTTCAGGGCAAACTCCAATACATAGAGCAGATAAAGGAGGTAGTGGACCTGCCAATTCTGCGGAAGGATTTTATTATCGATATCTGGCAGTTGTATGAGTCCCGCGCTGCCGGTGCCGATGCGATACTGCTGATAGCTGAGGCCCTAAAACCCGGCGATCTAATGGATTTGATGATAGCCGCTGCGGAATTAACTTTAACTGTCCTTCTGGAGGTTCACGAGGCTGATACCCTATTAGCCGTCCGCAGTCTGATTGGTTTTCCGAACAGAGGATACAGCGTTCTGGGAATCAACAATCGTAATCTCGCCACTCTGGAGGTGGACTTGAACAACACGAGCAGATTGGCCAGCCTCATCGATAACAAAAACGATCTGGTTGCGGAAAGCGGGATAAAAACACGAGCCAACGTTGAAAAACTAATATCGGTCGGCGTAAGGGCGGTTCTAATCGGCCAGACACTGTGTGAAAGTCCAAGTATAGAGGAAAAATTCAAAGAGCTTTTCGTCACATAACCAGAGAGGATCAGGAAATTATGAATATAGTGCTTTATTTATTAGTAGGCCTGTTGGGCGGCGTTGTCAGCGGTATGCTCGGCATTGGAGGGGGAATAGTAATGGTGCCGGCTTTGGCCTTTTTATTCGGTCTGTCGCAGCATCAGGCTCAGGGAACAACGCTGGCGCTTATGGTGCCACCCATCGGCCTGCTTGCAGCGTGGACATACTACAAGGCTGGGTTTGTTGACCTGAAGATAGCAGCTTTCGTGTGTTTAGGCTTTTTCCTCGGCGGTCTTGTAGGAGCAAAACTTGTCGTAGGATTGCCTGACACACTTTTACGTAAAATCTTCGGCGTAGCCTTACTAATAATTGCGATAAAGATGATTTTGACAAAATAGAAAACGCAAATCAGAACCGTGACCATGAGGTAGCGAGGGTGGCTGATTTAAAGTTAAAAAGAGTGCGGGTATGATGGCGAGAAAATGTCTTGCAGTTTCGGTTGGTCTGGCTGGTGTACTTCTTTTGGCTGCCGTGGCGCTTTTCGCTTTTCGGCAGGATGATGAGGCACGTTTCATCAGAGCTGTCCAAAATGGGGACATTAAAACCGTTAGCGCAATGTTGAGCAGGAACAGCGAGTTCGCGCGTGCAGAACAGCGTTACAAAGGGGGTAAAGGGAGCACAACACCTGTATTTTACATCGCAGTTGGTAAAGGCGACAAGGAGATCGTTAGGCTGCTTCTCTCTCATGGAGCCGACCCGAAAAGTTACCCGCGCGCTTTGCGGTATGCAAAAGACCTGGAAACAGCCGAATTACTCATCGAGAATGGGGCGGATGTCAATTGGCAGGTTGAAAACAGTTCTACCCCTACCGTGCTGCATTTCTTTGCGGCTACCGACAACACCGGGCTGGCTGAATTGGTCATTAATCATGGCGCGGATGTAAACGTAAAAGACAGAGCAGGTGAAACCCCCCTTCACGAAACCGCACAGGAAGGATGTATAAATGCGGCGAAGCTGCTTGTCTCAAAAGGCGCTGATATTAATGCAAAGTCAGGAAATAACAAAACTCCACTTAACTATGCAGTTAGGCCTGTCTGGGACGGGGATGTGTACAGATGGCCGCAGGATAGAACCCGCAGACGTAAGGAGGTTGCGGCTTACCTTCTTGAGTGTGGTTCAGTTTATACCATCTTTGACATAGCTTGGCTGGGTGACTTAAAACGAGTAGACGAGTTAATCCAAGGTGACCCCTCCCTTGTGAACGCACAGGCGAGTGGTGAGACACCTCTTTTTGCTGCGATTCGGGGAGGCAGCGCTGAGGTGGTTGAGCACCTTTTGAAAAATGGTGCGCAGCTTGGAACCAAATCTCGGCATCGGCAGACCCCTTTGCAGGTTGCAGCCTACAATGGTTATGCAGATGTAGCACAGGTTCTTTTAAATCACGGGGCTGATGTTGATGAAAGAGGTCCCTGGGGCGAAACTGCTTTGCACTGGGCTGCTGTTAAGGGAAACACAGATGTTGCAGCGCTTTTACTTGAGAGAGGAGCAGATGCCAACAGCCAGACTTCTGACCAAACTGTGGATTTGAATGTACGCGCCGACAAGACGGATCCTATCGAACGTGAGCTTAGCTGGTTTAAGACGCAGGAAATGCAACGAGCTAACCCGCGACTTCAGGTAATATATCCACCGCGGTTGGCATTTACAAAGGGTGATACGCTCATCCATACAGCGACTTATTGGAACCATGCTGACATTGTCACGCTACTCATTGGCAAAGGAGCCGATATAAACAGAGTAAATAGCTGGGGCGCAACGCCTCTTCACTATGCTGTTGTGTGTCGCTACCATGATATTGCGCAATTGTTGCTCGACAGTGGTGCAAATCCTAAAGTAAAGACGCATAAGATGACACCTTTAGAAATCGCTCGGAAAGTTAAAGACAAAAAGCTTGTCAAGCTGCTAACTAATCGGAAACATTAAATGAGTCACGAAGTTTTCTGTGATTTCTGAATCTTTGCCCAATCGTCCTTGAGAGTGACAGTGCGATTAAAGATGAGCTTCTCGTTAGAACTAGCGGGGTCAACGCAGAAATAGCCGAGCCGTTCAAACTGGAAACGCTGTAGTGGTTTTGCCTCTCTGAGTGACGGTTCAACCTTGCAATCCGTCAGGACCTCAAGAGAGTTGGGATTCAGATTGACGGTGAAATCCTGGTCATTTTCTACCTCCTCCGGACTTTCCTTTGTGAAGAGGTTGTTATATAGACGAACTTCGGCATCCAGCGCATGCCGAGTGCTGACCCAGTGCAGTGTCGCCTTGACCTTACGCCCATCCGGAGCGTCGCCGCCTCGCGTAGCAGGGTCGTAAGTACAGTGCAGCTCAATAATCTCGCCATCGGCATTTTTAACTACACTCGTGCACTTGATAAAGTATGCGTATCGAAGTCGAACCTCTCGACCGGGTGCAAGGCGGTAGAACTTTTTCGGCGGTTCCTCCATAAAGTCATCCCGCTCAATATAAAGCTGCCGCGAGAATGAGACTTTCCGTGTGCCGGCACTCGGGTCTTCCGGATTATTTATGGCCTCCATTTCTTCGACCTGATCAGCCGGATAATTATCAATAATAACCTTTAGTGGCCGAAGGACAGCCATTACTCTCGGCGAGGTCTTATTGAGATCTTCGCGGATGCAGTGCTCTAATAGCGCGATATCAATGGTACTGTTGAACTTATTAACGCCTATGATCTTGCAGAAGTTGCGGATAGATTCGGGCGAATAGCCTCGGCGGCGCAGGCCGCAGATGGTCGGCATCCGCGGGTCGTCCCAGCCGGAGACGCGACCTTGCTGAACTAATTGCAGCAGTTTCCGCTTGCTCATTACTGTATAGTTTAAATTCAGCCGGGCGAACTCTATCTGCTGGGGATGATAGGCACCAACTGCATCAAGGAACCAGTCATATAAAGGCCTGTGATTTTCAAATTCGAGCGTGCAGATCGAGTGAGTTATTTTTTCGATGGAATCTTCAAATCCGTGTGCCCAGTCGTAGGTCGGGTAGATGCACCACTTATCGCCTGTACGGTGATGTGTCGCGTGCAGTATTCGGTACATGATTGGGTCACGCATATTCAGGTTGGGATGTGACATGTCGATTTTCGCTCGCAGGGTGCGCGAGCCATCAGGAAATTCACCGGTTTTCATTCGCTCAAAAAGAGCTAAAATTTCTTCAATGCTGCGATTGCGATAGGGACTGTCCCTTCCCGGCTCGGTCAGGGTGCCGCGGTATTCTCTTATTTCGTCGGCGGAAAGTTCGCAGACATAAGCCTTGCCGGCTTTGACAAGCTGGACAGCATACTGGTACATCTGCTCGAAGTAATCCGATCCAAAATACAATCGGTCATCCCAGCTCCAACCGAGCCAGTGAACATCTTCGATAATGGAATCGACATATTCCTGCTCTTCTTTTTCCGGATTGGTGTCATCAAATCGCAGATTACAGGTGCCGCCGAACTCTTCTGCGATGCCGAAGTTCAGGCATATACTTTTGGCGTGGCCGATGTGCAGATATCCGTTCGGCTCCGGCGGAAACCGCGTTGCAACCCGCCCACCCCATTTGCCGGTCTTCAAATCGTCAATGACAATCTGCCGAATAAAATCCAGCTTACTTAACGGTTTATCAAATCTATTGTCTACGTCCATTTCTCAAAAACCAAATTAATACCTGTGCCAATTGTGGTATCTTGTTTTGCACTATGTCCCACAGGATATCATTGTCTATTCCAAAATATTCATGAGCAAGCATATCCCTCATACCCGAGATTTTTCGCCATTCAATTTCCGGCATCTGAATTCTCAAGTTTTCAGAGATGTGTTTGGCAGCTTCGCCGATAATCTCCAGATTTCGGACAACTGCATCATAAGTCCTTTCATCAGACATTAAATCTGATAAGTTTAGTCCCTTAGTAACCCGCATGACCTTATCGCAACTGGAAGCAATATCTTGTAAATACATGACTTCATCACGCGACATCTATAATTTCTCCTTCAATAGCTCGTCGTACTTGCGGCCGAAGGGCTTTGTCAGTTACGAGGTCAACCTTTATTCCCAATAGTTCTTCCAAATAGAATTTTAGGTCCATAAATAAATCGAAGGTTGCTTTTCGATCAAATGCTACGAGAACATCCAAATCGCTTTGGGCGGTTCCCTCACCGCGGGCAAACGATCCAAAGATGGAGAGTTTCGCGACCGAAAAACGTCGTCGGATCTCTCCAATATTTTCTTCAAGATGCATTAGAATTGCTTGTGTATTCACAAAAGTATAACTCCGTGAACAAATCATTTGGTTTTACCATGCTAACAAGTTTGTCAATTTAACATACAACACTCGTATTGTCCATTTTATTTACTTGTGATGAAACATTACATAAACCGGCAGTTTCACTGAGATTTTGGCTGGTGTTTGGTGTGTGGCGAAGGAATTAAGATTCATTTCATAACGGTCACGCCTTCGTTTCGTGCGATTTCGATTATGGCGTCGGACTGGTTGTCCTGCCATTGTTGTTGACCACAGGGAATCGGTTCGATTCGGCTGTCGGTCCTTGCAGCTATGTGCCAGAGTTTATTGATGATGTCTCTGCTTATCTTGCTGTCAAACTGAGGCGAAACGACAATCAAATCTATATCGCTTAAATCGCTCGCTTGGCCTGTTACCTGCGAGCCGTATATAACGCCGAATGCAACAGATAAGCCGTTCTGCGCCAAGCGATTCAGGTATTCCTTCACAGCGGCTATAACTTTTGGGTCAGCCATTCGAATATTCCTTTTGCTCTCTTCGTATATGCTTGCGATTCCTTTTTTGTCGGCGGCGAAACGAATGTGATTGGGTATCTGCCTTCGAGGTTGAATTCGTTCATTTCGGCAAGGGTATCTATATCTTCCGACTTTAACGGAAGCTGGGCTATCTCTGCCAGCCGGACAAGGTTATGAATCTTTGGAGCAAGTTTCTCTGTCTTTTTACAGATGTGCGCTTTCAAAAGCTTTTCCAAAGCAAGATGCGCAAAGAACATGCCGTGTCGGGTTTTGCCACTATTGACAAGCTGATTGGCGACTTCCCAGTCTTCTACGGCTCCATTATGCCAATAGACGACTTGTTACGAAATATCAACCATACTTTCCCTATTCTGTTTCTGTCGAATACATCCTCACTTTTCTATAATAGAAAACATCGCATCGAAAATCAACTTTATTATCGGTACAATTCAATGCAATTCTTGACAATATGTTCCGCGTAGCTTAACCTACGTTTTCGCCTAATATTTTTTCCTGTTTGGAAGGATTGTAGAATATGGCCGAGAAGGTCGTAACGCGATTTGCGCCGTCGCCGACGGGTTATCTGCATGTAGGAGGAGCACGTACTGCCCTTTTTAGCTGGCTGTGGGCCAAGCATACGGGCGGCAAATTTATCCTGCGAATCGAAGATACCGACCTCAAACGCAATACGCCTACCGCTACACAGCAGGTTATAGACGACCTGCGATGGCTCGGCATCGGCTGGGACGAAGGCCCTGAAGTCGGCGGGCCGAACGGGCCATACCTCCAATCCCAGCGCCAACAGCAGGGCATATATAATAAATACGTCGGTCAACTTCTCAATGAAGGAAAGGCCTATTATTGCTTCGATACCACGGAAGAGTTGGAAGCTATGCGTGCGGAAGCTACAGACCAGAAACAAAACTTAGCTTACGCCCGGCCTGAAAGGTTTCCCGACGAAAAAGACGTCGAAAAAGCAAAGAGTGAGGGCAGATCCGTGACGGTGCGATTTGCTGTGCCGCAGGATGAGGATATCGTAGTTCAGGATATAGTACGCGGCGAGGTCAGATTTACAACCGGTGAAATTAGCGATTTCATTATACAAAAAAGCGATGGATTCCCGACGTATAATTTCGCCTGCGTGGTCGATGATTATTTAATGAAGATTACGCACGTGATTCGCGGCCAGGAGCATCTCAACAATACGCCCGGCCAGCAGGCTCTTTGGCAAGCTCTGGGATTTGGCCAGCTTCCGCAGTACGCACACATGTCGGTAACAGTGAGTGACGCCGGCGGGAAACTGTCCAAGCGCGAGCGTCCAAAGACGCTTCGCAATGCTATAAAAGCCGGAGATAATATCGACGTAGAAAAGCTGGCTGAAGTGGGAAGTCTGACATTGGGCGAGCTTCAGTCTTTCATCGAAGGCAAGACTACACCCGATATGCCGTGTGTGGACGCGATGGCTGAATACCTCGGCGTCAGTCTGCCTGAGATTAATATCGTTGATTTTCTAAAGAGCGGCTATCTGCCGGAGACTATGGTCAACTTCCTTGCACTTTTAGGCTGGAACCCCGGTGACAATCGCGAGATTATGTCGGTAGATGAGCTGATCAAGGCCTTTGAGCTTTCACGCCTAACAAAATCCAACAGTTTATTTGATAGAAAGAAATTAATTGCCTTTAATACCGAACATATAAAAATGACTCCGCGGGAAAAGTTACTTGAGCATTTCAGAAATTACTTAAAGATAATTGCATCTCCGGTACTATCTGCTGACGATGAACAGCTTAGAAGGATTATCGACCTGTGCGAGGGCGCTCGGACCTTTGCGGATATCGAGCGTAAAAGCAGATTTCTATTTTTAGGCAACGACAAAATAAAGTACGATGAGAAAGCAGTTCAGAAGGTTCTGAAAGCCCCCAACTTTATGTTGGGTGTTAACCCCCAGGGTAAACTTGGGGGCTTACCGGATAACGGCCTTGCAATGCTAAAAATCGTCCGCGATAAATTGGCGCAAATGCAGGAATTTACCGAGCAGGGAATTGAGGAAATGTTGCGTTCACTTGCCAAGCAGAATAACGTTGGCTTAGGTAAAGTTGCTCAGCCGTTGCGGGTAGCCCTTTGCGGAACAACGATTAGCCTGCCTATCTTCGATTCGGTCGAGATGTTGGGCAAAGAAAATACGTTAGCAAGGATAGATATTACGCTGAAAAAATTCGTAGCAGAAACACAGTGAAAAAAGGTATAAAATGTCACTGCTTGTAACAGGCTCCATTGCGATTGACACGGTTAAGACGCCGTATGGTGTTAGCGAAAACTGCATTGGCGGCTCTGCTGTCTATTTTTCTATGTCCGCCAGTTTTTTCAGCCCCGTGCGTCTGGTAGGTGCTATCGGCTCAGATTGTCCATTTGACTTTGCTGAAGTCTTTGCCGGCAGAGACGTTGACCTGACGGGGCTGGAGGTAAGGCAGCACAGCAAGACTTTTCGCTGGATGGGTACCTACTTTGATGATATGGACGACCGTAAAACCGATTATATCGAATTAAATGTGCTTGCCGAGGACCCGCCAAAGGTACCAGTTTCATTCAGGGATAGCAAATTCGTGTTTCTCGCAAACACCGCACCGAAGCTGCAGTTGCAACTGCTTGAGCAAGTCGAAGAGCCGATGTTTGCAGCCGCTGATACGATGGACTTCTGGATTGAGGGACATTTTGATGATTTAACTATGCTGCTTAAGAAAATTAACTGCCTGATAATCAACGAAGACGAAGCAAGGCTCCTGGCGAACGAACACAATCTAATAAAGGCGGCAGAGAAAATTTTAGACATGAGCGTAGGTGCAGTGGTTATCAAAAAAGGTGAGTCGGGTTCGCTGGTATGTGACGCCGGTGGAAATACATTTATCCTGCCGGCCTACCCGGCAGCCGAAGTAAAAGACCCTACCGGTGCCGGCGACAGCTTCGCAGGTGGTTTTATGGGCCACATTGCACAAACCGGCAAAACAGACTTTGCAACATTGAAAACAGCAGTTGCATACGGTACCGTTGTTGCTTCATTTACAATTGCCGATTTCTCGGTGAATGGATTAACCGCCATAGATAAAAGTGACATCGACAGAAGATTCGAGACCTTGCGAAAACTAACACAATTTTAAAATATCGAAATACGAAGCACGAAAGATGTAAAGTGTCTAAAATGAGCTAAAGTGACACGTAGTGTCATTGCGAGGAGCTTGCCCCTTAGGGGCGCAGCGACGTGGCAATCTCTTTGCTCAGTGGCGTAAGCCATCCCTTACGGGAGTTTGAGATTGCTTCGCTTCGCTCGCAATGACAGGCACAGCCGCAGGCGGATTTAGCTCACTTACTTTGTTTAGAATCTTGACTGTCGTCAGACAAGTTTCGATATTAGTATTTCGGATTTATAAGTTATGCGAGTGTTCATTGCGATTGATATTGACAAGCAAATCAGGGCGGGATTAAGCCGTTTGCAGCAACAATTGCAGAATAAGGCCAACGTTAAAAAAAGTGATGTAAAATGGGTAGAGCCTGACAATATACATCTGACTTTGAAATTTCTGGGTGAGATCAAAGACGAGCAGTCCGTCGATGTATGCAACATAGTTAAAGATGTTGCCAGCATACACAGCAGTTTCGAGCTAGCCGTAGAGTCGGTCGGCTGTTTCGGCGGCAGAAGCGCTAAGGTCTTATGGGTCGGCTTAGGCGAAGGAAGCGATAGTCTGCTACAGTTTCAAAAGGACCTTGATGAACAGTTAGCTTTGGCTGGTTGGCCTCCTGAATCAAGAGAATTCACCGGCCATCTGACACTGTGCAGGGTAAAAAATCCAAAGGCAGGTGCCAGGCTCGCGGAAATAATAGAAAATTACAGGGATTTTAAGCTCGGAACGACACCTGTGGATTCGGTTTATGTTTACCAGAGCCAGTTGACTCCGAGCGGTCCTGTTTATACTGTATTAGGCAATTATAAAATGAGCTAAGCATAAAAAGGGATATAGAATAGGAGAAGTGAAGATGGTAAAGACGAAAAAGGCAGAGGCAAGTTCGGAGGCAACCGGCAGAGAAGCTGCTCTGCAGCGTGTTATCGCACAGATCGAAAAGCAATACGGCCAAGGCGCTATTATGCAGATGGATGAGCACCAATACGCTAAGATCGCGGGCATCAGCACCGGCTCGCTATCGCTGGATATCGCCTTAGGCGGGGTGGGTATCCCGCGTGGCAGAGTCACCGAGTTGTTCGGGCCGGAGTCGTCCGGCAAAACTACCCTGGCACTGCACGTCATTGCGAGTGCCCAGCGGGCGGGTGGCGTGGCAGCTTTTATCGACGCCGAGCACGCCCTTGATATAACTTGGGCCAAAAGGTTGGGCGTCGATGTCAGCAGTTTGTTGGTTAGCCAGCCCGATACCGGCGAGCAGGCTCTTGAAATTACTGAAATGCTGATCGCATCTAATTCGATCGATATTATAGTTATAGATTCCGTTGCCGCCCTGACGCCAAGAGTGGAGATTGAAGGCGAGATGAGCGACACTCAGGTGGGACTGCAGGCAAGGTTAATGAGCAAGGCGATGAGAAAGTTCACCGGTATTATCAATAAGAGCAAAACCGCTTTGGTGTTTATAAATCAAATCCGTATGAAAATCGGTGTTATGTTCGGCAATCCCGAAACCACCAGCGGCGGAAAAGCCCTGAAGTTTTATAGCTCTGTGCGAATCGATTTGAGACGAGTGACAACGATAAAAGACAGCAGCGGAGCTATCGGCAACAGGGTAAGAGCCAGAGTGGTAAAGAATAAAATCGCACCGCCCTTCCGGGACGGTGAATTCGACATTATGTTTGACAGCGGAATCAGCTACGAAGGTGATTTGCTGGACCTGGGCATCGGATGCAAGGTGCTCGAAAGAAGCGGCGCCTGGCTGAACTATGGTGATATCAGGCTGGGTCAGGGAAGAGAAAACGCAAAAAAATATCTGGTGGACAATAAAGACCTGCGAGAGGAAATAAAAAATAAAATCCTTGCCGCCAAAGGAATGGCATCCCTAAGGGATCCGGAGATACCGATAGTTGATTATCAAAAAGACACAAAGAAAAAAACCATCAACAACCGGGAAAGAGTAAATGAAGCATAAAGTTTCAAGTGCGGCACAAATCAGGAGCAGCTTCATAGATTTTTTTAAAAGTAAGGACCATGAGTTTATACCCAGCTCGCCGATAGTACCCATCAAAGACCAGACCCTGCTTTTTGCAAACGCAGGAATGAATCAATTCAAAGACATCTTTCTTGGCTTGGTGTCACCGGAATATCGCAGGGCGGTCAATAGCCAGAAGTGCCTGCGGGTAAGCGGCAAACACAACGATCTTGAAGAAGTAGGCAAAGATACCTATCACCATACCTTTTTTGAAATGTTGGGCAATTGGTCGTTTGATGATTACTTCAAGGCTGAAGCAATCGAATGGGCCTGGGAGTTGCTTACGAAGGTATGGGGCATTGAGCCGGGGCGCCTTTGGGCTACGGTTTTCGCAGGCGAAAAGGCGGATGGACTGCCGAAAGATGAGGAGGCAGCCAAGCTCTGGACTAAAGTGACGTCGATTTCTCCTGATAGAGTCCTGGCTTTCAGCAGAAAGGATAATTTCTGGGAAATGGGTGACACCGGCCCCTGCGGGCCGTGCAGCGAGATACATATCGACCTTGGGCCCGATATGTGCGACAAAAAAGATGTGCCGGGCCATTGTTGTGCCGTCAATGCCGGCTGCAGCAGATTCATCGAATTATGGAACCTGGTCTTCATACAATATAACCGCACGGAGAACGGCAAATTATTGTCCCTCGGTGCCAAATATGTTGATACCGGTGCCGGTCTTGAAAGAATTTCAGCGGTGCTGCAGAACAAAAGGAGCAATTACGACACCGATTTGTTTATGCCTGTAATCGACCGTATCAGTGAAGTAACCGGCCACAAATACACTTCACGATTAGGCAACAAAACAGACAACGCCTTTAGGGTCATAGCCGACCATATCCGCACCCTTGTTTTCGCAATAACCGATGGGGCCACACCATCCAATGAAGGGCGGGGATATGTCATCCGCCGGATTCTTCGCAGAGCTTCAAGATATGCAAGGGAGCTTGGGATGCACGAGCCATTTATCTATAAACTTGTGCCGATAGTTGTAGATGTAATGGCCGATGCATTCGGCGAGGTACGGGAAAGAGCCGACTTTGTCTCAACGGTTATCGAATCGGAGGAAGCCGGCTTCGGCAGAACATTGGACAGGGGTATTGAGATCTTCACCGCTGCTGCGGATAGGGCGGGACAAGCCGCCGACAAAACCATCAGCGGCGAAGACGCTTTCCAGCTTTATGATACCTACGGTTTCCCGCTCGATCTGACACAGCTTATGGCGAATGAGCGGGGCCTTAAAGTAGATACTGTAAAGTTTGAAGAATTAATGGAAGAGCAAAGACAACGCGCAAGGGCGGCGCAAAAGAACGATTCAATGATGTTGACATTAGCTGATACCGAACTGCCTATTACTGAAGATATGCACAAGTATCATTTAGATACTTGCGATAGTGTCATCACCGGTTGGATTGACAACGAAGGCTTCAAAGCCAAGGGCAGGATTCCTGTTAATACCAAAATCGGCCTTATACTCGATAAGACGTGCTTCTATGCCGAGGCTGGTGGACAAGTTGGTGACTGTGGTATCATCAAGTCAGACAAGGGTCAATTTATTGTCGAAAGCACGACAAAGATAGCCAACTGCGTGCTTCATCAGGGACGGATGGCCGAAGGGGCTTTCGATGTCGGTGACAAAGTAAAAGCTGTTGTCAGCAAAGACAGGGACTCGATAAAGAAAAATCATACCGCTACCCATCTTCTTCAATGGGCGCTGCAGGACGTGCTCGGCAAAACGGTTGCGCAACAGGGAAGCTTTGTAGGCCCGGACTATCTAAGATTCGATTTTACTTATCCGAAAGCACCAGGTCCGGAGGAGCTAAAGGAAGCTGAGCGGAAAGTGCGAGAAAAAATCGCTGAGGATTTACCGGTAACGTGGGTAGTAATACCTAAAGAGCAGGCACAGAAACTTGGTGCAATGGCATTATTCGGGGAAAAATACGGCAGTGAGGTTAGGGTGGTAGGTATCGGGGCGGAGAGCGAAAACGGAATCTCCGAGGCCTTTAGCCGTGAATTTTGCGGCGGCACCCATGTTGATAGATTAGGCTCTATTGGGGGCTTTAAGATAATCAAAGAAGAAAGTATCTCCGCCGGCATCCGCAGAATAACAGCGCTTACCGGCCAGGGGCTTGCCGGGTACCTGGAGCAGCGAAGCGATATCATTGACTCCCTTAGCCAGATGCTGAAAGTCCCTGCTGAGGCTGTCTCGAATAGAGTTGAGCAATTGCTTGCCGAGAATAAAAGGCTCTCGAAGGAGCTAAAGACTGTCGGGACATCATCAGGCCCAGACACGATGGCAGAGGCCCAAGTGCTTCTTCAACAGTGCGAGAAAATTGACGGTGCCCACGTTATCGTCGGCCAAATATCAAATACGCCAATTGAACAAGCCAGAGAGGCTGTAGATATGCTCAAAAAGAAGGCAAAATCCGCAGCTATAGCTCTGGGTTTTGCAGACGGCGACAAGGTGACGCTTTTGACAGGTGTGACAGACGACCTGCTCAAAAAAGGCTTGAAAGCTGGTGATGTTGTTAGGATTATTGCGCCGATAGTCGATGGCGGAGGCGGCGGACGACCACAAATGGCGCAAGCCGGGGGAAAAAATCCAAGCAAAATCCAGGAAGCGCTGGCCAAAGCCGCGGAAATAATAAAAGAAAAACTTGTGAGAAGGTAACTGGTTAAATGGTTATTGGTTAAATAGTAAATTCAATATTCAGTTACCAATTACCAATTACCAATTACCAATCCGCTATAAAGAGGGGACAAAATGAAGATATTAGAGGAAGAGCCCCCGTTAGCGAGCGAATTCAAGCTTCCCTTTATTATTGACGCCTTCCTCTATCCGATAAGTGCATCCGGCATTATACACATTGCAGTTTTCTTGGTTGCGCCACTGCTGGTCTCGCTTTTTGTCAGGCTTTTGTCAATATTTTTAGCACCGTACCTGATGCAAGGCACCGGCTACATTATGAAATATTTGACTGTGCCTTTTTATATAGTCTTTTACAGCTATGTATTGTATTACATTGCGCTGTGCATATTTAGCAGCACTAAAGGACGCAGGCGCGCACCCGACATCCCACTATCCGATACATTCGACATAGGTGGCCTCGTATCACAGGCGATTCTTCTGATAGGCTGCGTCGCTGTTTGTTTCTGGCCTGTTGCTATATATTATGTCATCAAACACCAAGCTGATTTGTGGTTCTGGCTGTTGTCGGCCTGCGGAACATTCTTTTTGCCGATGACCTTTTTAAGAGGGGTTATGTATGACTCATTAGATGCGTTAAATCCAGCTTCAATAATCTGGTCTATAATCAAAACATTTTTGCCGTTCTGTGGGCTTGTTCTTTTCTTTTTTGCCGTCGGCGGGTTTATCGCAGCAGTTTTACCAAAATTGCCCCTTTGGGATATTCTAACACAAGCTGTTAAAATCTATCTGGTCTTTGTCCTGGCGCATCGAGTAGGCTGGTTCTACTGGTGGCACAAAGACAAACTCAACTGGGGGATATAAAACCCCCACGTAAAACGTGGGGGCTAAACAGAAATCCTTTCTTTGTTCAGAATAACAAGCAAGTGTATTTCAATCCTGCTGTCGGATTTTTATGCTTTTTGCGTGGGCGTCAAGACCTTCAACTTCAGCTAAGCGGATAATATCATCCGCACACCCAGCCAGCTTTTCTTTGTCGTATTCAATTATGCTGGTTGACTTAATAAAATCATTGGCGCTGAGAGCGCTGAAGAATTTCGCCGTCATTCCTGTCGGCAGCGTATGGCTCGGCCCCGCCCAGTAGTCACCGACTGCAACCGGACTGTAATCTCCGATGAATATAGCGCCGGCATTTTCGATTTTTTCTGCGATTGCTTTGCTTTCATCGCCGCATTGAATCTGCAGATGTTCTGCAGCGAAATAGTTTGCCCATTTAACAGCTTCATCTATAGTTTTGAAAGCAACAATTTTGCCGAACCTTTTTAGGCAGTCAATCGTTTCGTTAGCTCTGTCTAATTGTACTATCTGTCGTTTAAGCTCACCGAGAACACCTTCTGCAAACTTTTGTGAATCTGTAAAAACGACGGCACCTCCCGGCGCATGCTCGGCCTGGCTCAGCATATCCGCTGCGACCCAGGCAGGGTTTGCTTTATCATTGGCGATGATTAATACTTCGCTTGGCCCAGCTATAGAATCAATACCGACAATACCCGAAACCATTTTCTTGGCTGTCTGCACCCATTGATTGCCCGGCCCAACAATCTTATCAACCTTGGGGATAGTTTTTGTTCCACATGCCAGAGCAGTTATTGCTTGCACGCCACCGACACGATAAACCTCGGTGATCCCCAATTCGTGGCAGACGGCTAAAATTACCGGATGAATACTGCCGTTGTATCTCGGTGGTGAAACTACAACTATTTCTTCGACACCCCCGACCTGGGCGGGTACGGCCGTCATCATCACAGTAGAAGGCAAAGGAGCCGATGCACCAGGCACACAAATACCGACCCGTTTGATGGGAGTGTATTTTATTCCAGTTCCCCTGCCATACGCGCTGTGTGCGGGCATATTGCCGATGAAGACCTGCGACTGATATTTTCTAATATTCTCAATCGCCTGGCGAATTGATGCCAGAAGTTCTCCGCCTGTTTCCTTATGTGCCCTCTCTAAATCTTCCGGTGGGACCTTAAACTGTGCAGGTGTAAGTTTTACCCTATCGAACCTTTCTGTAAAATCCGCTACAGCATCGTCACCTCTTATCGCAACTTCGGAAATAATGTCAATTACCAGCTTTCCATTCTCGCTATATGGCTCAAATATCGCAGCATTTATAAGCGCCGTACGCAATGCCAGCATTTGTTCACTGGAATCCGCCTGGTTCCGTGAAATAAGGATTTGGTCGAGTTCGTGAGGCACGGTTGGGCCTTTCCAATTTTCGATTTACGATTTTCAATCGTAATTTGGCAATTGAAAATCGGAAATTTTCGTTATATGCCGAAGTTGCCGTGGTTGTAGGCTCTTATCGCCCTGTGCAATAACAGAAATTGTTCTCCCTTATATTCGGTAACAATCCCTGCAATTATAAAGCGTATCATGCCCGGCGCAAAAGATTGCTTCTGCTCTGTAACCTCCAAGGCCTGACAGGGCAGCAGCCGAATGGTACCACCGGTGCTTCCAGCGCTTTGGCCAAAGGCATTAAGGCTAAAAACCATACCGCCATCGGCTTGCTTTACCAAAAAACCGGCTCTGTTTACCAACATGAAATTTTGCTTAACCTGTGTCGGCCTTCCGGTAATTGCACGGACAAGTCTTTCAGGCTGCTCAAGCCCCGTCGAAGGTGAGCTTGTCCCGGTTTTTAGTTTTTCCAATATCTCTTTCGGTATACCCAACTCATCGTGCCGTAAGGCATCCCCTAGCGGATTCGGTTCCTCAGCTTCCTGCTGGGTGGCCTGAGTTTCCGTCTGTGATGGCTGTGAGGTTGCAGGAGGAGTCTCTATGGCCTCGCTAAGCGGCAAAAATTTGATTGGGAATATGAAATTTCTGCCCTTATATTTTGTAACCCTGGCCCAGAGCCTGTAACCTGTTGCGGAGCCGGCATTGGCGTCGGCAATCATCCTTTCCAATACGGAAGACGGGAGCAGCTCTAATTTTACTCCGATGCTGGCTCGGCCGGTACCGTCAGTACCTGTGGCAGAGCTAACGGCCAATTCAAACTCAAAGAACCGGGCATCATTACTGTCGGGTTCAGTCAGTTTGCCGTCAACGCCTCTTAGCATATAGCCATCCGGCAGGACGAGTATTCGCTTGGTGGAAGAAGTTTTGCCTGTCGTGCCTGCACCGAGTACCAACATTGCAGAGACAATATTTATAAAGATAACCGGAATCAAATATGTAGGTTTTTTATTCATAATTTCCATTTAGCCCCGCGTTTTACGTGGATTTTTCCTTCCTGTATTTTCACCGTTTGTCTTCGACAATCAATTCGCCGACCTGTTCAGGACTGTCTGCCAGTTTTAGGTACCGTCTGCTGTCAGGATCGTCTATTGCAACTAAATCGACCAAAGGCTTCCAAAAGCTGCCTACAAGTATAATCGGTTTGTCCGCTTCGGGAAAGCCTTTGTTTTTTAGCTCCCAGACCTTGGCCAGTTCAAGCAATGTTCCTGTTCCGCCGGGCAGCACAACGTACGCTTGGCCCAGCTTAATCAATGTATCGAGCCGTTTGTCAAGGGAGCTGGTTACAATCGTGCGGCTAACATATTTATTGGCTGTACTGCTTTTAAACGCTGAACAGGTAACGCCGATGATTTTTCCGCCGGCCTCGGCTGCTCCTTTGGCTGCGGCTTCCATCGTCCCGCCGTATCCGCCGTTGGCTATTGTAAAACCTGCCTGTGCCAGGACCCTACCCGTCTCGTACGCCAAAGTGTAAGCCGAATCGCCCAGCTTAGCTCTGCCGGTGCCAAATACGGTTATCGTTTCGCCAGTCATTTATTGAAACAACCAAAAGCCACATACCATCACCGTGCCGGCGACGGCTAAACAATACAAGTATCAATAAGTCTTTTTGCGCGTATAATTTAGAAGTCCGGCAGACAGCAAAATTTCCCTGTCTCTGCTGGAAAGATTTAATTTGCCGACAAATTCAAATGAACCGGTCTGATCTATAATCTTGATTTCATCGCTGCTCTTAATGGCATCCAGCAAATTGTTGATTACTATTTCGTCGTCAGGCTTGATTTTGTCATAATCATTCTTGTCGGCAAACTCTATTGGCACGATGCAGAAGTTGATCAAATTGGCTTTATGAATTCGCTCAATACCTTTAGCCAATGCTATCCGCACGCCTAAATACATCGGGCAAAGTGCAGCGTGCTCTCTCGATGAGCCTTGGCCGTAGCTAACACCGGCAACAATGACACCGGCAGTCCCTTTTTGCTTTAGCTCAAGGCCGCGCTGTGCAAATGTAGGTTTACCCTGCTCATTGAAACAATTGAAAACCACCTTTGCGTATTCCGGCACATTTGAGCGCAGCTTCAAAAAAGCTCCAGCCGGCATAATATGGTCGGTTGTTATCTTATCGCCGCATTTGATCAGGACTCTTCCACGCAGTAGCTCCGGCAGCGGCGGTGGTGCTTGTGGCACGACAATAGTCGGCCCCCTTATGACCTCTGCTTTCGCTGCTTCTTTTTCACTTAGGGGCGGCTCAATCATACTGTCATCTATGATAAATTCGTCCGGCAGGTTTATTTTTGGATATTTGATTCCAAACAACTTTGGCAAATCACGGGGGTCAGTAATTTGGCCGGTCAGAACCGAAGCGACCGCCGTCTCCGGACTGACCAGATAGACCTGGTCGTTTTTTGTGCCGCTTCTGCCGGAAAAGTTTCTGTTGAACGTGCGCAGACTTACTATGTTCTCAGCCGGTGAAAAACCCATGCCGATGCACGGCCCACAGCCGGTTTCGAGAATGCGGGCACCGGCTGAAATCATATCCGCCAGCGCACCGTTTTGCGCTAACATATTTAGAACCTCTCTGCTGCCCAGCGTAATTGCAAACTCGACCATATTATTTATCCGCCTGCCTTTGAGCACCTTCGCCACCATCATTAAGTCGGCGAAGCTTGAGTTCGTACAGCTTCCTATTGCTATCTGGCCCGTTTGGGTGCCGGCGATTTCCCGAACCTTCCTGATATTATCCGGCGAAGACGGACATGCTGCCATCGGCTCAAGCTCTGACAAATCTATTTCGATAATACGGTTATATTCAACATCAGCATCGGCTGCCAAGGACAGATAATCTTTTTCTCGCTTCTGGGCAGCGAGGAACTTTCTGGTCTGTTCGTCACTGGGAAATATGCTTGTTGTTACGCCCAGCTCTGCTCCCATATTGGTTATGGTGGCTCGTTGCGGAACAGATAGCGTTGAAACGCCATCGCCGAAATATTCGACTATCCAGCCGACATTGCCTTTCGTAGTTAGTATGCTGAGCAGTTGAAGAATCACATCTTTGGCGGTCACCCAATCGTTTAGTTTCCCCGTAAGCATAACTGCCAGGACTTTCGGACAGGTAAGGTAGAACAGACCACCCGCCATAGCAACTGCAACATCGAGGCCACCGGCACCGATACCGAGCATACCGATTCCGCCGGCGGTTGGTGTGTGCGAATCGCTGCCCAATAGTGTCATGCCGGGCTTGCTGAACCTCTCCAGATGGACCTGATGACAGATACCATTACCGGCCCGCGAATGATAAACTCCGTGCTTTGCAGCAACAGTCTGCAAATATAGGTGGTCATTGTGGTTCTCCGGCCCGAAGCCGGCCATATTATGGTCGATATAGCTCACCGACAGATCGGTTTTAACTCTGCCCGTCCCCATAGATTCGTAAAGTAAAAATGCTGTTGTGCCCGTTGCGTCCTGGGTAAGCGTTTGGTCAATCCTAATGCCAATCTGCTCACCGGCTGCGAGCTTGCCTTCAAGGCGATGCTCTGCAAGTATCTTGTAAATAAGTGATTGTCCCAATTTTATACACCTATAAATTAATGCCTAAATCTAACATAAGTGTTCCGTAAAGACAAACCTGATTAAAAAATAGTGAGCTAAATCCGCCGTAGGCGGATAAAATTGTAATGCCGTAAGTGCCTAAAGTTCGTGTAACGGTTGCGGTTGCGCAGCTCGACCCAGGAGATAAATAACTTGGGAATAAGAGCAAAATCGCAGTCGGCTATCTCACGGGTCTCGTATCGGTCTGGCCTTCGTAGCCTGCCTTCGCCGAAGCGGCTACGCGCAGGCAGGCCACTACGGCGGAGAGGGCTTGCGTTTAACGTATGACGATAGACGAAACGAGTTGCGCAAACGATAAACGAATTACGCTCTTCAGTTCACTTTAGGCATTTTAGCTCACTTTAGGCACTTTAGCCACTGATTTGATTACGCAGGAAAAAAATGTGGGAAAAACAACAAAAAAAGGAAAGTAAATAAATGCTGCTCAGGATACCTCAGCTATCAGCAGGCAAAGGTCTCTTATTTCTTTAAGCTTTCCGTCAATATCCTGCTCGCTTAAATCGTCAACTACTCCACAATAATAGTTCCCTGAAATAGCCGCTGGCCTTTTCAAACACTTAAAATCTTTCGTTGGATAATCGAGGTATAGATGTTCGACATCATAGTATGTATCCCATAGTATGACTTCTGCGAGCGATTCTACTTCAACAATCCATACCTCCAGGTCGTCGCACGTAGATTCAGTTATGTCCCGTCCTCCGGTTGCCATCCTGGCAGCTATAACCTTTTCTCTCCAACCAAAGCCGGATTCAGACTCTTCAATTTCAACGCCTATCAAATTGATTAGGTGCTCGAATACTGCTGCAATGGTACCTTCAACAACTTCCATTATCTCGATGCTCGGCACATCCTTTCTCAACAAGCCGTTTCCGACAATCGACAAAACAGAAATCTTTTGTCCTAAAGTAAGCCTGTCAAAAATTTCAACTCCTGTGTAGTAGCTATCAAATGGACTTCGCTTTATTCCATCCAGCATGTTTAATAACGTCTCCGCGAACAGCACGGCCTCAGCACCTTCAAGCGTGCGTTCACCGTAAGTTGTCTGCCACACTGCAACCTCCTTTACTATAAACGTATCGCAAAAACAGATTCACAGAGCTGGAATTTCTAACGGGATTAGTATGGGACTTTCTTGTTGATGTGGAGAATTGTGGCGAACACGTATTTTTATACAACCCATTACCTGCTGTGTAGAATCGCCGTTATTTTGCAAAAACAAGCTACACGCTAAAAAAAAGAACCGGTAAAACTGGGGCAAGGGAAGAAGCGCTGGCATGAAAATTTCACAAGTACGTTGTGAATTGCCCGCCCCTCGCTTGGCGCGACTCGACTGAGCTCGTCGAAGTTTAGGCGGGGAAAACAAAAGGGCTGCGATTGAGAATCATCACAGCCCTTTAGTTTACTCTGATTGGATAAGTTGTTTATGCTTTACGACGTTTGCGTAGAAAGGCCAATCCGCCAAGGCCCAGCAGACACACGGTAGCCGGCTCAGGAACCTGAACAATAAAGTCCTGCTTGCCATCGTTTACAAAGGCCATAAGCTGCGCTTTCGGTCCAGTGCCGTCTAATGCGTTCAGCCAGCTATTAGCTGTAGCTGAGTCACAATTCTGGGCATAAAAACCATGTGAGCCCCCGGAGCCATCAACCGTGACATCCCAGTTCAGCGGAGATGTCGGCATATCCTCATATACAATCTCCCACACAGCAGCAGCAAAGGCCTCGGCTTTACTCCTTTCCTCACTGGAATATGGCCAGCCGTCTGCCCAAGCGGGGTTATAGAACCTGCCCCAAAGCTCGGCAAGATAATCGGCTTTCGCGGCGCCTAATGAGCCGCCCATAAAGCTGTTGTCCACTTCTTCCAGCTCAACCACATCATATTTTATCGTTGTATCCGGGGACCACTGATGTAATTCGATGCAGAAACCACCGATCAGGCCGTCAGGCCAAAGATTTCCCTGGCCGGTGCTGGCTGTTTTATCGAGCATATAGACACCGCCATAACCACTTAAGCCGCTGAGTCCCCCTCCCCAGACCGTAATTATGTCACTTGCACCATAGCCGGTATGTGCTATGTCCACAGTACCGACGGGTGAAGCTTTTGTTAGGACTGGCAGAGCCAGAACCATTGCTGCACAAAGGATTGTTGTTTTCAGTGTTTTCATTTTGCACCCCCCAAAACTCGATATTTACCATAGATTGAATCCGGCCATTGAAATTATACGATTAACTGAAAACCGGATTTTACCATGTATTTAATCGGTGGATTTTGAATACCCCCATTCCGATCACAACCGCTCTGATAGCGATTATGCAATCAGTATATCGTTTTAGCACATAAAAGTCAAGAGAATTTAACCGATGTCACCGGCAACAATCAAAACATTTTCATTATGTCCCCTCGTGAGCAATAAACAGAATTTTTATAGGGTCTAAGCAAAATTTAAGTTGTGATATTGCTCTGTAGAAATGACAACCTTTGCTCTTTTCTAAAAAGCACTGTGATATATAAAGGGGAAAATTCCGGCCTTTGCTATAGCTTATGTTGTTTACAACCAGAGCCGGCTCAAAAATGGGAAAACATGCAGCCTTTCGTTATTGACAATCTGGGCGGAGCTCATAAAATAGCCGGTAGCCAGTTAACAGCTTTTTGGGAGTCTTCGACATGGACCCGGCGATTTTCAAGGCGTATGATATCAGGGGTATTTATCCTGACCAGATTAGCGAGGAAGACGCGTGGAAAATCGGCTGTGCCGCAGCACGATTTCTACCGTCTCAGATTCATGGCTACGAACGTGGTCAGCCTAATAGCCAGTCGCTGTGTGTCGGCCGTGATATGAGAAAACATAGCGAACCGATGGCACAGGCTCTTTCAGAAGGAATACGTTCCGCAGGGATGAACGTAATTGATATAGGAATGATCGACACACCGCAGATGTATTTCGCAATCAATTATCTAAATACCTGCGGTGGCGTGCAAGTGACGGCCTCGCATAATCCTGCAAAGTATAACGGCTTTAAAATATCCGGCCACCTTGCTAAACCTATCGGTGTAGATACCGGCCTGAACGATGTTAAACATCTCGCAATGGCCTTAATTCATACCAAAGGTAAAGCCACAGGTAAACTGGAAAAGCTGGATTTGACCGACGAGTATAAAAATCACGTGCTGAAATTCTTAAGCCCGAAGGTAAAAAATCTGAAGGTTGTTATAGATGCCTCAAACGGCATGGCTGGGAAAATGGTTCCCTTGATATTCGGCGGTCTTTCCATAACAATAATTGAACGGAACTTCGAGCACACCGGCAGATTCAAGCATCCACCGGACCCTCTTGATGAAAAGAATCTCGCTCAGATCAAATCGGCGGTCAAGAAAGGTAAGTGTGCCTTCGGTGTTTGTTTTGACGGTGACGCCGACCGAATGATGATGGTCGACGAAAAAGGTGTCACTATTAGCTGTGATCTGATGACCACTTTATTGGTGTCGTATTTCTTACAGAGGCATCCTAAATCGACGGTTGTTTACGACTTGCGCAGCAGCCGGGTCGTGGCCGAGGAAATTATCAGAAACGGAGGCACTCCACGCAGAGAACGTGTGGGACACGCCTTTATGAAAAAGGCCATGCGCGATTCTCACGCAGTATTCGGCGGAGAGCTTTCGGGTCATTTCTATTACCGCGATAACTACTATACCGATTCAGCCTTAATTACATTGGTGCACATATTAAACATCGTCAGCGAATCCAAGGTACCTATCAGCGAGCTGATTAAGCCCTTGCGACGCTATCATGCCAGCGGCGAGATCAACTTCAGGGTGGAAGATAAACAGGCCAAAATAAACGAACTGGCCAAACGATACAATGACGGCCAAATAGACCGCTTAGATGGTCTTACTGTTGGGTATAAAGACTGGTGGTTTAATTGTCGGCCCAGCAACACCGAGCCGCTGCTGCGGCTGAATATCGAGACGAGAAACGAAGAATTACTCGATCAGAAACTGTCTGAAGTCGAGCAGGTGCTCGGAAAGCCCGTCTAAATCATTCGTAGCGCGTATTGCGTAATCTCGATTATTAACTTCACAGGATAAAAGGTAAACACCAATGGAAATAAATACAAAGACGTATCAAACACCAAATGGATTGTTAGAAGGTGTACAAACCAAATGGGCCGGATTCAACATACTGTTGGTGGCCGGGGCCAAAGGATTTTTAGCGTGCCCTGCCATTGATGTGGAGGCCTGTCAGCGTTACGGTGTCGCTGCAGCAATAGTGGAAAGCACTCCGGACAATCCCATCAGCGTGCTCGAGCGTTTTCCAAACCGTAAGGTCACAAAGGCCAACGAAAAAGCCCAAGCACTCGGAATCAAAGAAGGCATACAAGTTAGCGATGCCTTTGCCCTTATAGCTTGAGGTAACAAAGCGTCCACTAAATAAGAAAAGAGAGGGAGATTATGAAAACGGAAAAGAATTGTCTTATTATCGCCGTGCTTACTGGAATTTTAAGTATTGCTACTTATGGCGGCGTTGAGCTGCCCTTATCAAATGATAAGCCCTTTTTGATCGGACAGGCTTATCCGGAGCTGGCCGGGGTGGAAAGACTGTACGCAATTATCGAGGCGCCTTATTCGGAACCGAATGAAGGTGGCCTGGTATGGAGTGAGCTCAACGCAAAGGTAAAGCAAAAGCTCGAAGAAGCGGGCGTAAATATGGCTTTTGTGACGGACGTACCGGATATAGCAGGGCCTCTGTCGCCATCCATATCTCACGGATTGCCGGCGCTTAGTGTGTATGTAGATATGCTCAAGCTCAAAGATTCGCAACAGTACATATTTTGTATTCAGACTTCGTTAGTCAGGGCGGTTTATTTAGCGAGAGATGCTTCATGGTCTATTAAGGCTGATGTCTGGAAAAGTCAGCGTGTAATGCAGGCAGCTTCGGTACAGGATATGCCTGTCGTTGTTTCCAGATTGATTTTAAAGCAGGTTGGAGCTTTCGCCGCAGCTTGGCGTGAGGCTAATCCACCTAACAAACAAATCTCTGATGCGAATGATATCGGCGTTGCCTCACTGACAGCACCAAAGGAGCAGGCCGGTTCAGCAGCTAAACCGTCTGTGGCTGAATATAGTTATGTTGCTTCGAAGAAGAGCAAAGTATTTCATAAGTCTGGGTGTCGCTGGGTGAAAAATATCTCACCGGGGAATCTTGTTCGTTATGCCAGCAGGGAGGAAGCCATAAAGGACGGCAAAAAACCCTGCAGCACGTGCAAGCCGTAGAATAAAACGTCGCCGTATCGGCGACGGCTAAACAAAATGTCTTTAACATAAAAATGTTATGGCTCTGATCACGATCATAATTATAGCCCTTGGCCTGTCGATGGATGCCTTTGCCGTCTCTATTGTCAGCGGGGCTGCATATAAGCAGTTGAAAATAAAACACGCCTTGCGAATAGCGTTTTTCTTCGGTGGCTTTCAGGCGATTATGCCGTTGATAGGTTATCTGGCCGGCTTGAGTATAAAAACTTACATAACACCTTATGACCATTGGGTAGCATTCGGTCTTCTAAGTGCCGTGGGGGGCAAAATGATCTACGAATCATTTAAGATCAAGTCGGCTGAAGAGAACCTTAATCCGTCGAATATTCTTATTCTGCTTGTTTTGTCTCTCGCGACCAGTATAGATGCTTTGGCTATCGGGATAACGCTTTCGTTTTTGAGAGTTTCATTAGCGACGGCGGTGAGTATTATTGGCCTGGTGACCTTTGTCCTTTCGTATCTTGGCGTCTTCATCGGCAAAAGATTCGGACACTTTTTTGAAAACAAAATCGAAGCCATCGGTGGGCTGATTCTTATCGGCTTGGGCTTAAAAATACTTATTGAGCATCTGGTTTCCTAAAGTGCTTCTTGTAATGTATAGACAAAACGATACAATAGGTGCACTAACAAATTTAGAATTTAGAGTTTAAAATTTTTACATGGTTTCTCCCGAAGGGACAAGTAAAGTATATTTTATTAAGGCCTCCATCCGCGATGGCGAGCAGGAGATTTCTAAAAAGGCTCGTAAATTGTTCAAAGCAGGCGACTTTGCGGGCTGTTTTAAGGAAAATGATTTCACAGCGGTTAAAGTTCATGTCGGGGAGAAAGGTAATAATACGCATCTGCCGGCATCGTGCATTAAAGGGCTGGCCGATGAGCTGCTTAAGCTGAAGACAAAGCCATTTATAACCGACACGAGCGTTCTATATGTAAGCCAAAGGCGCAATGCTGTTGACCATACTATCGTAGCTGCCAGGCACGGCTTCAGCTTCGAGAAACTGGGGATACCGTTCATTGTGGCAGATGGTTTGCTTGGGACATCTGAGACTGCGATTGAGATCAACGGAGAAATCAACAAGGAGGTTTATATCGCGAGCGATATTGTCAGATGCCAGTCGCTTCTTTCGGTGGCTCATTGTACCGGCCATCTCGCGGCTTGCCTCGGAGCTACGCTGAAAACCTTAGGTATGGGTTGTGCAGGTAAAAGGGGCAAGAAGAAACAGCATGCGGCTCTTACTTTTAGTATAGGCGATGGTTGCGTGTGCTGTGGCGAATGTCTTAAGTACTGTCCGGCTGATGCTATTACACTCGGCAAGATTAAAGCACGCATCGATCAGAAGAAATGTATAGGCTGTGCGGAATGTCTGGCAGTGTGTAGATTCAATGCCGTTAAATGCAATTGGGGCCAGGAGTGTGAAATATTACAAAAAAGCATCGCTGAACACGCATTGGGTGCACTGAAAGGTAAAGAGAACAGATCTGTATTTTTTAATTTTATAATATCAGTTACCAAAGATTGCGATTGCTTCGGCGAGCCAAATATGCCTAAAATAGTCGATGATATCGGCATAGCAGCATCGACCGACCCGGTAGCGGTCGATAAGGCGGCGCTGGATTTGATAGAGACCGGAGCAGGCCGAAAATTGCCGGAGTTGCTCGGCAATAACGAGCTTGACCCTCTCTATCAGATTGAACACGCCGAGCGGATCGGCCTCGGTTGTGCCGGTTATGAGTTAGTCGAAATCAGGTAAACGTAGTCTATAATTTGAGGTTTCTGCATGTCACTGGGACAAATAATACGGCAAAAGCGCGAGCAGTTGGATTTGACGCTGGACGAGGTCAGCAGTCGCATCGGATTTTCCAAGCCGTACCTTTCCACGATAGAGACCGACAAGGTGAAAAATCCTCCAAGTGACGAGTTGCTGAAAAAACTCGAAAAGATTCTTAAATTTGAACCTGGTTTGCTTCTGCACATTGCCCACGTGGAGCGAGTTCCCTCTGATATTCGTTATGAGTACGAGTCCGCAGAGGCTGAAAACCTGAAAATGAGACAATTTATCAAGAATCTTATTCATCGAAAATCCGATGTCGGTGAGCTTGATGCGCTGCTTGCAGAAAGCAACCTGGATACCGAACAAGCCAAGGTTTCTCTTGCAGCCGGTAGATTGGTGCCGATTATAAACAAAGTCGCAGCCGGCTATCCTGTCGATTTTAACGATTTGGATTATCCTGCGGGCGTAGCCGACGATTACGTTCGCTGCCCGGATGTGCACGACCCCAATGCCTTTGCCGTGCGGGTGGTGGGCGATTCAATGGAGCCTAAGTTCCAGGAGGGTGACATAGTTGTTTTCTCTCCTGCAGCCGAGGTATGTAATGGTGACGACTGCTTCATTCGCTTTGCGATGCCGCATGAAACGACCTTCAAGAGGGTCTTTTTTGAGCCTAAGAATAAGGTGAGACTTCAGCCGAGAAACGAAAAATATTCCCCCGCCGTCATTGACGGCAAACGCATCAACGGCCTATACCGAGCAGTCATAAAATACGAAAAGCTGTAGAGGATTTCCATCCCTCATATCGCAATTGCTTTGGTTGTGAACGCTTTACCGCTCTGCGAAGCAGTCCCCTGCTCAGTGTAGCACGAGTATAAGTTACCAAACGCCCATTAAGCATTTTTACGGTGTAAATGTGTATTTTGTTTGACTAAATTTTATTGCTTTGGTTTAATATTAATGATTAGGAGAAATCTGCGGATTTACATTCTTTATTGGCATCTAATAGATAAAGGCGGCTCCCTTCTCAAAGGTTGTGTTGTATGAGTCACTGAAATATTCGGACAGCGAATATCGTCGGTGTTAGAATTTATAAATCCAATAATTTGACGGAGATCAAAAATGAGAGGGTGGAAAATCCTTTTCATTGTGGGGGTCATTTTTTTAGTAGGCGGCCTTTGTTCTATAGGTTCTACCGCTATCGGGACGGAAAAACCAGCTATATCGCAGCAAGCTAATATGGCCTCTATTGGTGTTGCTTCTGAGCTGCCTCAGTTGTTCATGGCCCAGATCCTTGCTTCGGTACAAAAGACACATAAAAAAGCACATATTATCAACCTGAATCATTTAGCTTGCGGCTGCGGGAATGTGCAAAGAGCTTCTGTTGAATTCGCGGAGGTTGAGATTCTATTGAGCGATAAATACAATCTTGTGGCGAATGACAGTCTGATGGCGATGGCAAGCTGTTCAGGTTCCTATAGCTACGGTGAAAACAACGACCCTGTTCTTATCCCGGACTACCCCGGCTACTTTAATCCCTTTGCTGTAGGTCTTAGTCCAATTACAATCTCTGGTCCGAGTGATAGGGTGAATTGCATAGAAGTCCATTATGAAATTGTTCATTCATGGGTTGGTGACCTTGAAGTGGTGCTGACCAACGAAGACTTCAGCCAACCGCATTACCTGTGGAACAATAAAGGGGGTAGCGCAGACAGCATCAGTGAAACTGAAGCCGGTATTACAGCTTTTAATGGTGAAACGGTGAACCAGACATGGTACCTTTTGGCTTTTGATACCTTCGGTGGTGATAGTGGTTACATTGATTCTTGGTGGATTAAAGTTTATTATGAACAAGGTGCACCACCGGCCAATGATGATTGCGCTAATGCTATAGCCATAGAGGAAGCAGTACCGTATGAAGGTAATACAATCGGCGCGACTGGGGACTATCAGAGTGGCTGGGGTGATGCCAACGACGTAAATGATGTTTGGCATTCATTCACTCCTAACAGCACAGGTCTGGTTAAGATAAGTCTTGGCGGAAGTACGTTTGATACCACATTGGCTGTTTTCGACCAATGTGGCGGAACCGAGCTTACATCTAATGATGATTCATGCGAAGACTATACTTCGGAAATTCAAATTCTTATGACCGCCGGAAACACCTATTTTATTCGTGTGGCAGGATTCAATTACGACCAGGGTGATTATACTCTCACAGTGACCAGCAGTCCTGCTCTTTTGCCAGCTGAGCCGGATAAGCTCAGTCCTGTGGATGGCGCCGTTGATGTGCAGACCGATACGATTCTGTCTTGGCATTGTACAATAGCAGCAGCAAAACAGGCGCAAGACAATAGTGCTGCTGAAACCTCTTCCAAAAACACTATGCGTTACGAGACTATTTATGGAAAAGATGACAGGGTTGATGAATACAATGTGATGGATGTTAATGTATTAGCGGTGGGAGATTCCACAGCTATACTTGTGCTCCGTTCTGATCTGGTTAAAAACAGTGATGGGACATTTTCGCTTCCGAGGGAAACCTTCGCCGAGTGGTATTTCCAGATGACCGGTTGGCTGCTTTGTCCTGATGAACCGTTTCGTAATCAGCCTTCCCCCGGGAGTTGTTCGGGATTCCTTGTGGCCCCCGATATTATTGTTACTTCGGGCCATTGTTTATGTCCACAGGAGATTTCGCAGTATACTTTTGTGTTTGGCTTTGTTATGACCGATCCTAATACAGCCGTGCTGAAGATAAATGAATCTAACATTTATTACTGTAAAGAGATTATTGCTCATCAGGAGGGATTTCCAGATTGGGATCTCATACGCCTGGACAAGGAAGTAACCGGGCATAATCCATTACCGCTGCGTCATACTGGTATAATCCCTGACGGCCAGTCGATTCTGAATATTGGTTATCCCTGGGGTCTGCCGAGGAAATATACGGCAGGTGCGACCGTACTGGATAACACCACATCAGCCTACTTCCAGGCCAATTTGGATTTATACAGTGGCAGTTCAGGTGCTGCGGTTTTCAATGCTGATACGCTTGTAGTGGAAGGGATTGTATTCGCAGGGCCTGAAGATTTTGTTGAAGATGGTCCGTGCGACCGTTCAAAGGTGTGTCCCGACACAGGATGTTCCGAGGACGAGATTCATCTTGAATACATCACTCGTGTTACCGAGTTCAGCCCGTTGATTCCTACGTTTGATGTCTATTTGAGCACCGATCCCAACCAGTTGAATCTGGTCTGTCAGGATGATTTGGTTCCATGGTGCGTTCCTCGCCCACTGCAGGCTGGCAAAACATATTACTGGAAGGTTGTGGCAGGGAATTGTTACGGCCAAACTGAAGGTCCCGTTAGCTCATTCACAACTGTCAAGTAGATTGGTTGCTTCCCAACTGCATACTCAACCTGTAACGACTGGCTGGTCCTCGGGCACCCGAATAGAAGATAAGCGTCGCCGTACCGGCGATGGCTAAACAGATATTGGTGTCACGAAGTCCCATGATTGCGCAGGTAATCCTGCAGCAAGGGGATTGGTCCGTATATAATCAATTGCAGACAGAAGAGTTTCATTGTCACCAATGAAGACCTTCCAACAACCACGAGATCAAAGCGTTCGTTTGGAGTTTAACCCACCAGTGGCAGCGCCTTTGAGTTGATTAACGATATACTCAATTTTGTACTTTGAGCGAAGAACAAGTATATGCACATGGTCGTTCATTATCGCACAGGCTGGAATTTTGAAACTTAATCTTTTAACGACCTTATTAAAACCGCTGGCAATGATGTAGCGAGATCTATCATCAATGAAAATTGGTGGACGGTTAAGCCGTGGTGTCGCGGCAGTCCAGAATCTCAGCAGTTGTTCCTTCGCAGGTGTCGGGTCCTGTCGGCCGTATTTGATTCTGCCTAACATCCGCAGTTGCTCATTATAAATCGCTTTAGAATATGAGCCACGTGGGTCGTTCGGTAACCACGTGCCGTATGTTGTGAACACTACGTGATAAGCGATAACCATTATCAATTCCTTTTTTTGTTTAGCAGTCGCTGGTACGGCGACTTCCTCAAGAATAAAAAGCGTCGCAGTAGCGGCGACGGCTAAACATTTTCACTTTTTTTGACCCGCCACCGCCAAGACTATGGCAAAAACCTTTGCTGCTCCTGCCTCTTTCAGCGTCTTTGAGCATTCGTTCAGTGTCGCACCGGTTGTTTTGATGTCATCGACAAGACAAACTATCTTACCGGCGAATTTGTGTCCGTAACGAACGGCGAAAGCTCCAGCGACGTTCCTGGCACGCGCAGCGGGACTTACCATTATCGGCTGAGGTTTGGTCCGGCGTATTCTGACCAGATCGGTACTGATTGCTGCTGTCGGGCGTTTTAATTTCTTTGTTACAATCAAAGATTGGTTATAGCCGCGTGCCAGCCGCCTTGTCCAGTGCAGCGGCACAGGGACGAAAATCTCTATGTCATTGTAAAAAGTGCTTGCCCGTAATGTAGAATTAGCCAAAAAGACTAAGGTTGAATCTAATTCTGTTCGGCCATTTTTGAAGCTCAGTATCATTTGCTGTAAGGCTTGTGTGTAAACACCGCCGCGGGCTATCCGGTCGAAGTGAAATTCCTTGCCCTGGCAATCAGGACAAGCATCATCCAGCAAACCATATCTGGAGGCATCTTTGCCGCAGCGCGGACAATACTCGGCTCCCGTACAGGATAAAAGCTCGCTCCAGCATTTTTGGCAAAGGCTCTTGTCTGTTTCGCAAATGCTTTCACCGCAGTTGTTACAGACCGGCGGCCAAAGAAGCTGATTTATACTTTGAAGGGTAAACGTGGCAGCTTGTTTTATTTTAACCGTATTCACGCGGGCTATTATAAGCGCAACCGAGTCCTATTTTAAAGCAAACATCTTATATCCAATGCTTAGTAGCGACAACTCGGCCCATGAGATAAATAACTTGGTAATCAAGACAAAATCTTAGTTGGCTATCTCACGGGCCCGGCTGTCTTTGATTCTTATAATTTTATAACAAAGCCACCATTGCCCTTAAGAGTAACTGCAAATGGTTTGCCGGGCGTAAGGGTTATCTTTTGCATCTCGAATGAGCGGTTATCCACACCATCGGTAATCAAGATTCCCGTTTGAATATCTTTAAGAAATGGAAGCTCAAGATTGATACTTTTTTCTATATTCTCGCCGTTTATGCCGGCAACATACCAGGTATCTTTTGATTTGCGGGCGATAACCACAAGCTTGCCGGGATATCCGTCTATAAAGCAAGTATCATCCCAGCATGTAGGAACCTCTCTCATAAAATCCTTAATATAATCCGGTACCGCCGCCATACTCTCGGGAGTTTGTGCAAAGTGCTGCACGCCTGAGAGGAAAATAACCGACACCGCCAGCTCAAAGCCGTTGGTTGTAATTCGCTTTATACGGGGTATTTCACCGAAACAAACAGGCGTGAAATCCATCGGGTCAAACGCATTTCGGATAAACGCCGCTATGCAGCAATGTCTGGGTTCGAGGTTGGCGTTGACCTGCTCGAAAGTCACAAACTCAAAGCCTTTTATCGCCTCCATTGTCACTAAGTTCGGATAAGTCCGCTGCCAGCCTCTGGGCAGAGTGCAGCCGTGACAATTCACCATTAAGCCGAATGCAGCGGCATCCTCAAAAATATCCTGGTAATACGCCATCATGGATTGGCCGTCGCCGCCAAAAAAATCCACCTTGACGCCTTTTATACCCATTTCTTTTAATCTGCCGAATTCCTGGACGCGGTCTTCGTGCGTTAGCAGCTTGCTTTTCGGATGATAAGGAACGGTATTCCAGGTACCCGCCGAGTTATACCACAAAAGAAGCCCGACGCCTTTGCTTTGGGCGTATTCAGAAAGCTCCTTAATCTTGTCGTAGCCTATTTTGGTGTCCCAGTCTGCATCGACAAGGCAATATTCCCAACGCATATTGGCTGCGAAATCAATAAAACGTTTCTGCACATCATATACGATAGAATCATCCTTTAGTATAATCCAGCTCCAGGAAGCTCTGCCCGGTTTAACAAATGATGTGTCCTTCAGCCTGGACGGATTTGCCAGGTCTGTCCCCAATGTCGATTCCATAATTGTTTTCAGGCTGTCCCCTATCGCTATAATCCTCCACGGCGTCTGCCAGGGTAAAGTAGATTCGGGCTTACATGGGCCTCCGGGAAAAACTTCCTTATCCTGCGGAAAGTCAACAAAAAACTCATTGCCAACAGATTTCCGTTGCAGCCGAGAGCCGCAATAATTTCTGTCAATGGCAGTTTCTGTAATCAGTATCCAATACTTGTCATAGTTAAATAGTGCAGGAAAAACCCAACCCGCCTTGTTGGGAGCAAGTTTGTCCAGCTCGATGCCCTGCTGGTAATTCTGCTCATACGACGGCTGGTCCTCGTGCCATCCGGTTTTTGCATCGGTCATGATTTGCACCCAACCCTTTGTGCTGGGGACAAAATTAAACGAGCTGGTTTCCTCTTTAATTTTTTTGATATCTTCTGATTTGTCGGGGAAGAAGTATCTAAAAGCTACTCCATCATTTGAGACCTGGAAGATAACGTCTATCTTTTTGCCTGAAGCATTCGTTAAATGAAAGATTCGCTTGTTACCCGCATAGGAACATTTTCGTCTTTTCCCCTGCAGCATTTCATAATCATCTTTAACGGCTTCAATATCTGAAACCGACTCAAGGGACAAGTTTTGTGAGAAGTCTTCATCTTCCCTGATTATTCCAAGCTTAGAGTTTTGTATGATGAGGACATCATCATACTTGATGCTATACAAAGCATTTTTGTCATCAGAGATACGAAAATAAACAGAGATATTTTTGTCCGGGCTTGTTATTGAATAATCTGGGTTTTCCTGAGAAAAAGAATTCGAGTTTAACAAAGCAGACAATATTAAAATTAGTGCCCTGAATGCCTTTGAATTTTTCTTTCCAGCAGTTTTCATAATAGTCACCTTTCTTACCTTTTTAATTTCGAACAATAAAAGTGGTCAGCCTGCTGGCTGGATAGTTTTAGCCTTTCGTTGACTCAGGCCCACATTACGGTAGTTAATATTCGAGTTGCAGGCAAACATCGTAGCAGCCATGTCACGTGTTCGCCAAAAGGTGCGTATCGCCTTTCGGATTATTACAGGCCAAGCATAGATTTTAGTATTTAGAACATCAACTTCTTTTTCCAGGTTCTCTGCTTCCATACTGCCGGGACAATGAACGACTTGTGTCATATCGTAACGGCTCCAGTCTTTAGGAAAGTCTGTATAGAGCAGACGTTTCTCCTGTTGATAATTTTCAAATAATCGCGTACCAGGCAGCGGAGTGAGCACAGTAGTTTGCATTACATCAATCCCGCTGTGAATCATATACTCTGCGCGTTGACAAAGTTTGTTCGGTGTGTCACCGTCCATGCCAAAGATAAATGCACCTAATACGGCTATACCTGCTTTCTGGATTCGACGGATTATAGCATTATAACTGTTCACGCCATGTTTTATGTTGAGTCGTTTATTTACTTCTGTCAATGTATCTACTTTTTCAGCTTCTAAGCCCAAAAAAACCATTTTGCATCCGGCTTGTGCCGCCCAGTACAATACATCCTTATCATCTGCAAAGTTTATCGATGCCTGGCAAAACCACCACTTGTTAAGCTTTCGTTCTGCCATTGCCTTGAAAATTTCCAGGGCCTGGTCTCGAGATTTTTTGCCGTAGCCAATGATGTTGTCATCTACAAAGAACAGGAGCTTTTGGGGAATACTTTCCAGCTCATCTAAAACCTGGCTCGGTGGACGGCGACGATAGCGCCGACCGTTAAAAGCAGTAACCGAGCAAAATTCACAATCCATCGGACAACCTCGTGAGGTTTGCACGGATGAAAACATGTAATCGGGATGAAAAAGGTCACGCCGTGGCGAAAGACAGTTTTTAATATCTATCACTTCACTGTGGTAAACTTGTTGCATTTGTCCTAAATCAAAGTCACGTATAACCTGAGGCCAAACAGCCTCTGCTTCTCCCGATACAACGGTGTTCACAAATCGTAGAGCCTCTTCGGTGCACATGGATGCGTGAATACCACCCATTACGACTGGAATTCCTTGTTTGCGGTAAAGGTCTGCGATTTCATAAGCCCGAGGTGCAGAAGCAGTGAAGGCTGTAATTCCAACAAGGTCAGCCTCTTGATAGGTGAAGGGTTCCCAATTTTCATCGAGCAGAATCACGTCCCAGGTATCAGGAGTCAATGCTGCGACGATGCCTAAGCCCATAGGCGGGAAACGCGAACTTTTATTTACTGTTAAGCCAGTATTTAAAGGATTAACAGGATTGATCAGGACCAACTTCCTTTTTCTCATAGTTTTGCCATTATAATAATTGTGAATAGCAATGGGATAAAATGTACTTCCATTACCAATGGTTTAGTTCAATGATCAATTGAACTATGAGTCGGTTGTAAGCAAAGTTGGGTGAACAGTTGTTTCTACAGCAGCGTCCGTATGCAGATTTAATACCAATTGTTCTATCGCTACTTCTGCTTTCGTCTGGCCAGTCTTTATCTTGAAATCAATATCAGCTAACTGCTGCAGGATAGAGCCGAGTTGCTTCAGTGACATTTGGCGAAGTTGCGCAAAAAAACTGTCTTTATTGCTCCATATTCGCAGTTTCTTTACAATCTCGCCGTTCCAGACACCCTTTTCGAGCATGGCTTTTGCACTGAACATCCTGCGGAAATGGTATGCAAATGCGCCTACTATTGAGAACTGGGCAGTTTTATCTTGTGCAAACATATTTCGCAGACGAGCCACGGCTTGCATCGTCTTGCCGGCGATTACAGCGTCAATCACCGCAAAGGCGCCGAATATGCGGTTGTGCCCTATCAGCGATTCTATATGGTCAACGGTTATGGTTTTATCGGCATCGGCAAATAGAGCCAGCTTGTCGATTTCACCGTACAAACGAGTAAGCTCATCACCAGTCAGCTCGACTAAAAGAGCGGCTGCGTCCTTGGTCAATTTTTTGCCGTGCGTATCTTTTGCGTGCTCGATGAGCAGTCGGGGCAGCTGCCAGGGTTTAGGTTCAGCTACACTGATTAGTTTACCGACCTTGGATAGCTTTTTGGCCAGCTTGGTTTGGCTGGGCCAACTGCTTACGGTGAGGATTAGTCTCCCCGTGGGACAGGGATTGTCAAAATATTTTTCCAGCAGTGTACGGTTATTAGATATAAAATCGTCTGCGTTTTTGACAACGACAACTCGTTTGTCGGTCAGAAAGGGAGCAGTCCGCAGTTCATCCAGCACCTCGGAGGCCAAAATACCGGCAGCATCGGCGGAAAAAAGCCCGGTTATTTTTTGGTGAGGTTGTAATAGCTGACCCAGAAACTTTTCGCACTCAGCACCGGCGAGAGAGGCATCTTTGCTGGCTATTACGTAGATTAGCTCGCTCATGATAAGAAAATCTTCGGTAGGGTGGGCTAAAGCCCACCGATAAGATCTAACGAATTTTGATACGCCATAGCGTATGCCTCTGGCGTATTAAATTTTATTTTTCTAATTCGACTGCTATCTTTTCAGCGGCCACAAGTTTGTCACCGGGTTTGAGCTTGATTAATCGCACACCCTGCGTGTTTCTGCCTATCGAGCGGATTTCATCCAGTCCGGTGCGGATAATCATGCCGTGAGCGGTTATCATCATTAAATCATCTTTGCTCTGTACGGCTTTCAGGGACACTACTTTACCGTTACGAGTGGATGTTTTGATATTTTTAAGGCCCACTCCGCCTCGACTTTGAGACCTATAATTTTCCATACCAGTTCGCTTGCCGTAACCGTTTTCGCAGACAGTAAACAGAGCCGCTTTTTCCTCGACAATCACCATACCCACCACTACATCTCCGGTACGAAGCTTGATACCCTTTACGCCACGTGAGGCTCGGCCCATCGAACGAACCTCGTTTTCATCAAAGCGTATCGTCATACCATCGCGTGTCCCTAATATTATGTGGTCTTTGCCTGTGGTCATATCTACACCAATTAAGGCATCATTAGGGTCGAGATTGACTGCAATTACTCCGGTGATTCTTGGATTGCTGTAGGCGGATAGCTTCGTCTTTTTCACAATACCGTTTTTAGTAGACATAATCAGATATCGCTCATCTTCTTCTTTGTCGCCTTGTCCACCGAAACTGCTGACGTTGATTATGGATGCTATTTGCTGGTCGCCCAGCTTCAACAGGTTTGCGATATTCCTGCCTTTGCTCTGTCTTGACATGCTTGGGACATCATAAACTTTTAGCCAATAGCATCTGCCGCGGTTAGTGAAGATAAGCAGATAGTCATGAGTGGAGGCGGTAAATAAATGCTGAATAAAATCGCCTTCTTTGGTCTCTGAGCCGATTATACCCTGGCCGCCGCGACCCTGCTTGCGATATGTGTCTAATGGCATACGCTTTACATATCCATCGTGACTTACAGTGACGATGACTTCCTCCTCTGGGATGAGGTCTTCGATCTCGAACTGCTCGACTTTGCCCGTGATTTTTGTCCGTCTTTTGTCGCCGTATTTTTCTTTTATTTCATGGATGTCTTCCCGGATAATGTCCAGAAGAACCTGCTCACTGGCCAGTATTGCTTCATAGCCTTCTATCTCCTCGATAAGGGCTGCATACTCTTTAGCCAGCTTTTCCATCTCCAGGCCGGTCAGCCTTTGCAACTGCATGGTCAAAATAGCGTCGGCCTGTGGGCCGGTGAGGAAATGTTTGCCCTTGCTCTTTTCCCTAACAAATTCCTTCGGCAGAATCTTTTTGAGTGTGGCCACCTCAGCTAATCGCAGTGGCTTCTTCATTAAATTAAGCTTTGCTGTTGGTGTGTCCGGAGATTTTTTTATGATTTCGATAATTTCATCGATGTCGCTGACCGCCAGGATAAGACCTTCGAGAATGTGTGCTCTGTTTCTGCATCTTTGTAGCAGGAACCTGCTCCGCCTGCGGATAACAGTTTTGCGATGGTCGATGAAGCAATTGAGCATCTGCTTGATATTGAGAGTTTCGGGCCTGTTATTAACCAAGGCAATGTTGGAGATGGCGAAAGTGTTCTGCAAGGCCGTGTATCGAAACAGCTTATTTAACACTATTTTGTTGTCGGCATCTTTTTTCAAATCCACGACTATCCGCAGGCCGTGGCGGTCTGATTCGTCTCTGATATCAGCGACCTCCGGTAATTGGCCGCTATGAACACAATCTGCGATCTTGGAAACGATGGTGGTCTTGACCACCATATAAGGTATCTCGGTTATTACGATCCTTGTCTTGTCTTTCTTGGATGTTTCGATGTCGGTCTTTGCTCGGAGAGTCAGATGGCCTTTACCGGTGGTATATGCATCCACGATGCCCTTTTTGCCACAGATTATTCCGCCGGTGGGAAAGTCCGGCCCAGGCAGCAGTTCCATAATATCTTTGAAGCCACAGTTTGGATCGTCGATAACTAAAAAAAGCGCATCGCAGATTTCCGCGATGTTATGCGGCGCAATGTTTGTAGCCATACCTACCGCGATTCCGGTGGCTCCGTTGACTAAGAGATTCGGAAGCTTTGAGGGCAGGACCGTAGGCTCGGTTCGTGTCTCATCATAATTCGGCACAAAATCCACGGTGTCGTAGTTAATATCTTCCAGGATATCCATAGCCGGGCGGGTCATTCTGGCTTCGGTATATCGCATAGCAGCAGGTGGGTCGTTGTCGATACTGCCGAAATTGCCCTGCGGATTAATTAGCGGGTAACGCATGTTCCAGTTCTGGGCCAGGCGTACTAATGTGCCGTATGTAGCCTGGTCGCCGTGCGGATGGTAGTTGCCGCTGGTGTCGCCGACGATTTTGGCACACTTGCGGTGAGCGCTGCGTGGGCCGAGATTCAAATCGTGCATAGCCACCAGGATTCGGCGTTGCGACGGCTTTAAGCCGTCGCGGGCGTCCGGCAGAGCACGGGAAACAATCACGCTCATTGCGTAGTTGAGGTATGAATTCTTGAGCTCGTCGAGGATACGCATATCCTCAAAACGCTCCTGTGGTTTCTCAGTTTTTGTCATATCTTCTGTCTCGTTATTTCTGCCTTGCGAGTTTTGATTCTCTTCTGTCCGGCTTAGCCGAGGATAGAAGTAATCTACGCAAATTATTTACGCATTACCGCCTGTAATTCGCATTTTCTGAGCAGATAAATTACCCCCTATTAGGCGAAAAGTCAAGGATAACAACCGATTTCGGTTAAAGATTCGATGTAAAATCTGGCGGAAGTACAGCAGTCCCGCCAAAGGCGCATAGGGGAAAGTATTTAATCCGCTTGGATTGGGCTTAGCAGGGTTTGCCTCTCCATGGTATCTTGATTTCTAAAAGGCATTTCGTCAGATTTTCTTTTATTGCTGGTTATCCAGCCATCATAAGAAAATACTGCCATACCTCGACAATATCCCAATCCTTCTAAACGATGCTGAAGTAAAATGCTTATAGTTTTTTCGATTAGCCAACTCGTCTCGGCGAAGGCGCCAAGCCGTAGCCGGAAAAGACTATTTGCCTAAAATGTTCATATCTTTTCCTGTCATATTATCTTAATTTATCTGTACGCCTCCGGAGGCGACTTAAAGCCTTGCTTTTTGAAGAACAGAAACAAATTCGAGAATCAGACCAGCCTTACCTTTGACTCCCACCTTCCCGAATATGTTCACAAGATGAGCGCGTACCGTATTATATGAAATATCCAGCTTCCTGCTGATTTGATTATTATCCAAACCTTTGCAGACCAGCTTGGCAACCTGCATCTCTCTGGGTGTGAGATGCCAGCATTTCTTCAGATACTCCCACTGTTTTGCATTGTAAAGCATATTGTATATCCCCAAAAAAGAACCAATTATCTGATTAACTAAGCCAGTTAGAACCCAAACAGTGGATCGGTGGGCTGAAGCCCACCCTACAAAAATTTACACAAAATTATTTGCTGACTTACCATTGAGCTTCGATGTAGGGGCCGATGGGGCCTTCCGGCTTGGGTTTGGGCCGGGATTTCAGAATAGCTTCCGCAATTGCAACATCACTTTGGCGGGTAATTTTTATATTCGAAGAGTCCGCTTCTACAGTTGTAACTTTCCGGCCTAGCGCTTCTACAAGTTGAGAATCATCGCTGATTTTTCTGTCTTTCAGATTTTTAAGATTTGCATACGCTTTTTTGAGCAGCGAAGCATCAAATACCTGCGGCGTTTGCGCCTCGTACAGACTTGATCTGTCGACGGTTCTGATTATCGTTTTATCCTTTACCTCTTTTATGGTTGCTGAGACGGCACAGGCCGGTATTGCAGCGCCGGTTTTAGCTGCTGCCGCGATAACTGCATTAATCAATTCTCCTGTTACACAGCATCGCACAGCATCGTGGACGGCGATAAGATCAATTGTCTCTTTGACAAGCTCCAGTGCTTTACCTACAGTCTCGAAACGCTCGTTGCCACCGATACAAATCTTTACGTTAAAGAACTTCAAATTGACCCCCCATTTAACACTTACGAGCTCCTCATCTTCCGGCGATATAGCCAAAAGGACCTGTTTAACATCGTCGCGGTTGGAAAATAGTTCCACACTTCGCAGAAAGCATGCCCTGCTGGCTACATCGACAAATTGTTTTTTTCTCAACCCGCCGAAGGCGGCTTTGTTCCGGTCCGGGGCATCGCCTTGGCCGCTGAACCTGCTGCTCGGCCCAGCAGCACAAATAATTACAGCAATTTTCTTACTCATATTCAAACTCAGTATTATTTAATTCGTATAATCCACGAAATCCGTGGTTTAAAATTCAATGCCGCGACGGGAAGGCAATCCTTTATCAAACGGATGCTTCACATTTTTCATTTCCGTTACCAAATCCGCCATCGCAATCAATTCATCGGTTGCACCACGTCCGGTCAGAACAATTTCCACTGCAGGGTCTTTTCTGTCAATAATATTTTTAATGTCTTTCAATTCTGCTAATCCCTTAGAAAGACAGTAAACAATCTCATCAAGTATCAGCACATCATAGAACTTCATCTGGGCTGTTTGAGCTATTCTTTCAAGCACATCTTTGATCGCAGCCCGCGTTTCAGCCACGGTCTTTTCGTCGTCAGAGGATTTAGCCATATCCCATGGCACATCGAGCGCTTCGATTCTGATTCTGACCGCTCCTAACTGCAGCGCGAAACGCTCCCCAAGATCAAGGGACGGCGGCTTTAAGAATTGATAAATCAAAACCTTATTACCCTGGCCGGCGGCACGCAACGCCAGGCCGAACGCAGCGGTAGTCTTGCCTTTTCCGTCACCGGTATAAACTTGAACAAGCCCCTTTTTCAGCATACGAATATATTAAAGTCAAAGTCCGAGAATTGAAAATCAAAAATAAGAAAAGTAGGTTGGGGCTTGCCGCTCCGGCTCGGCCTTCTGGCTCCGGTTTGGCGCCTACGCCAAAACGAGTCGCCGAGATGAGTGCCCCACCACGACCTTATCTATTAAATCTTCAATAGGTTGTTCGCATGTTCGAACTATACTCCAAATATAGAATCGATAGTTGGTAAAATATTGTTTTTTAATCCTATAATCACTTTGTTTTTTGCCTACCAGGTGACAAGTTGTGAAAACTATTCTGATTGCCGGCGAACATGGTCAAATTTTCTTGACTTTGGACGGTTAATACGATAAACTAATAACGAAATAGTTCCCCGGGGGATATAGTTACAATGGAATGGGGGGTGTTCCTGAAATTCTTCTGCTGAGCACCCAATAAAAATCCGGCGACATAATGATGTGGAATCAAGTGCTGAACTTATTGTCGCTGTCAGAAGGGCGAAAAATAGTGACGAGGGTGACATTGGCTGTTGCACAGATGGCGGACTGAGGTGGTATATACTTGCCGTTGATACAGGTACCATTCAGCATTAGTTAAGGATTTCAACACACGTGTCACCACAGCTATAGTAGATGGCAGTCACCAGATTGCAGGTGCCCTTTGAGCACAGCTTTAGTGCTCGAAGCGAATCTGTAAGCAACGATGTATTAAGGAAGATGTTGAAAGCTGTCGCGGATAATCCGCGGCCTAAAATTGATTTAGAATGTTTTCGGGAGAAACAAAAATGAACAAGCTGACAATAACATTAATGCTCCTCGCTGCGGTTAGTTTAGCTATAACGGGCGCAGCAAAAGCCTCCATTCTTGGTACAGTGGATATAGAGCACAGTGGTTATGGAGCAAGTGGCGTTATGAGAGTTTGGGGCGGCGGCTTCAATGGCGAATACCTACATGGCGGTGTCTATATGCTCGATAAAACAGCCGGCACCGGCCAGGGAAATATCTGGCCTAATGACTTGGTCGGCGGTTTCTGCATTGAATTGCATCAATGGGCCCCGGATACAACGCTGAAATATGATGTGGTTAAGCCGAAAGAAGTGGACAACAGCTTTATGGGCGGCTCATTAGGCGCAGCGAAAGCCGATTATCTTGCCGAGCTATGGGGCAGATTCTATGACCCCGCCTGGGCAGACGGTGGGCCATATTCCTACGAGGAAAAGATTAAAGCCGAGGCCTTTGCTGCTGCTGTGTGGGAGATTGTATATGAGGATATGCCGACATCTCCGCTGGACTGGGATGTCACGACTGACGGCTCAGCGGGTTCCCATGGTTTTTATGCCAAGTATGTTAACGCGACCCTTGCTAATAGCTGGTTGAATGCCTTAACCGGTAGCGGTCCGAAGGCGAATTTGCTGGCATTTGTTAACGATGGAAAGCAGGACTATTTAGTTCAAGTTCCGGAACCGGCCACATTAGCTATGTTCGGCATCGGTGGTCTGTTGAGCCTCCTCAGGAGGAAAAGAACCAGCAGCTAAGGGACAAAAGGAGGAACTCCTATAATAGAAAGAAACAATTAGTAACCACTGGGATTTACGGATTGAGCGAAACGATCAAAGTCGCTGTGGGCGTTCCGCAGCACAGAGGAATGGGAAGATTAGTAAATGGGGGAGGAAATAAAATGAAAAGGTTAATAATTATTCCCTTACTCGTGGGAGTAGTAACACTTTTCAGCGGCAACGCTCAAGCGGGCTTTATCAATCCTGCCGACGATCCCAGTGCGGCACCTTTTACATGCGATTTCACCAACAGCCAGAATCAACACCAGTGGCAGTTTGACTATGATATGCCACAACTTGTTTTGAGTGAAACTATTCATTCTACTTCGCAGGACCCGGTTCTTATGAGCGGCGAAACTGATTCAGACCCAATTTTTACTGTTATTAAAACCATTACGAATACAAGCGGTGTTGACTGGACAGGTTACATTCTGACTCTATCAGGCGGTGCAATGCCCACTTTCGTTCTCGGAAGTGCCGGCTCCGGAGGGGGAAAGTTAAAAAATGTAGCGTATATAGATCCGGAAACTATTGTGTTTTACGGACCAAATCCAGTTAAGCACGGTGAAGTGCTAACGCTTCAATTTGATATCAATATTCCTACTGCCGGCCTGTTCGATTTTACATTAACACAAAACCCGGTTCCTGAGCCGGTGTCGATAGTTCTATTTGGTATAGGCGGTCTGGGGCTGCTCTGTCGCCGTCGTGTACCCGCCAGAGGCGGGCTGAAATAAAGGCCCCCCGTATTCACAAAAGCAGGCTACAGGATTGGGTTTAAGCAAAGCCTTATACTTTCCAGTAGCCTGTTTTTTTTATTCGGTCTGATCGTATCACACCTGCGCTGGTAACGTACTATCATCTATCATCTATGATGTTTAGCCGTCGCCGGCATGTGAAGAAACAAGATTCAATAGAAGAAAAAGGGAATCCTAAACCGGTAGGAAAGTATAATATTAAAAGTTTGCAAAAAAACAAGGGAGACAGCGACCCCCCATTATATCGCGTATGTACGGTCGGACTGCCCCCCTTAGAGAGAAGGAAGGAGTATTATGTTCACAGCTTCAAAGACATAGATGCAGCTTTGGACACTTCTTCTATCTATAATATATGATATTTTTAACAAAGTGCAAAAAACAAAGGTAAATTTTTTTCCATATCTTTAGTCGCGATCAGCTATTTCCAGTGGAGGGAGTGGAGATCTTCTTCTGTACGAATAAACTTGACTGTGCCATCGTTGAGGAGGACACAGCCGCCTTTGGGGTTGTGGTTATCGAATGTAAACAATTCGGGGCCACCATACTGATTCCAGCCGGTTTTGGTTTCGAATAAAAGCACCGTGTCCGGCGGAGAATTTGGATCACAATCTGGGTTCATTGCATAATGGCTTTGGCGCACACTTGGGCATCTCAAAGGATTTACTGTGCTATATTTATACTCGGCGTAATCAATGTTTGGGGTGTCCATTATAAACACATCACACCATTCAGATGGTGTAGGATATGGATTCTCAAATCCAGATATCTTACGCAAGAAAAGCCAAAAATTAAGTTCTTTAAGATTCCTTGCACATCTTAATCTCAACTTGTATGGCCATATTTGTGGTGTTAGTGTCCGTAGGCTGAACCATAATAATGAATTTTCATTATACTTAAACAAGTGTTTTTCCTCAGTTTCGATAGACGCCCCCCGTATGGTGAAGGAGGTGAGGTACTCTTCTTCGCGATAACATACAACATAGATACTATTTATTATGCGACTCGTACCATTTGCATCTCCAATGTATGATGATGAGCCTATAAACGAGGAAAATATTTTGAGACCTTCTGCGTCATCTGCTATAATTGTTTCCAAAGATTGTATATATTCTGTTTCCTCGGAGTTAAGGAGTTTTTCTTCGTCTGTATAAAAAAAGTACTCGAGCGTTGATGGTAGATATTGAATCTCAATATGTGTACAATCGTTAATATCGGGCGGTGAGGGATTTGGAGTTTTCTGAGATTCGGCATACAGAAAAGGCAACAGAGCAATCACAAATATTGCACATAAGCTGATAATTCTCGATAAGTTAGTAATGCCATAGGTTTTGTACATAGGGCTTAAAACACTTTTTTTGACATAATCAATTATAGTTTTCATGAATGGCTCCTCTCTTTTCTTTAGCAGAAATGGATAACTATAATATCATTATAATCTTGCTCACTTAAATTTCAACTAAATTTCCACGGGTTCAAACCCATGGCATTTGCCGCAACAGGCTTTGCCTGCCCACCTTTGGTGGATAGATTGCGTCCAATTCAATGAGTACTCACCTTCCATGAACCATTGCTCTTAAAAAATACGACTGTCTCCCTGGACACCTTTAATCATCTACTTGAAGGATAAATATAAAAAGAATACCTAAGATACTTAGGTATTCTTTGAAAATCTACCTGAATCAAAGGTGCGAATCATAGCCCACTACCCATAAATTAAAATGCCATGATGTGTTAGTGAAAAAAGGTTTTTTACATAGCTTATAAGTATATGCGTATATACTTATGGGCTATCTTTCGACTTTTAATCTTATCTGTTTATAGTTAAACGTTATGCAAAAATCTGTTGATTGGCTACCTATAAAAAATCTGCGGACTCATTGCTCGTGATTATGACGACCCGCTGCTAAGGATGCAAATAGAATATCATACATAAAAGTTAAACGGTTGCGGTGCACAGCATGGCTTACGCCATTACGCAGCTCGTCACGGTTACGTCTAACGTAAAACGGCTGCGATTTATCGTACTCTGCTTACCCTACGATTACGAGGGCAACGTAGGGGACGAGATTGAATGCCAGAACAAATATCTTAAACAAACCAAGGAAGGAATAGATTGCTACGTAAAACGCTTCTCTGGAGATCGGGAACCATCTGCTGTGTATTCGGTAAATCCAATCACCAGCGAAGGCACAGATCAGGAACGAGAGAATCAGCAATGCCCCGTTAATAATCGTGCACCACATAAAGAAAGCTCGGACGGTATCGATATCCATAGCGTCTCTCCTTTTTTTAATGTGTGCTTATGTTCTTTTTACGCGTTTGCTCCGCAGCATTTTTTGTACTTTTTTCCACTGCCGCAGGGACATGGGTCATTTCTTCCGACCTTTGGCTGGTCCAATTTAATCTGCTTAACTTTCTGCTCGCCCTGCGGAGCCTGGGCGGCGGCCCGCTGACGCTCCGCCATCGCGAACTGGCCAACCTGGTCATGGACCGTCTGGCTTACATTCCAGACGCTTCTGGCTCTGGCGCCGGCTTCTAACTGCACCCTGAATATAATATTTGTGACCCTGTCCTCGATAGCTTCGAGCATCTCGTTGAACATTCGGAAGCCTTCGCGTTTGTATTCAGTCTTTGGGTCTTTCTCGGCGAAAGAACGGGTCCAAATGCTTTCTTTCAGATGGTCCATCGAATACAGATGGTCCTTCCACGTGCCGTCGTAAACCTGAAGCAGGACATATTTCTCTAAATGGCTCAGCTCCTTGCGCAGAAATTCTTTGCCTGCTTCTGTCAGCCTGTCTCTGATTTCCGTTCCTTCACCAAGGTCGTCTTCGGTCAGGGAAGTCTCGAATCGTTCATTAGCCCATTTGGCTAATTCGGCGGCATTCAGGCTGGCGATTTTGTCGGCGAGCTCTTGGTCCAGTTGGCCGTTATTGAAGCTCTCACTGAATTCGAGCAGCTGTTTGTGTAAAAGCTGGGGTTTGGTGTTCTGAATTTGTTCGGTGGAAAGGCCGGCGCTATATTTTTTGTTCGCCCACTCGGCCAGTGCTTCGTATGCGTAAACGTTAGGACCCTGCGGCCCATAGACCATGCTCATCGCAAACTCGACAGGGTATTCAATCTCTCTTTTGTTGTATTTGGCTGCCGTCTTTTCGACAAGGAGCTGATGGATTTGTGAAGCGTTTAGTTCCTTCAATTGTTCGACATCCAGTTTTATATCGAATTTGGCTCGCGCCCACTCAGTAAATGTACGGAGCGAAAAATCTTCTTTCAGAAAATCGTTCAACTGAGAACAGTCTTTTTTGTCGATCTGCTCAGCAGCAGCGGAAACCAACTGCTCCTGAATATCCTCAGGCGTTTGGTTTTTGATTTTAGCAGGGCTTAAACTTACACGAAAAGCACTCATCGCCCACTTGGATAGGCCGGCAATATCCCATGTTTTCGGGTCGTTATAATCTTCCAAATATTCGCCGATAGAAAGCGATATATCGCTCTCGGCATTGTCTTTTGCCCGCTCTTTTATTAGTTTTTCGATTTCCTCCAGCTTGTTGTCTGAAATATCTGAAGGGTTCAAATCAACGCCGAAATTGGTTCTGGCCCACTCGACGATACATTTAATCGGGTAGCTCTCGTTCAGGATGGTGTCACAGTTCTTTGTGATGGTGTTGTTAATCATTTCGTCAATGATGTTTTTGAGGCCTTTTCCTGTTAAGATTTTGCGTCGGCGTGAGTAGAAAATCTTTCGCTGGTAGTCCATCACCTCATCGTATTCAAGCAGGCTCTTGCGTATCTCGAAGTTTCGCTCCTCTACTTTTTTCTGTGCTCTTTCGATACCCTTGCTTATCCGCTTATGATAGATTGGCTGGCCTTCTTCCCAGCCGATCCACGAAAGTGCCTTGACCGTCCACTCCGGGGCGAAAATTTTCAGCAGGTCATCGTCGAAGCACAAGAAAAATTGGCCCGAACCCGCGTCACCCTGCCTACCTGCTCGGCCTCGGAGCTGATTATCGATTCTTCTGGCCTCGTGTCGTTCAGTACCAAGGACATGCAGTCCACCGATTTCGGCTACACCCGGGCCGAGCACAATATCGGTGCCTCTGCCCGCCATGTTTGTTGCGATGGTTATATTGCCTCGCATTCGGTCATCCCGGCCTTTATGCTGCTGGCCGGCTTTGGCTACGATAGCCGCCTCCCTTTCGTGATGTTTGGCATTAAGAAGCTCATGCTCAAGACCGTATTTCTGCGTAAGAGCTGCTGAAAGCGCTTCATTTTTTTCCACGCTTGTTGTGCCCACGAGCAGTGGTCTCCCGGCGGAGCTGATTTCGTTTATCTCTTCCACAATGGCATTGAACTTTTCCTTAATTGCTTTATAAATTACATCTTCTATGTCCTGCCTGGCACAAGGCTTGTTGGTAGGTATTACAACGACATCAAGTTTGTATATCTTCATAAACTCTTCAGCTTCAGTAACTGCGGTTCCGGTCATGCCGGCTATCTGGTCATAGAGTTTGAAGAAGTTCTGAAGGGTGATCGTGGCAAGTGTCTGGGTCTCTTCTTTTACGGTGACGCCCTCTTTTGCCTCGACCGCCTGATGGAGCCCATCGGACCACTGCCGGCCGTGCATTAGTCTGCCGGTAAATTCGTCAACGATAATGACCTTGTTGTCCATAACGACGTAGTCTCTTTCTCTTTCAAAGGTCACGTGAGCCCGCAGGCTTTGCTCTAAAAGATGGGGCCATTCTATATTTGAGCCGGTGAAGAACGAGCCGACGCCAGCTATTTCCTGCGCCGCTCCTATTCCTTCGTGTGTAAGATGCGCTTGTTTTTTGTCGTACTCGACCTCGTAATATTGCGTAGCTTCCGTTAGTCTTGCTTCAGCAGTTTCAAGCTCAGCCTGAGTCTTTTCTATTACCTTCTGGGCCTTTTCAATACGGCTGCTGTCTTTTTGCCTTTTTGCTTCTGATAGTTCTCCCTGAGCGTTGGCGATGGTCCGCTGAGCGGAATCAATCTGTCTTTTAAGGCGGTCGTAATGGCTTTGCTTTTCTAACAGCTTTCTTGCCACCTGGTCCGCCTTTTTGTACCTGGTGACATCATCAAAAGCCGGGCCGGATATAATCAAAGGCGTCCTGGCCTCATCAATCAGAATCGAATCGACCTCATCAATTATGGCGTACCGCCGCGAACTCTGAACCATTTGCTCGAGTGATATTTTCATGTTGTCACGGAGATAATCGAAGCCGAATTCGTTATTTGTTCCGTATGTTATATCACAGGCGTACTGGTTTTTTCGTTCGTCACCGCTTGTATCCATATCCGCCTGAATTGCGCCTACGGTCAGTCCCAAAACCAGATAGACCGGGCCCATCCATTCTGCATCGCGCTTAGCTAAGTAATCGTTGACGGTAACGATGTGCACTTTTCTGCCGGTTAGGTGAACGAGGTACGCGGCAAGTGTTGCGACTAAGGTTTTGCCTTCACCGGTTGCCATTTCAGTGATTTTGCCTTCATACAGTACGTTACCGCCAATAATCTGTACGTCGAAATGCCGCATTTTGACATTTCGCTTAGCTGCTTCACGAACTACGGCGAAGGCTTCAGGCATAATGTCTTCCGGCTTGGCACCGGCCTTTAGCTTAGCTTTGAATTCGGCGGTTTTTGCCTTCAGAGCCTCGTCGTCAAGTTTTTGTATTTGCTCTTCGAATTCTCCCGCCTGCTGGACAATTACGGAGTAGCCCTTTAAAAGTCGCTCATTCCGTGAGCCGAAAACCTTTAACAGAACTTTGTTTAATTTACCAACCATCGCAATTAAAAAGTAGTGAGCTAAAGTGTCTAAAGTGAGCTAAGGTGCCTAAAGTTATAAATTATTTTTTCACTTTAGTTCACTCTACACTTTAGCTCACTTTTTATTCTTTAACTCTTGTTAAATATTCGCCTGAGCGTGTATCAACACGAATGACGTCTCCAATTTTAATAAATGATGGCACCTGCACAATAAGGCCGGTTTCAAGCGTTGCCGGCTTGGGCTGATTTGTGGCCGTTGCGCCCTTTATCTCCGGCGGCGTATCTTTCACCTCTAAATCCACCGTATTGGGCAAAGTAACAACAACGGGCTTTCCTTGGTACATGCTGACTTGAAGCTGCGCATTCGGCTTAAGATATTTTGTCCCATCACCGAAGGCATCCTCATCGAGAGTAACCTGCTCGTAAGTCGTAGTATTCATAAGGATATGCTCACTGCCGGAGGAATAAAGGTATTCGTATGTACGCTTATCAAGATATGCCTCCTCGATGTTTTCCTCTGCGCGCAGGCGAATATTCTGAATCGAGCCGTCTGTCAGGCTCTTGAGCTTTGTTTGATAAACTGCGCCGCCTTTGCCGAGCTTGACGTGTTGATAATCAACAATCATATATAGTTTGTCATCAATCTTAATGGTCTGACCCTTTTGTATCTGCGATGCCCGCATCTTTTACTCCTATGCTTCAAATAGCCTCGGTAGGGCAGGTTTCAATCCATCATGCCTGTTAAAGCATACATTACCTGCAAAGTCCGACTATATTCACAGGCTTTGATTTTTAAGCGTACATTTTAACAAAATCTCCCATACAATAAAAGAAAGAATGGTAGGCACAGCTCACTCCGGGTGAATGTGTCGAGTTTGTATCTATAGCAGAGGCTGTTCACCTGATAGCAATTCAGCGCCCCATCCTATTATTAACCTGTTAGGTTTCTTGCGCAGCTATTTCTTTCCATATACTACTTATCGAATAAAGAGCTACTTTTTATACACATTCTATAGGACAACAGCTTGCAAAGCCTGCTACCGTGTGGATATTTTACCCTGTTAGAATGCCCCGTGTGAGTACCGTTAGAAAAGCGATCAGTCTCGGTAAGGCACGCATTGAATATGATAAAGCAAACGAATGAGCCGAGCCTCGACGGAAGAGCTTCTAACAGGGTTTACTTGCCGATTAACCCTAAGCAGACAATTCGAGATAGAGCAAATGATCCCAGATTCCCGAAAGTCCTATAAATAATAATGTTGAAATTTTTTCCTTCATTGTTCAGAGCAGCTTCGAAGCCTTTTTGTAAAATCTTAACAAGGTTTTTATAAGAATATTTACGCTTTGGCATACTATAAGAACTATCAGGCAGATACGCTAATTTTTGTTATAGGACTTAGGCCAGAATATATAGATTTTCCATAACATTATTATTGACGTGAACATAGGAAATTTAGTATAATTAGGCAAGGAGGTTTATGGGCTTCAAGTTTGTGCATTAGGCTTATTATTTAGTATAATTTAAATACAGATATATTTGCGTTAGCTATGGTTATGGTAGGGTTGCTTAGGCTTGTGGTTCTACCTATATGACTGTGATTGTTTGATACGTGAAAGGAAGGGGTTTCATTTCAAGCAACTGTAATATCAATATCCCAATAAAACCAACGAGAAAAATGTGTTTTTAAGTATGCTCTGGCTGCCCCGTTTTATCGGGATTGAGGTTTAACGAGCAAAGAAATTTGCAGCCATCATATAATTAGCCATAAGATGCGAAAGGAAATATCCAATGAAGAGTGTGATGAATATTTCGTTAGTTTTAATGGTGTTTATTTTATTCGGCTGTCATGATAAAAAGGCCCAGGATAATATCTGGGGAATTAGGCCGATAGAAACAGAAGAGATGGTTTATCCCGGGCAGCCTTTTCCGGAGGGAGAGCTAAAACCCATCGCCGTGGCCCCGATCAGATCACAAACTGTAACTCCGGCAGGATATGTTGGGGTGACTCCAAAAAGAACTGTTCCAATCTCTGTTAGGCCAAATCTTGTGGCTGTGAATGAGTCCGGCGCATATATAGTCTCGATGGTCTATCCAAGCGCGGACTATGGGATCATTCAGATAGACAAAACAATGCCGAGAGAAGTCAGGTTAAAACAGCCTTTCGATTACTCTATCGGGATCACAAATCTAACGGATGTTATGTTGACTAATGTCACCATAACGGAGGAGCTTCCAAGGGATTTCGAATTAATTGGCGTCAGTCCTTCAGCGAAAAAAGAGACAAACAAGCTTGTCTGGATGATAGATTCGTTTAGGCCGAAGGAAACAACACAATTGACGGTCTCAGGTATGGGTACCAGCACGGATAATCTTGAAAACAGCACCACCGTCACGTATGCCATTCAAGTGCGTGCCAATGTGAGAATTGTTCAGCCGAAGCTGGAGCTGAAGATAAAAGCGCCGTCTGAAGTTTTGTTGTGCGATCCGATTCCTTTTGAATTTGTAATTAGCAACTTAGGTAGTGGCTTTGCCCAAAATGTCAAAATCGTCAATATTCTGCCCGCAGGTCTGCAGACAGCAGAAGGCAGTCGCGAAATTGCATACGAAGTAGGTACTCTGTTGGCAGGTCAGTCACAACAATTCTCGACTCAGGTTCGGGCCACAAGAACCGGCATATATGTTAACAAGGCAGTGGCCAGTTCGGTCTACGGTCTGATGGCTGAATCGGCGACAACTGTAACAACCGTGCGTCAGCCCAGGCTGACGATTGTTACAACCGGTCCAAGCCGGCAGTATCTTGGTCGACCGCTGGATTACGAAATAACGGTTACTAACAGAGGTGACGGACCGGCCAAAGATACTGTCGTAGAGATGCCGATTCCAGCGGGGGCGACCTCGATAGAAGCAACCGCAAATGCCAATTTTTCCGGAGCAAAACTAATCTGGCAGTTCGACACTCTTGAGACCAGCGCTTCGAAGAGGGTACGTGTATCGTACGTACCAACGAAAGCGGGCACAATCACGAATATTGCAACTGTCACAGCATACTGCGCAGAGACTGCAACTGCTTCTACGCAGACGATGGTTACCGGCATCCCTGCGGTACGGCTGGACGTTGTTGACCTGGAAGATCCAATCGAGGTGGGACGTCCCACGACTTATGTAATTACAGTATCAAATCAGGGCACGGCTGCTGACACAAACATCCGTGTAATCTGTCATTTGGAAGATAAAGTCCAATACGTTTCTTCAGCCGGCGACACTTCTGGTACGATAATGGGCAATGCAATCAGCTTTGCGCCATTGCACAGTCTTGCGCCGAAGGCCAGAGCGACCTGGCGTATTGTCGTTAAAGGTGTCAGCCCAGGCGATGTGCGTTTCAGGGTCACCATGAGCAGTGATCAGCTTGCCCGTCCGGTCGAGGATACCGAGGCTACACGTATATACGAGTAGTATAGCTGGGACGGCAATAAGATTAGCTTGATACGTCACATGCGGGGTTCAGCGGTCCCGCCGGGCTTAGGCAGGGAAATTCACGCGTTTCTTCTTTTCGCATTGTCTCAGTGCAGGCTTTCAGCTTTTAGTAGTTTCATCCTTCGTAGCAGCCTTTCGCCGGTGGATAAAGACCTGCCTGCAAAAAATCGGTGCTAAAGGCACAAAAAATCCACCTTCAAGCTCGACTCAAATCCTTGTATTGTTCTTTCAGGAAATTGTTTGTTGTAAAAAGCATCTCCTGCAATTATACTTATTGAGCTTGAGTCGGCAGCTTAGATTTGATTTCTTGTAACATCACAAAGTGATTCTGTCCGGCTATCCCGATTCTTCGGGACTTCGCCGAGACAAGTTGGGGCTCTGGAAAGGACGCAGCGATGGCTCAAAAAGACATCGATTTACAGAAAATAAAAGAAATCATCGAAATAATGGAACGAAATGAACTGGTCGAGGTTGAAATAAAACATGGCGATGACAAGATTTTTCTGAAGCGCTGCGCTCCCCAGCAACCAATCCCAGCCGCAGCAGTCCCGATTTATCGGGATAGGTCTGGATCTATTGTTTCCCCCACCGATGTTGTTGCGCCGGAACCTTCATTTGATAAAATGACGCCGTCTGTTCCATCAAAGCAGGAAAATCTGGAGGAGATAAAATCACCAATCGTCGGTACTTTCTACGCAAAGACAAGCCCTGATTCTGAACCTTATGTTGATGTCGGCTCGCATGTTGAGCCGCAAACGTTGGTTTGCATAATCGAGGCAATGAAGGTTATGAACGAAATAAAGGCTGAGACCAGCGGGACGATTGCAGAGATATTGGTGACTAACGGTCAGGCCGTTGAATACGGCCAGGTTCTGTTTAGGATAAGACCCGATTAACTCGTGGTGCGTGGAGCGTGATGCGTATTGCGTATAGGGATTTTTAGCAGTATACGCAATACGATATACGAGATACAAGTATATGTTTTCAGGAATCTTGATAGCGAATCGCGGCGAGATAGCGCTGCGTATTATCCGTGCCTGTCACGAGCTTGGCATCAAAGCGATTGCGGTCTATTCTGAGGCGGATAAAGATGCTCCGTATTTAAAGCTCGCCGATGAGGCCGTTTGTATAGGGCCGGCAAATTGTGCCGAAAGCTATTTGAATATCCCACACATCATCAGCACCGCCGAAATTACCGATGCGGAAGCAATTCATCCAGGTTATGGTTTCCTGGCTGAGAACATAAACTTCGCTCAGATATGCGAGGACTGTGGGCTGACGTTTATCGGCCCGCCTGTCGGGGCGATGCGGCTGCTCGGCGATAAGGTCGAGGCGCGTAAACTGGCTCAAAAAGCTGATGTGCCCGTGGTGCCAGGCTCTGAAGGTGCCATTGAAAATGGATCAGAAGCGCTGAAATTGGCAAACAAGATTGGCTATCCAGTGATGATAAAAGCCTCTGCGGGTGGAGGCGGACGCGGCATGAGGGTTGCGCATAACGACATCAGCTTCAGCTCGGCATTGAGCGCCGCTCGCGCTGAGGCCGAAGCCGCCTTCGGCGACGACAGTGTGTATTTGGAAAAATATATAGTTGAGCCGCGACACGTGGAAGTGCAGGTAATGGCTGACCAGGCGGGTAACGTCCTGCATTTTTATGAAAGAGACTGCTCCATTCAGCGAAGGCACCAAAAGATGATCGAGGAATCGCCGTGTCCTGTCCTGACTGAGCGCACCAGAGAGGAGCTTTGTAAGGCTGCGATTCGGCTTATTAAAGAAGCTAATTACGTTAATGCCGCGACGGTGGAGTTCCTACTGGACAAGGACAAAAAGTTTTACTTCATTGAGGTAAATACCCGCATTCAGGTCGAGCACCCGGTTACAGAGATGGTCACTGGCTATGATTTGATTAAATGGCAGATAGAAATCGCCGCTGGCCGAAAGTTTGATTTTAGTCAAAGGGATATAAAGCACACCGGCGTGGCAATTGAGTGCAGGATTAACGCTGAGGACCCGGCAAAGGATTTCGCACCTTGTCCTGGTACGATTACAAGATATATTCCACCCGGCGGCCCCGGCGTCAGGGTCGATACACACGTTCATCAAGGCTGGACGGTCTCGAAAGATTACGATTCGATGATCGCAAAGGTTATTGTTCATCAAAAGAGCCGGGCCGAGGCCATCGCTACTATGAAACGAGCCTTGCGGGAATTTGTAATTGAGCCGATCAAGACCACTATACCAGCTTGCTTAGATATCCTCTCGCACAATTTATTTGTCAAAAACAAAATCGACACCGGCTTCGTCGAACGAAACTTCTAATTCATATCTCGTATTGCGTATTTCATATCTTGCTTCAGACTTCCTGTTATTCCCGTGAAACCTGTCCTGAGCAAAGTCGAAGGAACGGGGAATCCATAATCCTGTCATTGCGAGGCCTGAAAGGCCGTGGCAATCTCTATTACAAATCGAAAACCTGTGGTGAGCGAAGTCGAAAGAGCTGAACCATCGAAAAACGAAATTGCTCTGTAAAAAACGATGCCTATCGTCATTTCGAGCGAACCGAAGGTGAGTCGAGAAATCTGCTATTAGTAGATTTCTCCACTTCGCGTCCCTAAGGGACGCTCCGGTCGAAATGACAGTGCGTCTTTTCTATAAAACAATCGTAAATCGTCGGTCGAAAATTGAAAATTTGCCTAAGTTTCCTGCCTAAAATAACCACACCTAAACCAAGCAACATTTATAGGATATGCAGGTTTCTGCATACCTGCTCTATAGATTTTTTTTGTATGCACGGCATACCTTACTTGTCTTGAGAATAATGAATGATTTTTGTACATTGTTTTGACAGCAAGGTATTGCTAATGTAGCATTGACACATCTGTTCTGAGCGCATCGAAGCCGACCTTAATTGTTTTGAGCTTTGAATTGATTTTGTAATTATTTTCATCAGCTTAAGACCGTAATGACCCATGGAAAGCAGGTCATTGATGGCAAAGAAAAACAACAAACCGGAAAACAAACAACACGTAGCGCCAACTGTTTTTATCCAGTGGCAAGCAGGGTTGATCGCACAGGCTGTTTTTGAGCTTGCCGCATCCCTGGAAACTGTTGGGGCGAAAGAATCCACACTTGACCAGATAGATGTTATACGCAGGGCAATTGTATATATTCTCAACAAATTAACTTTTTGCGAAACGGCTGAAAAACAACCTTGGGAAAGTCCAGCGATTAGAAAGCTCTCAGTTGCTGAATCGAAGCTGCGAGACTTATTAAAGACGATTCTTGAACGAATTGTTTGTTACTATCGAGAGAGTCATAGGAAGCCCCTTCTTGCTGAAACAGCGGTTGATTTAAGAAGATTGGCTGAAAGCCTTAAGCATTTCGCTGGCGAATTTAAAGAGCATATACCTTTTGAGACGATCACAGACGAAATACGAGGTCTGGCTGATGATTTAAGGAATACAAAAGATATTGATGAATGGATTAAAGGGCGAGCGGCAAACATTAGCATAATATTGTCTGCAATATATTCTGATGTCGCACTTGATATTGAGGTTTGTGGTCCGGGTCATAAGAGGTCACGGCAAAAAGCAATGTTGACTGATGATGAAGAAAAAACGAAACACTACTTATCACAAACGATGGAAATCTTGCGCGATATTGCTCCGAGAAGATTTAGTAAACCGGATTCGGATAAGCTTCGATATTTTGCAGATAAACTTGATGAATGCCCCGATGTATCGCAGTTTTTGAACTTTTGGCGTGCTCTCAAACAAATGAAGGGCTTAGCCACAACTGACGATAGCATGTCTGATTTAGCCCCTAAAAAACCAGCAGAAATAGAGCAAAAGGACGAAGGGAGCAAAATTATGATAACGGCGAAAACAAGTAAGGAGAATTGGGAAGCAATAAGAAATGAATATGACATCAGTAAAAAGGATTTCGGCAAAAAGATTAAATTCGTGTCGGATCTGTTCAAAAGGAAAATAATATTTCGTGATGTTGAACACGCATTTGTCTTAGCGTCACAGGGTTTCTCGAAACCAGCCCTTATTCTGGCCGGAGGTGTCGTTGAGGAGTTACTCAGACTGTACTTGGAACATAAGAAGATTAAGCCGAAAAACAAAAGGTTCGTTGACTATATTAAGGCTTGCGAGGACAACGGCCTTTTGAAACGGGGAGTTTTTCGTCTGACCGATTCAATAAGGGATTTTAGAAATTTGGTTCATCTCGAAAACGAAGAGACTAAAAGACATACCGTATCAACGGCAACTGCAAAGGGTGCTGTTTCCTCTATATTCACTATTGCCAATGATTTTCAGTAGATTGTTGGGGTCGGTAAGCGATTAGTGGTTAGGTGTGATGAAATCGCACCGACTCAGCTTCACGAGCGACGAGTTACCCGTGCTTCGGCTTCGGCTACGCAGGGCAAGTGAGCGACGAGTTATTTTTCGAGGGCGATTAAATCTTCGTAAGTTTCGCGTTTGCGGATGACGGAGAAGCTGCTGCCGTCAACGAGCACTTCGGCGGCTCGACAGCGTGCGTTGTAGTTGCTGCTCATGCAAAAGCCGTAAGCACCGGCTGTAAAGATAGAAATGAGGTCGCCACGTTTGACCGGCGGTAAGGCCCTATCCTGCGCAAAGAAATCCGCACCCTCACAAATCGGCCCAACTACATCAACAACCTCCGTGCCAGCTAATTGTAAGTCTCTATCCCGCTGGCGCGGAGTAAGTTTCTCGCTTACACTTGCAGGCCAAATGAAATGAAATGCACCGTAAAGCGGTGGACGAATCAAATCGTTCATTCCGGCATCAACTATAACAAACTTCTTTTCACCACCCTTTTTCAGATATAAAACCCGCGTCAGTAAAATCGCTGCGTTGGCTGCGATGCTTGCACCCGGCTCAAGAATAACCTTGAGATTCTTACCTTTCAATAACGGCACAATGGCAGCGGCATAATCAGCAGCCGTCGGTGCGGTACCTGTTACGTAATCAGCACCGTATCCGCCTCCAATATTCAAAGCTTCGATTGTGAATCCATCAGCGCGTAGTCGTTCAATTAAAGCCAACACTTTTTCTATCGCCTCAACGTAAGGCTCAACGGTGTGTCCAGCAGAGCCTAAATGTATATGAATAGCGCAAAGTCGCACTAAATTATTTTTACTGTAATCAGAAAATATTTTTTCTGATTTTTCAATGTCAACACCAAATTTTGATTCTTTTTTGCCGGTGGTCGTATATTTGTGAGTCTTCGGATCGACGTCGGGATTAACGCGCAGAGCAGCTTTGGGCTGTTTGTTTTCCTGCTTTGCCAGCCGAATTAAATTCTCCAGCTCAGCTTCCGATTCGATATTGAAGTAGGCGATGCCGGCTCTTAGGGCCTGGATGATTTCGGCATCGGTTTTGCCTACGCCGGCGTAAACAATCTTTGATGGATCACCACCGGCCTGCAGCGCGCGATATAATTCTCCACCGCTTACAATATCGAATCCACTGCCGATCTGTGCCATAAACTTTAGGATGTTTATATTGCCACATGCTTTGACCGAATAGCAAATCAGAGTATCAAGCTCATTATAGGCTCGCTGAATCTTTTGTAGATGTTCTACGAAGGTGGCTTTGCTGTAGATGTAAACAGGAGCTCCAACCTCGGCGGCCATCTTTTCTACGGCGACGTCTTCGGCAAAAAGCTCGCCTTTCTTGTATCGAAAATAATCCATAAGCCCTTTTCCATTAAGAAGTTATAAAACACACCTTTGAAGCTAATACAACCTATAATAGTATAGAGACTTGATAGCAAATTGCAAGAAAATGGTTTGCGATAGAATACTGTGCTTCCATAGTTGTACTGTGTGGCTATCACATCCGAGATTCCGGATATAAAAAAACGGAAGATTTCCTTTTTGTGAAACCTTCCGTTTTTCGCATGGCTTGCCCTGCAGGAGAGATCTTAGTAAAGTTAAATCATCCGATGAGCTCAACCGACAAAAAACTAAAATCTCTTATTCATGTTACAGGCAAGCTCGTGACTAAAGCTTTACTTCATTTCTTTTTCTTCTTAGTTGCTTTTTTCTTCTTTGTCACTTTTTTCTTTGCTTTCTTCTTCTTTGCCATCATTGTTCCCTTTCAGTTGTTTGAATCTTTTATTATTTGATTCAACATAACAATACTAAATTCGCTACAAGAAAACTTGTCAATCAAATTATAAGAAAAGTTAATAAATATTGTTATATTTTTTATCGTCATAATAAACTAAAATACTTAACAAAATATTTTCTATCGATGTTTTACTCAACTGTTTGTATTGGTTATTATTCTCTACAGTGAAATGATTCACAACAAATGAGATGTTTAATAAAGAAGAGAAAAAGTCACTGAGTCGTCTTAACAGTAATATATTTAATCTATTGGTGGATTTGACGCTTTCGGTTGTCGCAGATTCGTGAAGACTTGTGTCACTATGTATGTGTTTAAAGTGTTGTGAGCTGTTACAAGAAGGTAATGAGTCGGTTGACTTTCTTATTTTGTCGACTTTGATTTTATGTTACTCACCGACTGTAAATATTTTTGTTTCCTTGAAAACATTTTTTCAATAACACACAGTTATCTTGTTAGTTTCTATGTCGAAAAGAAAAATAGCTTTATTTGGCGGCACATTTGATCCGATCCATCTGGGCCATACCCGCGTTGTAGCCGAGGCTGCAAGACACATTGGCGCAGAGAAGGTTGTCTTCATCCCGGCAAGATGCTCTCCGCTGAAAGGCTTCACGCCATCTGCAAGTGATGATGATAGATTTGCTATGATAGCTCTTGCAATCGCCGGCAATAAGAGCTTTGAGCTAAGTGATTACGAGCTGAAAAGGCCGCAGCCCGGTTATACTTTGCAGACCGTAAGGCAGTTCCAGGCTGACTACGGCAGCCAAACTGAAATCTATTGGCTTATAGGTGCAGATAGTGTTGAGGATTTACCGCACTGGTACAAAATCTCGGAGCTGATAGATGGATGCAATCTGACCGCGATGTATCGCGCCGGCTTTGAGCCTCCGGACTTTTCCAAATTTAAGGCACTTTGGGGCACTCAGCGGGTCGAGAAGATTCAGCGAAATGTGGTTGAAACCTCTTTAATTGATATAAGCAGTACGGAGATACGAAATAAATTAGCTGCCGGAAGTGATGTAACAAGTATGCTGCACCCCCCCGTGGCAGAATATATTCATGAATACGGTCTCTACCAGATAAAGGCTAAACCATAGCAAAGGTAGTAAAATGGTAAGCTTCATCAAATCTTTAAATTGCAAAGACATCAAATCAGAAGTATAATATCATATAATAAGAGGTAATACATACATGGATGATGTGTTTTTTGAAGCTATGACACCGCTCGGATTTTGTGTGCGGGTGAGTCGCTCTCATTGGGAATTGATTATCACGGTTAAGCATCCGGCAATGACAGGACGTGAATCGGATGTAAAAAAGACTCTGGAGAAGCCAAACGAAATCCGATTAAGTCGCAGTGATCCTGCGGTATATCTGTTCTATTCATCGGAACGCAAAGGGCGATGGGTTTGTGTTGTAACCAAAAGATTGAACAGTGAAGGCTTTTTGATAACGACTTATCCGACCGATGCTATAAAGGAAGGGGTGCAGGTATGGCCGAAGTGAAAGTATATTATGATCGGGCAGGCAACACGCTTACCGTCTGGTTTGGCAATTCGCAGGATGAATATATCTGTGAAGAAACCGGCGATGAAATAGTTTTGATGAAAGATAAATCCGGACGAGTCATTGGATTTGAAAAACTAAATTTCTTAGCTTCCTCATCTCAACCAATGCGGGTTGCTTTTGAAGCGGCAGACGTTTGAAAATATTTTGGTTACGTTCAATCAGTTACTTCGGGAGCTTGGTTTTCCACTGTTGAAACGAGCCAACTTGTTTCCGTTGATAGAAGCTTAGAGAAAATAATGACTTTCATAGTTACGCCTCTGTTTGGACGAGTCGGAGCATGGCGATGAGCTTCCAGACTCATACAGATCCAAAACCAAAAGAGAGAGCGGCGGTGCGCCTACCAAGGCCGCGATTATTTATACTCGGAGCCGGATTTTCTCACCTAGCAGGCCTTCCGCTAACCAACGAACTCCTGCAACGAATGAAAGAACTTGTTCGAAAACGCCTACCAAAATCCGTTGGCGTCTTCGACCGTGCTGTAAAGATGTTTTTCCCCGAACACCAATCAAGAACATCAACTTAGAAGATCTGCTGACTCTTCATGAATGTAAGCATTACATGGATTCACTCGGCGGAAACGCCGACACAGATGTTGGCAGCCGGTACATGATCGTGATGCGAATTTTGTTGACTGAGGCCCTATCTCACTACGGTCCGGTATTGCCTAAGCCATATATCCAGTTTGCTGAATTGCTTAGGCCCAACGATATTGTCATGACATTCAACTGGGATACGATTTTGGAAGAAGCTCTTCGGCAAGTCGGGAAGCCTTATCGGTTCATGTGGGGCGGCAATCAGATCAAGGTTCTTAAGATGCACGGATCGGTCGATTGGAAACGGCTTCGGCGCTGCGACTTGCATCGTTTTCAGATAAGGCGACATCGCATTCGTGGCTCCCTCTATCAATTTCCCGACCTCGATGACGCAGTAAAGCGCCGAAGAGCACCGGTGGAAGCGCTCGGAATACCATATATTGTGCTCCCATCTTTCGCAAAGCTCCAGTGGCTCGAGACACTTCGTGACTATTGGTATAAGATTGCAGCAGCACCCTCGAATGCAACATCGATCACAATCATCGGCTATAGTCTCCGATCCGATGACTACCACACCCGCTCGTTCCTTATTCCTGGTCTGAGTTCATTCATATATCGAAACAAACGGACAATCAAAATCATTGATCGAAACCCAGATGTGGTCAGTAATTACAACTTCTTGCCTGTGAGGCGTTTTGATCATTATAAGGGTGACTTCGATAGCGATAGCGTTGAATGGCTTATGGAGAGACTCAAGGGAACACGCTGATATCACTGGCTGAGTTGGTGTTCCACCGCTTTTACCAACCAGTTATACCAGTTTGTCATGCCTTCGCCGGTTTTGGCGGATATGGGTAAAATTTCAATTGTCTTGTTTAACTTGCGGACGTTGCGTTTCACTTGTTCGATATTAAAATCGACCTGCCCATCTGTTTGAAGCATATCAATTTTGTTTATAAGCAGTGCCTTCGATTTTGCAAAGATAGCAGGATACTTAGCCGGCTTGTCATCGCCCTCCGGCACAGAAAGCACAACTATTTTGCCGGTCTCGCCTAATTCAAAAGCGGATGGACAAACAAGATTGCCAACGTTCTCTATGAAAATCAAATCCAAATCATCAAGCGGCAATTGCTTTAATGCACTGCTTATCTGGGCTGCCGATAGATGACAAGCACCATTGGTATTTATCTGGATAGCCGGTGCTCCAGTCGCTCTAATTTTCTCAGCGTCCAGGTCGGTCTGTATATCGCCTTCAATCACGCCGATTCTAATCCTGTCTTTCAGCTCGCTTATTGTTCTGCTCAGTATCGTGGTCTTGCCTGAGCCGGGAGATGAAATCATATTCAGGCACAATTTCTTGTGTTCAGCTAAAAGTTGCTTATTTTTAAGTGCATATTCTTCGTTTGCGCTTAGAATTTTTTTGCCGATACTCTTTTTCGTTCGCATAGTTTAATCCGTCTCAAATTCTATTTCTTCCAGCAGCAATGGTGCATCAGGCAACAGTTCAAAGTCATCACCGTTGCATACCGGACACTTCGGGTTCGAGAGTTTTATATCAAAGTTTTGCTTACAGTTTTTGCACCGAGCCTGTATTGCCTTATGTTCTATTTCCAGTCTCACGCCTTCACACAGCGTATCTTTAGCTGCGGCTTCAAAGGCGAAACAAAGTATCTCATCGTTAACGGCGTTGAGCATCCCGCAACTAATTCTGGCGTTTACGGGTTTTGCATTTTGCTTCGCTGCTTCCTCCGATATAGCGGCTAAAAGGCTCTGGGCTATCATCGTCTCGTGCATCAGCATATCCTCGACGAAGTTGTCCCGCTTGTCGTTGGAATTCATACGGCCGGGAACGGTTTCATAGTTTAAGCTACGGCCTCCTTAGTGTCAATATTTCGCTTTAATATTGCAGCCAGCATCGGCATTTCACGATGTC